>Ga0114980_10000075_pt1 | contig 62942 bp, 92 predicted proteins | sample S_140806_EF_Meta_FD_87018 | JGI IMG/M metagenome (GOLD analysis project Ga0114980, IMG submission 87018) | Freshwater microbial communities from Lake Simoncouche, Canada to study carbon cycling - S_140806_EF_MetaG | ecosystem: Environmental > Aquatic > Freshwater > Lake | place: Lake...
GTAATTGGCCGTTAATTGGCCTCCACTCATCCTTATTAGTTACCACTCATCAATCTCTTTACACTTAAATATGGTTATTTAATAAAATAAATTTGGATAATTAAATAGGGTGTTGTATCTTTGCTTTATCAATTTATCATTTAAAATATTTAATTATGAAATTCTTATTTGCACTAATAGAAAAAACCGAAGTAAATAATTTTAATAGCTGCTATGAAACAAGGGAAATGACCCCAACAGAAGCACAGCACATTAATGAAGATATGACACGATTAGTTTGGGTAATGTATCCAGAAAATTAAGCAAAATTAATAATATTAAATTAATCAATCTTTAATCATATTAAAAATTAAAACTATGGACAAAAATACATTGTTATCAATTCCTTTAAGACAGGAAGATATAAATTTAATAACCTTTGCACTAAGGAGGGTGAAAGGTGAAATATTAAAATATGAGGCTGATAATCTCATGGCATATATTAATTTTGTAAATCTTGATCTAATTGCAGAAATGAAAGAACAGGACAAAATTACCGTTTAAACCTCTTTTCTTACCGTTCATCACTTTAAACTATTGGCCTATTGATTAAAATTATACTTTTACTTTTTATTAAATAACCGTTTAAAATGTCAGGCGCAGACTATAACAGGCGCACAAAAAAAATGACTACTACAATAGAAAAACTTACAAAGTTTGTGAATCAACGTCCGGGTCTTGATTTTTGTAATTACGGGGATGTTTCTGCATATCGTAGAGAGAGCGCAGAAATTACAAGAGATAGGGCAGATTTTTTTGAACTACTTTCTTTTGCTTTCCGTAGGATTGAAAATTTAGAAAATGTATTAAATGACTATTTACAAAAAAATTCAGGACGCTTATCTTTAGATGATAAAGGGAATATAGATTATTGTACTGGGCAATATTTTTGCACAGAATACCGTCCGGCAGCTAACAGGGTGTTATCTAACCTTATATGGGCATCGTATAGGGATGAGATAGAATATAATAGCCCTAATAATGTATATGCAGACGGAAACGCAATACGCAAAGCAATAAAGCGCAATGTATCACGTAGAATAGCAAAAAATTATTTTAATTAATCTATAAATAAACGTTTATGAATCAGTCCGAAAAAATAGATATTTCTATATTAGTTGTTGGCTTTTTTCTTATCATTATTTTGTTAGCAATTAATTAATCAGCAACATACAACATATTAAATAAAACAATAATAACCATTTAAATTAAACATCATGAAAAAATTATTAAATGCTTTCCGTTCATTCTTTACCTTACAGGGCTTTAATGCCTATAATTTGTAAAGGGAATTAGCTGCAAAGGTATAGCCAGACAATCGAATTGTATTGCAGCTACTAAAATTATTTATTAATCATTTATTAAACACTTTAGCAATGTTACAAATTACAAAAAACATCATTAATTATGAAGATCAAAATTATTCTCATGCAGTAAACTATTCAGGTAGTTTATATAATTACCCTATGACTTTAAATTATGGGGATAAGCACAAGAGAACAAAATATATATTATCATCCTGCACACAAGATATTGTTGAATTATGGCAGGACGGTATTTATATATATGTTTTAGGGCAAAATAATGGACTTTCTTATATCTCATTAATGGAGATTGATACTGAAAAAAAAGAAGTAGTTGGAGAGGTATTTTTAAATGAACAGGACTGCACAAGTGAGGATAATTTTAGTTATGGAATATTAGAGATGATGAGCGAAGATCAAATTAAAATACTTTGCCAATATATTTATTAAAAATAGCTAAAGTAAAGGGAAAGTATAGTTATATTAGTACCTTTCTTTTTTAAAATTATTAACTAACATATAAATATATATAAAAATGAAATACTACTTAGTAACTTTAAAATTTGATTACGGCAAAATTAGGATATTAACAACGGCCGAAAATGAACAGGCAGCAAAGGAAAAAGTATGTGCGGCCGAAAAATGCCCTCTTACTGCTGTTATTAATATTCACCAACATTCAGGAGCAGGGTATATGATAGAAAAAATCATAAACGTTTATTAATTACCATTAAACTATACTACAATGAGATACCAAATAAAAAGAGAATGTTGGAATGAAAAAACATACAATGGGTATGAAGATGCTCCTTATTGGAGGATTGAAATTAAAGGGTTAAGTTTTGGACTAAATGATAATGGTAAATTATGGGCTATTGGTAACTATTATCAAATAAAAGACTATATTGAAGATGTAGAGAATATTATAAAAGAATGTAAATTACCTATAAAAATATTAACCAACTAAAACTATACTATAATGACAAAGAAACAATTTACAGCCTATGAAATAAGTAAGGCAAAGGATAATAAAATGAAAATGTTGATTAAAGAAGCATTAAACAGATATGATGCAGACGAATTATTGGGATTTTTGACAGAAATTACTACCGGCAATAGTGAAGAATATTTAAAGGATAAAATGGTAAGTGAATTAACATTGGCAGGATATTGTATATTTAAGCCAGAAATGACTACACAAGCTGATAAGCTAAAGGAATATGCAGAAACATATATCTTTCCTTATTATAATGAACAACAATCAGCAATTCTATTTTAATAACATATTAAATATTAAAGCCATGAGTACACTAACTCAAATTAAGGCATTACAGGCGAAATTAGACAGTCTACCAAAAAAGCAGTACTATACCTGCAAAGCTAAAATAAATGCCCTAATAAGGCAGGAACAACGCAAAGCGAAGCAGTATAGCTACTATGAATGGCTGGGAAGGTAAACATATTAGATAATTAAATAATAAACCAATGGAAAAGAAAAAAGAAAACCTATTCATAATACTACTTATCATTGTATGTGTAGTGTTAATGATGATCTAAATTAATTAATCTTAAAAACTAAATAACATGAAAAAAGAATTAAAACAAGCAATCGTTAATTGCATATTTGAAAATGAAAAACAATTTCAACTTATTAACTATGTAAAGACCCCCTTTCGGGGATACATATATACCAGTCAAGGTAATTACCTTATTGGGGGTGAGGAAGTAGGAGAATTTATTGATAATGCGATAAAACTATTAATTAACCGATAAAACTAAACAAAATGACAAAGTACATATTACAAGACACAGAAGCAGGTAACGTTATCAATGAATTTATTTATTTAACCGATGCAGAAAATTCATTAAAGGAATTTGAAGAAACGGATAAATTAAATGGTGAATATACTCCTGATTTTTACGAAATAAAGGAAGTAAGAGAACCGGCCACATTGTTAACTGAAAACCAAAAAATATCATTGCAGCAATTTATATTCGCTAACCTTCTTATGGCTGATGAGATAGGACTGGGAGAAGTAAATGAATGTAGAGATACAGCACAATTCATAGTTGAAGAATGGGCAAATGATAATAACATCACATTTATTGATTAACATTTTAAAAATTAAAAAAATGAAAGAGCAATTTGAAATACTAAAAGGTTGGGAAAATTACATTGATGACTTTTTTGCTATTACAGTCTATGATTCCTATTTGACAATGCTTGGGAATTATTCAACCGAAAAATATCATAAATATTTGTCATTAGGGTTCGTATTTAAAGCAGAGATTAATGAGCCGTATGTTATGCTTAATGCGACAAAAGATTCTATAAGAATAACTCTTAAAATAGATTTATAATCACTAAAAATCTAATCTCATGCTAACAATAATAATCTTATTCAATGGTACAGGGAAGTATAAAGATATGGTAAAGATGCTATGTATAGCTTTACTTTTTGATTTATGCTATATTTTACCTCTGCTTTAAGCGATTAATAACATATTAAATAATTAAATAACATGAAAGAAACGAATTATATTATCTCCCCTATCAGCACTTATGATGATGATTTAGAGATGTTTTCAACTAAGATAGGACAGAAGGGGAAAGATATGCCACTACTGTATAGTACATGGGGGAAAACAGAACAGGAAAGCAGGATAAGGGCTGAATTACTAATTGATAACCTTTTAAATTTTAAACTATGATTTGCAAAGAATATGATGAATTAACGCCAATAGAAAAAACTATCTTCATAGGTGAATTAGTCCATGCAGCTATGAATGATAGCGACCTATTTAGAATTTGCCAAAAGGTAGTAGATACTGCCATTGTAAAGGGGTTGTTTAATGGAGTGCAAATGATTCCTGACCCTATTGATAACCAAATAATACCAGAATAATGAAAAACTCAACGTTTGGTTTGCTGTTAATATTATTTTTCCTTATCTTGTATCAAAATTACAACATGATATTACTTTCAATATTAGGCAGCCTAATTGGTATAGCCTCTATATATGCTCTTATTTCAGTTCTTAATATTAAGCGAAGTGATGCAAAAAAGAAAAAGCAATTAGCAGAACAGAACCGGCTATTCTTTCAAAGACTAAGGGATAACGAAAGGTACAATGAGTTGTCCGATCTAAAAGATTGGGATTTAAACCAATATGATGATACATTTTCAAGTAATTAACCATTAAAAAATAAAACATGACAGACATTTTAGAAACACTTGCAAAAACGTTTGAGCCATTACCTACAATGGAGTTAGCTGCTATATGGTTAGAAAAGCCAGTAGTAACTAATGAAGGTAAGACAGTAAGACTTACAAAAGGCCATCAAGTATTAGTAGTAGATAATGAATTAACTGATATGATAGATGACCCTTCCCATCAAGTACTAAAAGTATTCGGTAAAAGTAATAGCGATTTCAGTATTTTGTTAGTGGATTTGATTACATTTGATTTATTAACCATAAACCTTTAAAAAATGGAGATTACACACACAAACGTAGGAAGTCCTAAATTAGCAGTAGGATATAAAGCAAATGTAAGAAGCAATACTGCACCAGAAATTGCGGAAACATTCACAGATGATAATGGAGAAGTACAGTACATACTATGTAATGGTAATACACAACCTAAAATAGTATATGATGCTCTATGGAATCCAATAAAAGGTAAAGTAAACCTAAACAAACTATATAAAGGAGAAAACCCTGATAGAACTAAGCTATGGTATAAGGGATAACGTTTTGCGTATATACGAGGTACGCCTTAACGAAATTATAAATTATAAACAAATGGGAGATTACAGTTTCGATTTAAGACCACTAATTTGGTTAGGTGCATTTATCATCCTTGCAATTTGGGGATGTTGGGAGTTGATTGATTGGTTATGGATAGACGATGCCATTCGTAGCACCAAACCAATTATACCCGAAATAGAATTGATTATAAAAAATAATGTTGTAGATACTGTCTATGTGTATCGTCAGCCTTAATTGCTTATAACGTTTTCGGGCTTAGCGAAGTGGCTTTTGTGCGTTGGCTTGTGTGTCGGAAAGCCATTTTGCCAAACCCGTGTTATATGAAGTGCCGACTTATTTACGATAAAGCTCAATTGGAATACTAAACAGAAAAACAAAAAGAAAAAAAACGTGGGAAATTTAAAAGTAAAAATAATTGATACCAATGGATTAAGTGAAGAAACTATATCCAAGATTGAAGATACTATGATTTATTTAGGTATGGAGCAAGTAGATGAATGTATGTTCTGCAAAATAAAGAATAGTAAAAACGAAGTATTAATGATATTCCCAGAAAGAATAATAAAACTATAAATATGGAAAACACATTAAGTTTATTTGATGATTTAGAAAACGAATGGCAAAAAGAATGGAAGGATATGCCAGAGTTTATAACAAATAACAAAAAACCTTATCAGCAAATTATTGTGTCATTTAAAAATTTTGATGATGTAAAAGAATTTGCAAAGAGATTAGGTTTAAATGTTACACCTAAAACAGATGCTTTATGGTTTCCAATGAAGGATAAAGAAAGTGGATTACATTATGTAAATGATAATTGGAGTAAAGATGAAAAATAAATACCCAATATTTATACCGACAAAAGGAAGGTTTAAAACACCACAGACTATCAATATGTTTAAATCACATAATGTTGATTTTAGAATTGTTATAGAAAAACAAGAGTATGAGCAGTATTCTAAAATTATAGACAAATCAAAAATAATAGTTGTTCCTCACCAAAACGAAGGATTGACTGTTACAAGGAATTGGATATGGGATTTTGCAGAAAATGAAGGACACGAAAAATTCTGGACATTTGACGATAATATTGGTAGGGTTTACAGATGGAACAATAACACAAGATACCAATGTAAGGATGGAACATATTTAAAAGTAATTGAAGATTTTGCAGATAGATATAATAACCTACACATAATTGGTATGAACTATATGTGTTTTTGTAAAAGTGGTGATAACATACCTCCATACTACCCTAATACAAGGATTTATAGTAATATGCTTTTACCGACAAATGTAAAACTATCTAATGGTGAAAAACTAAGAAACAAGTTGTTTTATAACGATGATACAGACCTTTGTTTAAGAGTTTTAAAGGATGGACTACCTACTATACAAATCAATGCTTTTTTAATAGACAAGAGCCAAACAATGACAGTAAAAGGAGGGATGACAGATTACTATTTAAGTGATGAATGTAAAGGCAGATTAACATTTGCTGAAGAATTACAAAAGGCACATCCAGACGTAACGACTATAACTCAAAAGTTTGGGAGGTGGCATCACCACGTTAATTATAAACCTTTTAGAAAAAATAAGTTAATCCCAAAAGAAGGACTTATAATAAAAAAACAAGTCAATGAATATGGAATGGAACTTAAAAAAACTATTTAAAAGTGCGTTGGCTTTTTTCTTTTTGTTTTTCCTTCACGGATTTTCAATTGGAAACGGTCAGCAAGGCATTTCATATAACGTTTTCGGGCTTGGCGAAGGCGGGGAGTTTAACCACAAAAGTTTAATAGAATGACAGAAGATAATATAACCACAAATGTTCAATTGGAAAACGGAAGCCCCGCTTTTGCCAAACCCGTGTTATGTGCTGGTGCGGTTTCAAAAGACGGAATTTCGTTAATAAACGGAGATTGTTTGCAAGCCTTACGAGGCTATGGCGATAATCATTTTAAGATAGCAATAGTTGACCCACCTTATGGAATTAATGCAGGTAAAATGACAATGGGAAGCGGTAAGCACAAATTTAGCAAAGACAAAGATTGGGATAGTGCAATACCAAGCGAAGAGTATTTTACCGAATTATTTAGGGTGTCTGAAAATCAAATTGTGTGGGGTGGCAATTACTTTACTGAATTTTTACCGCCTACACCACATTGGCTTTTATGGGATAAGAAAAACCCAAATTTGAGCTTTGCTGAAGGTGAGTTGGCTTGGGTGCGAAAAGGTAAAAACCTGCGGATATTTCAACACTATTCAGCACAAGTTGAAGAAGGCGGCAAAATACACCCGACACAAAAGCCTGTAAAATTATACAGGTGGATATTAAACAACTACACAAGCGAAGGGGATTTGATTTTAGACACCCATTTGGGAAGCGGGTCAATCGCCATAGCCTGCCATCAAATGAAACGAAATTTAATAGCCTATGAGATTGATGAAGAATACTACCGAAAGGCTTGCAAACGATTTGAAGAACAAACTCGTCAAACTGCACTATGGTAGCACTTGCACATAACGGTTTGCGTATAAAAAATCGTTTTAATGTTTTTTATACGCTGTTAGGTGTCTGGTTTTATTTAAAATTTGAGCGATGGAAAAAATTATATTCTTAGATATTGACGGCGTTTTAGCAACTCCAAAATATTTGAAAGATGGACAATGGGCTTTAAACCCAGAAAAACAAAAACTGTTAGGTGAAATACTTACCCAAACAGATGCTAAAATTGTTTTATCTTCTTCATGGAGGTATGCGACTTTAGAAAAAACAAAAGAACACATGGAAGCGGAAGGATTTTTGTTTAACGATAAATTGATTGGTGTTACAATTAGAGCATACCAATGGCTTGAACGTGGAACAGGGATACACTTATCAATTCCAAGAGGTGTAGAGATAAAACAATGGGTTGATACTCATATTCATTCTGATAATGGTAAAAATTGGGAACGAAAGAAATTAGGCAAGGATTTTACCTATGTGATATTAGATGATGAAAGTGATATGCTTTTGGAACACAGAAATAATTTTGTGCATACTAAAAGTGAAATAGGATTGACAGATGATGATGTTAGGAGTGCGGTGGCAATTTTAAATAAAACTTGCACCTAACGGGTATATGTAAACATTCTTTATAACTAAATGATAATTAAATAATTATGTTATGAATATCGGAAAGTATATACAGTTGTATTCCGAAGATTTACGATTGAAAAATTATGCTGAATCTTCTATTTCCAATTATGTATCACAGGTTAAATGTTTTTTAGAGCATTTTTCTGATGTAGCTACAAAGCCTTCTGAAATAAACGAAAGGCAAATAAAACAATGGCTACTTTCCGCTAATTCTATTAATGGAAGAAGGCATAGATTATCAGCATTAAAGCTATTCTATTCGCTTACAGGTAAACAGCCGTTAAAATTTAAGCACATAGAATATCCTCGGTCAGAAAAAAAATTACCAATCGTTCTGTCTGTGGAAGAAGTACAGAAAATGTTTTCAGCGTGTTCTAATACAAAACACAAGTTAATATTGGCTATTTTGTACTCTTGCGGATTACGGGTTAGTGAATTGATAAGCCTTAAATGGAATAACATTGACAGGAGCAGGATGGTAATAAATATTATTGGAGCAAAAGGGAATAAAGACCGTCAAGTACCGTTACCTGAAATACTTATTCCTTTATTAGAAAAATACTGGTATAAATACAAAACTAAAACATACATTTTAGAGGGGCAATTTAAAGATGTATATAGCAGCAGAAGTGTACTTGAAGTAGTTAAACAATTAGCAGAAAAAGCAGGGTTAAGGAAAGATGTTTGGACGCACTTAATTCGTCATTGCTATGGAACGCATCAGGTGGAAAGTGGAGTTGACATAAATCTCATACAGAAAATACTTGGGCATAGCAATGTTAAGACAACTAATATCTATTTACATACCTCACATAACTTAATATCTCGTATTCAATCACCTTTAAATAGTATTAATTTATGAAGCGACTACTAATTTTATTGTTATTAACATCTAAGTTATCTTATAGTCAAAAGTGGTGGAATATAACTAAGAATGATTTACTGATAGTGGGAGTAGGTTTTGTAGGAGGTGGTGCAGATGCTTATAATCAACGTATCTTACATCATAAGTACGGAGCAGGAAAGCCATTTTGGGATTACTCTACATCGTATAAAAGGAAATATAAAGATTTTGAGAATGGAGATTTAAGAGCAGCATATCCCGGCAGTAAGACATGGTTAGTAATGACTACTGATGGCTACCACCTTACAAGAGCAGTAGATAGGTTTCATTCATTATTTACGATTGGTATAACTGCGTATGAATGGAATGAATATAAAGGATGGGATAGGGTACTATTTATTAGTAAGAAAGTACTACTGTCTGGCGTTAGTAATAGAATTGCATTTAATTTAATCTACAAATAAACCCACCTAATTATGAAAGTTTTAATCACCCTCAACCTAATTTTAATTTTATCAATCCCTTCATTTACCCAACCTTATTTTGGGATAGGATTGCAGAACAAAGGCTTTAATATGAGTTTAGGAATAGTCGCAGATAATATTGATGCACAAATCAACTTTAAAACCCCATTAACATCGGCAGAAGAATCAAAGGTACTATCTCTTACTATTGGTAGAATGATTAATATAACCAATAATGATGAAGATAACTACTCCATTACCCCCTTATTAGGAATAGGATGGAGTAAGTATCAAGATTTTAGCCAGTACGATTTAGATGATAAAGCAGCCATTATAGACGTTAATAAGTTTAGTGGGGTATATGGCTTAGAAATCGGAAAAGATGCCCACGTTGGTCGCATATCGCTTATGGGAAGGTATTGTGATAGTAAGATGTACTATGGTGTAACAATGAGAGTATTTTTTAGCAGATAGCAGGTTGATTAGTAAATGAAAAGTCGGTTACGTATTGTAGCCGACTTTTTTATTTGCTGGTGTTCTTTAAAAATGACTTTAATCTATTGTATTGAAAATAAACATCTTTACCTGATTTTATGGCCTTTATTTCAGCATCATTCATCCCTACTTTTTTACAGAATGAAAGGGTATAAGTGTGCATTAGTTTAAGGTTATTCAGTCTTGCCCTTCCGTATTCTTCTTTTGCCTTTCCCTTTTCATCTATGGTAATTTCATCAAAGCCAAAATGATACATTCCAAAAGTAAATGGCAGTATCTTTCTTTCACACTTTACGGAAAAAAACAATTCAAAAGCACTACTATGTATCTCTCCTATTGCTGTTAATGTGCATTTTTCTGGGCAACTTTCAATCATGTTCTGAATAGTGTAAAATACTGATATATTACCCCCTACGCTATCTATATAAATGTCTTTTTTCTTTTGGCTTGTTTTTTCAGAATCATTCCATTCCTTTACAAACTTTTGCAAAAGGTCGTTATCCCCAAATCCATTTATAGATATGATGCTCATTTTATTTAATCTTAGGGTACATTTGCCTTTCCAATAATTTAATTTGTTCCTCCAATGGCATTATAACATTTTGCTTTATGTGTTTTGCTTCTCGGTGCTTTGCATTGTACTCTCTTTCTGCTGCATCTTTTCTGTCGCAAAGTTCTTTATGTTTTTTATAGTTATCCATTATTATAATTTTTCTTTACGTGCTTGTTTTGACATACTCATTTTTAGCTTAGTTTCATCTGTGTGTTTCCTCCCTGTGGATAGTTTTCTGAAATACTCTCTATATTCTGCGGAACGTGGAGGCATCTTTGTTCCAGTATGAGCCTTTATAATTTTTTTTCTGCCTCTTTCTTTTATATCGTTAGGATGTTCAAGTATAAATAACCCATCTCTTGACTTAATTGGAGATAATATATTACTCCTTGTTAAGAAATATCCAGACGGATGCAGCCTTCTATTTATATAGCGGCTCATAGTACTCATACTTGTGTTAAAATAGTCCGCAATAGCCTGTAATGACTTACAAGTAGTAATTAATATACCTGTTGTAGAATATACGTATATAACGCCTTTGTAATTAGGATTGCCTACTCCTTGATAATTTTCTATACATAACTTTCTTGAATCTTCTATTTGTTTAAGTGTTTTTGCCCTACCCTTACTCTTTTCAGACATTTTTTTCTTAGTAGCCTCTGTATGCTTTTTGCCCGTCCATGCTCCTTTTTTATTTCTCTCTGCCAACTTTGGATTTTTAATACCAAGTACCCCATCCCCTCCTTTTGTAAGATTAGCGAGTGTACCTCCATCACAAGACCGACCATATATCTCTATAAACTCTATTTCTTTCTGTTTAGCTGTATCATAAGGTATATCTTGGAAAAGAATTTGTACATCTATTGGAGTTTTATTATAAATAGCCATCCAATATTTGTTCCTATGTCTTGGGTCGTGATTGTACGCACGTTCATAATTAGGACTATCTCTTTTAGATATTCCTATATAAAATACTTTATTAGTATCAACCCTTATATGCCTATATACGTATGCCATTAAAATAAATGAGTTAATCTTGCTACTTGCCCATGTTCGGGATGATGTATAAAAGCTTCTACTGCTTTTGGTGCGTGGGCGTAACCATTTCTATGATGCCAACTATCCGTACCTGACGGACTTCTTAATACTTCTACACATACACTCATATAGTCTTTACTTATTTTATGGTGCAGATCGTGGATATAAAAGTATCTATGTTTGCAGTTATTCCAATCTTTACTTTCATGTGCCATCAATAATGCTAAATCAGTCTGCTTTGCACCATCACCATGAGTAGTGCCTATTAGGTTATTATGATAAACATAATATTTCCTGTGTGCGGTTGTAGCATTAAATGTGCATCCTTTATTATTCCTAAACCATGCCTCTAATGTTTGTGCTAACATAAATCCACTAACATAATCATGGTTACTGGGGTCATATTGTATATGTACTGGTGCAACTGTTAATAACATTTCAATACAATCAACAAGTAATTTCTTAGCAATCATAAAGGCATCATACCACATTAACTCTGTGTCTTGTGGTGTTCCGCTTGTAGTTAGGCTTTTAGCATTATCTGTATGTAGAATATCATTACCTATTACAAATAATATTTTTTCAATAGGGAAACCTTTTGCTTTCTGTATCAATCCTGCTACCCCTGATTTAACTCTATCTATTGCTATTTGATGATTATATTCATCCCCTGTTTCAAATGATTTGCATAACTTCCCAATATGGACATCTGCGGGGTCAACTACTAATAAATGACCATCCGTTATTTTTGGGTATTTTATTACAGGGTATTTAGGGGAGTACTTTTGTATATCTGCAATTATTCTGTCTTTTAATTCCCAAAGATTTACTTTCTTATTACCTACGTGAATAGAGAAATGCTCTCCTTTATACCAATAGTGATTAACGTCTTGAATGGGAATACCTTTTGATTCACATTCTTCATTTAATGCTCTGTGTTCCCCTGCGTATTCTTCTGTGATTGATAACCCTGCTTTACATCCTAAACTAACCTTGCTTTTATCTAATGCGCCCCCTTCTCTTAATCTTTGTATTGCTGTTTTTACTGCGTTGTAAGTACTATCTATTATTTCAGCATACTGCGTTTTTGAAAGATTAGGATTGATAGATATTTGTTCTAAAAGTTTCTTTTGTAATGGAGTTATTTTCATAATTACGTTTTATATTTTAGGGTTAAATTTTATGTAAACATTTTAAAAATTTCCTTCCGTAACCTGCAATTAATTCTTTTTTATCTGTTCCATTAATTATTTTCCTTGCGCCCTCCCAATCCTCAACTTTTGATGTAAAGTACATTTCTAAGCACCTCCCTGTAAAATCTCCGAAAGAACTTGCGCCCTTAGTCATTCCTTCAAATAGTATTTTTGTAGCTACTTTAACGTCTAATGCAAATTCTGGATTACCTAATAAATCAATGCCTAATAGTCTGCCTATTAGGTCATAATTTTCGTACCATGTAAGTTGTACGTAGCCTCTGCCAAAATATAATTTATCGGGAATTGTGTATTTTATTCCACTATGCTTTATTTTCTTACCGTATGATCTGCCTTTCCCTTTACCATATTCTTCTATTGGGAGCATTGTGTTTGCAGTTTCGTGCTTAGTGGTTGCCAGTATGTAAGCTAACCATCTTAGGTCTGTATATCCTGCGCCATCCCAATAGTTAATGATTGCATCTATACTATCTATCTGTTTTTGATTTAGTTTATTTAGTAACCCTTGCTCTCTTGCAGTTTTATAGAAAAATTGTTTATCTACCATAACTTTTTATTTTCTGATACCCATGCCAAGTAGTACCCCAATGCTATTGCTAATATACATAGGAGTAATTGAGGCATCGTTGCTATCCTTTAGGGTTGCCTCCTTGTTGGTTGTACTTGTGGGCTATGTAGGCTATTGCGCCTACTACTAATACTACTCCTAATCCTAAAAATAAAGTAGATAAATTATTTGTATCAGCATAATATCCGAAAGCAGTAAAGATTGATACGAAGCCTAATAATCCAACTAAGGAGGTGAGTGTGAATTGCCATCTTTTCATGGTTTTATAATTTTAATTAATTTTATAATATACGGAATTGAAAGGCCTATTGATACAATGATAAGCCATTTTATCCACTTATTTTTCTTTTCTATTTTATTTTCTAATGCCACAATCACTAAGTCCTTATCAGTCAATTTCTTAGTTAATTTATTTATTTTATCAGTATCTTCCGTTGTGATGATTTTTGTGATAGTATTTGTTACCAATTCGGGAACTTTCACCTTAATATATACTGGAACTTTTACCGCTACCGATGTTTCAAAACTATCTATCCTATACTGTATTGTGTCAGGGCATTGTACGTCAATAGTCTTATATAAGGTGTCTATTGTCTTTACTGAATCCACTTTAATAGCAGTACATGGGTAGTCTTTCCTTACTAATTCAGCTACCTTTTCTTCATTCTTATCTTTGGCTTTATTGTATAATTCTGCTGCCGTTTTGCATGACGTTAAACATATTACACATACTACTGCAAGTATTAAATAAAATAAATTCTTATTCATATTACGATTTTTTTAAGGTTTTTCGCCTGTCTTTACTTCTTCTACTGCATCTACAACATTTTCTACTGCTTCTTCGTCATTAACTCCAAATAGTTTTGAAAGTGTTTTTGTTGCTAACATTATGAACCCTATCCACATTGCATAATCTTCACCAGTAAGATGAAGTTTTGGTGCGAATAAATTTGCAAATGCCAATGCGCCCATAAAAAAATAGAGAAGTGTATCTCTAATATCTTTTACTCTTTGTGGAGTAGTTTTTCTCATTTGACTTAATCCGAATCCCATAACTTTTAATTTTTAAATGCTTTTAATAATTCTTCAAAATTGTTAGTAATCATTTTTTCCATTATATCAAAACGCTTGTTGTAATAAATATCTCTGCTCTCGTACTGATTTAATAGTTTACCGAACTTTCTCATTATTGCGTTTACCCTTAATGTTATGTACACTATAAATAAAGCCAGTACTATCATACATATAGAGCCTACTAATACTAATTCATTAACTGTCATTTCATTAGTGCTACGGATAGAGAAATAATAGTTAAAATCAAAAGCCCAAAACCTATAAATTTATAGATTCCAAGCCCCTCGTTTGCTATTTTCTCTAACCGCCCTATGCGTTCTTCGTGATCTTTTACTTTTGTAGTTTCTAATTCCTTCAAGGAACTTGCGAATCCCTCTACTGCCTTTGAAAAGTGTTGCATATTAAGATTAGTTTCTCGGATTTCTCCACTCAACTGTATCATTATTTCTCTGTCTGTCTTAGGTTCTAATGCCATTCTATCAGGTTTAAAAGTATAAGGTATCGTACGTCTTTTGTAAAGGTATAACTTATTTTTGTATTTAGCACTTATACCCCTATGCTCTATTAAATTGTTTCATTTTTCTTTGTACGTTAAAAACTCTTGATGCTACCCTCAACTCATTCACCCCCATCTTCTTCGCTATGTCCTTGTATTTTAGTCCGAAGTAACGATTTAGTAAAAACGCATCCTTGCATTTACTATCGTTTCTAAGGCTGTAAATAAAGTTCAAAACCCTATCCAACAACTCCCCACTATCGCTATCTCTGTTATCAATCACATCAAAATCCAAATCAACTGCGCCGTTTCTTTTTCCCTTTCTGCAATGGTCTAAAAATACAGACCTCAAAACCATGTAATAATACCCTTCCTTTTCATCCAGCTTACCCGATGCCCACACTTTGATTAGCGTATCTTGTACCAATTCTTGAGGTAATAAATTATTGTTAGAACATAGAATCTTAGCATAGTTGTATAGAAATTTATTATCGTTTAAAATTTTCATTCTTCAATGGCGTTGATTGAATGTCCTTTATCAATAGCATCAAGTAACTTATCCAATGCCCTACCCAATGGCTTCAATAACCCTAACCTTTTATTCTTACCCAATACGCTACTTATCGTTTCATCTTCACAACCAAATTGCCATCCGTTACTTTTGATTAATGCGATATTAAACAGTTTTGCACCAACTACATTACCAAGTTGGTCTATGCTTATTGCAGTACGAAATAAGAACTCTGTACGACCTTTAAAAATTAAAGTGAATACAAAGCAAATCGGCAATAGTATTGCAGATATTAGTAAGGCTGATATTAGTAAGATTATATTTTTCACCACTCTGTTATCATGTTTCCAAATTGGCGAATCATTGCGTGAACATTTACATCTTTCGTTTCTGCCATTGCACAAAAGAAGTCATACTGCCCTGTGTAATTTACAAGAGGGTCGTAATCCAAAATATCAACACCGCTTTCATCTTGCCCGATAACAATTTTAGCAATCGGGTAGCCGTTAGTGATGTCGCACATCGTTGAATTATCGGCAACTGTTTTCTTTGTGTAGTCGGGAACGAAAGATAGGTAAGTACCTTTTTTCCCATCAAGAAAACTAAAGTGCTGAACAGTCCACAATAGGGTTAAAGAAGCCGAATCTATCGAGTAATTCATACCCGACAAATAGGCTTCACGAAATATTTTTGTTCCGTCTATCTCAATCGCAGGAACTGATACTGTTACTTTTGGGGTTGTTAATTGTATAAACATATTTTAATTTTTAAAGTGATGTAATTATCTCCCATACTGCGCCTGTATAAATACATAATTTGTGTAGAGTTAAATCATACACAACCAAACCCTCCGCTGGTGTTGCAATAGCATTCTTCTGCGTTGTTGTCATACGTGGAGGAAGGAAGCCTTGTGTAGTGCTTTCTACTGTTAGTTTTGATGAGGTTACGTCTGTTGAAGTACCTACTAATACATTACCCGTACCGTTAAAAATCACCTTACCAACTGTTGTTTCTATTGCTCTAAAGTCTGCTGCTGCTGTAAGTGTAGGAGCAACATATAATCCTCTTGTTATTCCAGACGCTGTACCTGTTTGGTTAAAGGTATTATTAATAGCAATGCCATTGAAAGCACCTGTTCCTGTTGTGGGAGCGTATGTGTCTAATGTGTTAATTGACCCCGATAACCCTCCTGTGGTTGAGTAAGAAGTTGAACTATTCGTAAATAATGAATAAGCCTGATTATTACTTCCTAACCCAGCAATAACTATACTTGTATTACTATTGCCCCCTGAAATATGAGCAGGACTACCACCTGAGCCAAATTGCAAAGAACCGCCCAACCCTGTACCTGCTGTAATCCTAACATTACCATCTTTTCTTACTCTGAAAATAGAGTTAGTGCCTACCAATAAGTCCATCAAATTACTACTTGCCCCACTTGCAGTATTAGTTACATTCAATTTTATCCCTGTAACATTCCCTGTTGTGTTCCATGTTTGCGATAAGTCCACTACACCTACTGCTGAACTTCCTGTTTGTGTTGTACCTGTACCTGATAGAAGCCCTGTGAAGGTTGGAGAGGCTGATTGCAAGTCATTAACCCATGCACCACCTAAGTAAGTATCATTTGTATTTGTGGTTGTGTTGTAAACTGTTAGTCCTGTTGCTGGGGTAGCTATGGCATCACGTTGTGTTGTTGTCATACGGGGGAGTAGAACGCCTTTGGTGGTCGATACTATATCCAATTTTGCGGAGGTATTATAAGTATCAGAATAAGTCCCTATAATTACATTACCATTGCTTTTAATTCCGGCTAAGTAAGTTCCACTTCTGTCCCATATTCCATTATCTGCATACGTGCCGGCAGATCCTATAATAGTTAGTCCAAATGCCCCAGTCTGTAATGACGCTTGCGGATTTCCTGATCCACCTATTTGAACGCCATTAAATTTTCCAGAAAAAGAACTTATTAAACTTGAATTTAAGACAGTTACACCATCATTCCTTATACCAAAATAATAACCTCCAGTATGGTCAAACATTGCAATATCAAGCTGTCCACTCCCTGCGTTACCTCCAACCATATTTAGCCTGCTGGAAGATCCATATATTGATAATGGTTCGGCGCTGTTTACCCCTGTTTTAAAAACTAAGGCTCCGTTTATTCTTGCCGCATAATTTTTAACCCCTGAAAATGCTCCATTGGTAAATGTTGGGTTAATATCTATGCCGACCAATGTGTCATTATTAGCTGTAGCTGTCATTATGGATGCTACATATAAACCTTTTGCTATTGCAAAAGATGGGGTGACCGATGGTGTGTAAGTAAAACTAGAACTTGCTCCAAACGCTCCCGCATTATTATATTGGATTTCCATTGTAGAACCTGCTGGTGACCCACCCGCATAACTCGGTATATTCAATGCCCCTGTACCCTGATTAAAAGTTGCTGCCCCGCTTGTGCCTGTAGTGGTAAGGGTAACTAAGTTTTGTTTCAACGCCAATGCAGCGTTATTAACCACCTGTATTGAATCTGCCACCTTAGTTAATCTTCCCCTACTTGCAAATCCTGTGGTTGCTACTGAATCGGATTTGTTTAACTTTAAGTTCGTAATGCTATCTGAATATACTTTTTGAATGTAGGATAAATTATCATAGTTAGCGGAGAAATTTTGATTTGAGTTAATCCCTTTATTTAATGCATTCTCCCCTGAAACTACAATACCTGTTGAACCTATACTTAAATTTGAATTATTTAATGAACCACCATTAAAAGCAAGTCCTCCGGGATAAGTTGAATATTCACTCTTCCTAAAAGAAAGTTCATCGTTAAAAGGATTAACACTTATTTCGGCAGTAAAACCTCCATTATCAATTTCAATATCCCCTGTAACTGGCTTGCCTACTCTTGTTCCCGAAAGTGGAATCATCAAAGCAAGGCTATCCGACAACTCACTCCTCACACTATCAGCCTTTCTATCTACATATACTTTTTGGATGTATGTAAAGGGGGTATAATTAGGGGAATAATCTATTGTTCCTTTTATACCATACGAGCCTAGAGGCCCTTCTGCAATTTCAATCCCGCCCCTACTTGTACCCGAATTAAGGACTATACCTATATTATTAGATGCAGATAAAGCGACTGATGAATCGTCTAAATAAATATAATTGTTATAATCAGCATCCCGTATAGCCACACCATAATCGCTTGTGAATACCAAATCCCCCGTTATCTTCTTATCAGGTCTTGTTCCCGCAAGTGGAATCATAAGCGCAAGGCTATCTGATAGGGTGGTGGAATCAATGCCTCCACTTCCTATACTATCTTTTGCCGCATATCTTGTACCGTCTGATAATAAAAGTATAGTACTATCTCTCCCTGCATTTTTACTATAACTAACTACATAAGGAGAAGTGCTGCCTCCCGCTTTATACCAAAAAGTATTGATACCATTTTTTACTTTATATAGGCTATCGTTACTTGCATAAACATCGGTTAGGTAGTTAGTGCTTCCTGTTGTTACGCCTCCATTAAGTGTCATGTAGTCAATATAAAATCCATTTGCATTAGTACCTGTTGCTGTAAACCTTACTCCGTCTATTGTACTTGGAAATGATGTACTTGCAAAATCAGTAAATGGTATAGATATATTTTGATATACCCCTGTTAACGATTTATTCAATCCTTGCAATGAACTTAATAGCAATGGTGAGGTAACTGATACACCGCCACTTCTAAGGGTAACATAAATATTTGCAGTAGTAGCTAATGTGCTTTTTAGCCTTATAAAAAACTTTAAAGTGTTATAGGTAGTCGTAGAATAAGCAGTACCCGAATAGGTAATGCCTAATCTTGCCCCTGTTGTATTCCATGCGCCTATATCTGTTGCCTTTACTCCTACGTATGGATTAAGAGTATTATCAAAGTTAGTTACTGCGCCTGTATATGCACCTGTATATTCTGGACTTCCAATATTCTCGTTCCATAGCACTACACTACTTACTCCTGATGGTGTTGTTGCTCCTGCACCTACTAAAACATTCGTAAGGTATAATTGACTTGATGGGTCAACTTGTGGTACTGCGGGGTCTGCTGCGGGTGTTCCTGTTAGTTTAAATATCTGCCCTAATGTATCTACCCCTATAACGTCTATTCTTGGTAGTGAAGGGTCTGCTGCGTCTAAGGTAATTGTTCCTGATGCTGAATTATAAGTATTGTTAGTTATGCAATAGATTGCTGCACTTACATCAAACTCTAATAAGCTATTCCATGTTACCACACCACCACTTAATAATCCTGCACAAGTATTTGTACTACTTCCTGTACCATTACCTACAAATAACCACCTTGTAGCACTTATATTTCTTATCCATAAGGCATTATCACTTGTAGTAAATATTTGAGAACCTGCGTAATACTTTAAATACGAATTAAGGTTAGCACTTGCCGTATCTGCGAATCTTGCATTTACAAAACCACTATCGGCTTTTAATATACCTCTCGTTACTAATAAGTTATTAGCATTACCCTGCCATTGGGTATTTTGTGTAGGGTCTGTCTGCCCCATAGTTACAAATGAAAATGCCATAAGGCATATCAGTAATAGTATTTTGTTCATAATTATCTTTTAAATTAATCTAAGAAAAGGAACTATAATAGTTTCCCCTGTGCTAAATGTATTTGTCCTTGTCATAGTACCCGACCCTGTATCAAATGTTACTTGTCCTTCTGATACTGTTTCTGTAACCCCTCCTGCTAATATATATACAAATTGTAACCCACCAATAAACTGATTAAACTGAAATGTATTCTCTCCGTTAGTAGGTTGTCCTGTTGTTGGTGTTGCTGTTACTATAAAAGATAGTGCTGTGTAAACATATCCACTTGGAGATATTGGAGATACAGAACCACCGCCACCGCCAGTTATAATTGCCAATGCCTTCAACCCTTCACCACCGCATAATTCCATTAGGTAATTACTTGTTCCTAATAAGGTTGTATCTGCACTATCATACTCATTCTGCCACCTTATAGCATCTGTTTCCATTGCTAACATTTGTGGTAGTCTTGGGTCTAATTTAGCACCAAATAACCCACTCTTTAATACTTTTGAAAGTGCTAAATAAGTAGATACATCACCTATTTGTATTTTATCTTCGGTAGTTAATGCCATTAGAAAAATAAGTTTTCATTATCTGTTAAATAAGTTGCTGAATCTATTGCTAATTGACTGTTACCTATATCCCCACCTATGCTTACTGCATTTTCAGCACTTATGATATTAGTCCATAACTTAGCCTTATTATCATAGTAGTTCTTATCTTGTGTTACCCCCAAATTAGCTGCTTGAAATTGTGTAAGTGAGTAGTAAAAAGTCTTATTGTAAAGCGAAAATAATGTTAGTACTGTCTTAGTATATAAAACTGTACCCGATACATTTAACCAATCTACTCTTACATTTAAACAATAGTCCTTATCTAAGGCATCTATATCTATTGAAGCATCAGCGTAATCCCATGCTATATAGTTAGTAGTTGTTCCTGTTGGCACAAGATATGTACCATCATTTTTAATAAGATATACCCTACGCTGCGTTACTAAAACATCACTACCTGTTGATGTATCTGTAACTGTTATTATACTTGGTAATCCTACTGTTTGAGAAGTAGTAAATAATGGAGTTAATGCCATAGCTTTTATTTAATGTCAAATGTAAAAATAAACCCCCACTTTTTAAGGTGAGGGAGTAGAAAGTTACTATAAGATTATCAGTTTGTCATTATCTGCATATATGGTGATATTTTAGGGATTTTAAATATCTGTTCAAACAAATCAGCCTTTGCATCAATAGTTGCCTGTGATGAAATACCTGACAACCACTTGTTCAATTCGGCAGAAGTAGCTTGGTCTGCTGTTTTTGGATTGAAAATATCTCCATCTACTATCATCTTTGTTTTCCCTGATATAAAATCTTCTATTTTAGATTTTATTTTTTTCCCTCTGGTTTTAGAAAATTCATAGTATTCATCTTCGGTAACGGGTCTATCTTCTCCTATTTTAGAATCAAATACCGTTAATGTATTTTTATTTACAGGTGCTACCCATCCTTTTTTATCTAATAGGTACTTCCATACTGGGTCGGGGTTTTCTTTTGATTTCAATAAATCAACATCTTTTATAACTTCATCCCCTAAAGAATTTATCCTATTATTTAAAAAATTTCGTGCAATAGGTATATCTTTTATTAATAATTGACCAAAGTTATTTGCCTCTTTTTGTGGTATTCCAAACATCTGTTCTATCTTTTGTGCGCCTTGTGTATATAGATTAGGCATTAAGAAACTTTTAGCTGAATTTTTTATTGAGTTTGATAATATACTTGTTGCCTTATTACTATTATCGCTTGATATAGCTGCCATTATAGGTGCTGCTGATGAAACCCATGTCATATCAGTTATTAACTTCATGCTATTATACAATGTCAACCCTATTCTGTCTGTTAGTGTATCTTCATCTACGTCTTTATCGTATTCTTCGTGATCTCTAATACTTCCAATTACACCTAATCCAAATACCATTGGTGTTAGTTTATAGGAATAATAAGTATCTCCAATCTTAATACTAAATGGCTGCCATCCTTCTTCTATTAATTGTAGTTTTTTATCTATATTAGAAGGGCCAGCACCAGTTATTTGAATAATACCATTCTTAGATAACGCATAGGCTGTTGCCATAGTAGCTATACCTAAAGAAGCCTTTATTATTGTCTGCCTTCTTTCTTCTGGTGTCATTTCAATTCTTTTCCCTGATGCCTCTGATGCTAATAACCCTCTTTTCCCTACTGCACCCCTTACTAAGCCTATTGGACTAAAATCAAGTGAGTTATTTGCTACGTTTGTTATAATCCTCGTAAATGGCACTAAAAATCTTAAAGGCTTAGTACCTCCAACTTGTAAAGAATTGTCAAGGAATCCGCTTATAGCATCCGACAAAGCACCTAATGTACCTTCTGTATTATGGTTAAATGTTCCTTTTGCAGCAAATCCGTATGCCGCATCTGTCATTTCTTGTGGTCTTGACATTTCCATTAACTCATAACGCCTTCTCATTGCAGCTATCCCCGTTAATTTCTCTTGCTTTATTTGTTCGTCTGCAATTTCTAATCTTTCTTTAGTATTAAATAATAACTCATTTACTTTTTGATAAGTTTTCTTAGAAAGTGGGTTTTTAAGTCCGAGCATATTAGCTTCTTTATATGCTAATTGTGTTGCTCTCATTTCTTTTAACCCTTGAAATAAAAGTACATCTTCCGCTTTCATAGCCCTACCTACAAATTTAAACCAATTAGCAGGGTTTAATAATCCTCCCTTAAATCTTGTTCTTTCAAGAATATCAGGTATCTCAATTTTTGCAATATGGATAGGAGTTTCCCCTGTTACAAGTGTATGATACGCTTCTGATAATCCTTTAGTAAGTCCTTTGCTCATCCCTAACATTAAGAAGGGAACTGCTCTTGGATTACTAATAGCTTCAACTCCAGCAAAACTTAATGTATTATAAAAGGTAGATACAATATTTCTTACATGAGTTGCATATCCTGATAATATATTAGCATACCAAACACCTTGCGCTACTTCCCCCCAATTAGTTCCTTTTAAATTTGCTCTGTATTTTAATAACTCTACTGTCGCATTTGTTTTAGGTGAACCTATTGGTGCTTCTTGTATTTTATTAGCTAATTCTATTATTTTTGCGGCCTCTGCTGGACTAACTTTGCCTATGCCTAACCTTTCTGCAATAACATCTAATAATTTGCCATTATCAAATGCCCCTAAATTAGAGAACTTAATTATTTCATCTTGAACTTGCCTTCTTTCTACTTTTGCTCCTGAAAGTTGCTTACTTTTTATTTTGTTTAATCTGCGTATTTCTCTATCTAATATATCCCCTTTTTTACGACTGGCTATATTATCAAATTCTGTTTGTATTTCTTTTGCTAATTGAGTAGCTTCTTCCTTTTCTAAACCTAATTTATCAATAAATTTATTTATCAAAGACTTTTTAGATTCTTCCTTTACTGTATAATGTTCTTTTACTATTTTGTTTATTTCATTTTCAATATCTTTTACTCCCTTAGCTATTTTAACATCACCAGCTTTTAGTGCATGGGTTTGTGCTATATCGTTTACATTTCTTATTACTTCATCATTAGGGGTTTTACCTGTTACTTCTTGTAAATGCTTTAATATTTTTTCTGCAATTATTTCAGCCCTCCCTATCCCCTCATCTAAATATGTTTTAGCCATATTACCAACAAATTCAATACCCTCCTTAGTTAAACCTATCCCAGCATATAAGTTTTTCCCTTTATCTGCTTGATATTTTTTTAAAATATTGGCTCTTGCTTCTCTTGCTTTTGCAACTTTATCTTGTCCTTTTTTTGCTATTCTGCCATGTAATCTTTCTGCGGCTGATTTAGTTTTCCCTTTTTGAGTTATTTGTTCCGCTACAACATTATTAACCTCTTGTAAAGCATCACCTATTTTATCTACATCTTTTTTTATTTTAGTCTTAGCTTTATCCCCTTGCTTTTTCATATCTTTTACACTTGCTCTTAACTGCGCTTCGGGAGAAAGCCTTTCCCACATAGAAAATGCTTGTATTTGCTGCCCTGCATCAGTAGCTAATTTTTCTGTAACAAATGTTGCTGCTTCTATTGTTTTATCTAAATAATAATTCTTTGTAGCTTCATCAGGTGCGTTTTTAGCGTTGTCATTATATTTTTTAATAACAGCCTGCGCTATGGTAGCCCTAACTGCACCATTTACATTATTATTCCTATCCATTATTAAGCTAAAAGATTCATCAACACCTAACTTATTAATAGTTTCTTCTGCTTCCTTTGCAGACATAGCATTTGTCTGCTCTACATATTCTAATGTTTCTTTTACCTTTGCCTTAGATTCAGGACTTAAATCCTCTGTTTCAAGCATTTGCTTGGTAAATGCCCTTTCTTTCCCTTCTACCTTTGCTTCTTCCTCCATTTGCTTTAAAAGTTTTTCTCTTAAAGCATCTTCGGGTAGAGTTCCAAATTCTTTTGTGTTCCAGTTATCTTTAAAGTGTTTAATACCTGCTTCTACCGCCTCTTTTATATTTAAAGATGTAGCGTAAGTTGATTTTATAACTTCGTTTGCTCCTGTTACTAAGTCTGCAATAGTTAAACCTTTTGTAGTAGCACCCCTTGTTGTCTTTGGGGTTAAGAAATCTATAAGGTCTTTAGCTGCCTTATCCGCTTTCTCATTAAACTCTTTTATCTTAATTTCTTTGGTTTTTAAAATGGCATTGGTAGTTTCTGCTGCTCCATCACCCATTGGTTCAGCACCTTGTTGTACTCCTTCTTTAACTCCTTGTTCTTTGGGTTCTGTAATAGTCTTTGATATAGGTTCTGTAACTTCTGTTGTAGGTTCATTTATTTTTTCTTTTGGTTGTTCTTTTACTTCTACTACTCCCTCTTGTTTACCTTCTGTACCCTTTACTTCTTGGGTTTGTTCTTTAGATAGTAGGGATTGCTGAATTTTTTTTTGAATATCATTTAAGGATTCACCTTCTGCCACATTTATATCAATAACTTCTACATCAGGATTTTCTTTTTTAAAATCTTCAAGTGATTGTTTATTTCTACGGCTATCCGAATTTTCAAAATCTCCAACTGTTACGTTTACGATTTTTTTAACACCTGCATCATTTACATCTTCATTAAAATTAGCCCAATCAGGAGTATGGTTTTTAATACGAATTACAGTATTCCCTTTACGTTTATACCCACTTGAACTTAATCCGTTAGCCTGTGTTAATTCAACTTCAAAATCCACAGCATTATCTTTCGACAAATCCATTTCTTTTAATGCAGGATTATTAACCACTCCACTTACTTGACTTTCTCCTTTGGGTAATTTATAAAATGTAACATCACTTTCTTGTCCAAATGATTCTGGGCTATAATCAGTACCATATCCTGCTTCTTCTAACTTCTTATTAAATTCTGTCTTATCATTAGCATCACCATATTTATCAACTATATCTTTTACATTTTGCGGTAATTCATCATACTCTATTACTTCTCCTTGTACCCTATCAGGTATAGTAGATACTACTTCTCCTTCTTTTATACCCGATATGGTACTTACTTCTGTACTTAATTCTACTGGTTTAGATATTTCTTCTGCTGTACCTTCTATTATAGGAGGGGTAGGTTCTTTTAATGGTTCACCTGTTACTTCATCAATTTCGTATTTTAATGGGTCGTTTGTTTTTGTAATATTTTCTATTTGCTTATTTAATGCCTCTATCTTTTGCTCGTATAGTGGACGCTGTGTTTCATCCTTAGTTTCCATTTCTGCAATAAGATTATCCTTTGCTTGTATAAGCCCTGCTACTGACGCTTTTGCTTCTGGTGTAAGCCCTTCGGCTGTTTTAGCTAATGCCTCTTTATATCCATCAATGCTTTCTATTACTTGTTCAGTAGCACCTTTTGGTATATTACCTTGTTGTTCGTTTGCTGATAATACCTCTCTTATATTTTCAGTTGGAACATCTTTTAGCGCATTTTTATATGAAGATAATAAAGCCTTTGGCATTTTGACAGCACCCGTTACAGCACTTGTAATACCATGTAATATCATTCCTACTGTTGCGTTTTCTTCAAAAGATTTTAAAGTGGCTGATGCTATATCTTCTGCCTTTGTATTATACCCCTCTATATTACCTTCTATTTGCTCTCCTGCTGTAACACCTGCGGTAGTAGCACCCATTTTAAGCCCCGCCTTAATAGTTCCTTTTGCAAAGTCTTTTATGATATTTTTACTTTCTGCTGTTATAGGGGCTTTCATTAATCCCCCGCTTCCTCTCATAAACACCATATTCTCTACTAAACCTCCAATTCCCCCTACAATAGTTCCCGATTCTTTTGCCTGTTTCATCAAGTCTAACTCATTAGCATTAGGGTTCTGCTGTTTTAGTATATTAAAACGTCTAAGGGTTTCATTCGTTGCCCCCTGATTCTGCATATCATATGCAGTCATAGCAAATGCTGTTACTGCCGGTAATCCTGCTAATGATGCCCCCGCTGTTTCTGGTGCTGCTGCTACCATTGCAGTACCAGCCATTGTTCCTATTGTAGCTTTTGCTAAAAATGGCCCTGCGCCTCCTAAAAAAGTACCTGCGCCTTGATCTCTTTCATCTAAGTATTCATCTGTTGGTCTTTCTGCTGCCTTTCTATTAGCAAACTCTACTTGCTGCTCGGTAGTCATGGTATTAGTAAAATCATCAGCTTCATCATTACCATTTACGGCTTCATTCCATCCTTTACTTACCCCTTCCCAAAAACCTATTGTTCTATCCAATCCTAATACTCCATCTTTACTATGATAAGTAGCATCGCCATTATCTACTAATTTCTGTATTTTTTGTCTTTGTTCATTATATAATGGAGTACCCTTTGGTGCTTTAATTCCCATTATTTTTAATTTCTTTTCGGTAGTATTATCTATGGCTATTTGTTCTTTCTCTTTTATCTTTTCGCCCCTTTTAATGCTTTCTTTTATTTCTATTTCTGTCAATGGTTTAGATACAGAAGTGCTTGCTGCGACATTGGATATATTTATTTTTTCAGGCTTATACTCCGATTTCCGCTTTCTTTTTGAGAAAGAAAGTGGGCTATTCATTTCAAATTCAGATTGCTCTACCCTTTTACCACCTCCCATAATAGGATTAGGCTGTTGTTGTTGTGTAGGGTATTGCCCAAAAGCACTTATATCATCTTTCATACCCCATGATATTCCTTCTGCTTTTACGCCTAACTTGGTTGATAAATTTGCATACTCGGACGCTTCACTTTGAGTTAATCCAGTTGTAATGTTGGCCTTATCCCATAATTCTGTAAAGCGTTTCTTTTCTGCGTAAGCCCCATTTTTAGGGATTGGTGCAATCGTAGGGAAATCTTCTTCACCAAAATCTACTTGGTCTTTATAAACAGGGTATTTAGCTATAATCTTATCAGTAAGTATTTTGTCATCAATATCTTTATAAACAGGATATTTTGCCTTTATTTTTTGCGCAAAATCCTTTACACTTACTTTTACAGGTGGTTCTTGTTGACCATTCTGTTCGTTATTTATTATATTATCTTCCATAATTTATAAATCTAATTCTAATGGATTATTTTCTGTTTTTGTTTTAGGTGCTGCCCCTACTTGTGTTCTTTTTAACTGCCCCTTGTTCATTTTAGTAGTAACCCCACCTATCCTTGAAAACTTATTAGCAAGTGCTTCATCCCTATCTACTTGCCTACCTGCTGCATCAAATAATGCTCCGTTTTCTATTTTTAAATATAATTTGCCGTTCCTGATTATTGGCGGTACTTTATATTGTCCTCTTGCATCCATCTTCCCTATCAAGTCCTCTGTTTCTGCGGCAGATAACCCTTCAAGGCTTGCTAATTTTTCGGTTTCTGTTGTTGTTGGGCTAAGCGGATTATTAGGATTGCTACCATATACCACTTTAGGCAAATCTACTACATTAACAGCTACAACATCATAAGGGTCTGTTACTTGGTTTAATATAGCACTTAATCTCCTGTTTTTATTTTGTTCAGATATTGTTTGCTTCTCTAATGCGTTTTTACGCCTTATTTCTATTAGTTCTTTTTTAAGTTTTTGTGCATAGTTAGGGTCTGTAACCTTTACTTCTTGCATTGATTCTTTTGTTCTTAAAATAGCGTCTGCTTGTGCGGCTTGTTTTGGGGTTTCTATTACTTTATCCTTTCCGTAAACCTCTTGATAAGCATCATTAGCTTGTGTCATAAAGGTTTTATCTGTCATTAAATTTTTGTAATGCTTTCTTGCTATTTTACTACCCTCAAATAAATTCCCTGCATTTGTCGCAATAGACTGTATAGATTCAGGTGCATATCCCATTGGAATAAATACACTTCCTGTTACTTCATCTACTCTTGCATTTTTTTCATCGTATGTAGGCTTTGATTTTCCTATTGCTGCGTTAAAAAATTGTGTTTGCTTTTGAGGGTCAAAGTCAGGTATTGCTTTTGACGTATCTGCCCATCCATATTCACTAACTCCATCATCTTTATAAGATGCAGGGTCATATATTGACCTATGTATTTTATCTATAATTGGCAAATCTTCTTCTTCGGGGTTATATGTACCTTCAAACTTAGCCTTACCCATTTCTAATTCTGTCTTTGCTCTTGCTTTTGATTGCGCTATTTTATTTAAAATGGATTGGTATTTACTCATATACTGCTGCTGTGGCATACCTCCACTCTTAATGTTTCTCTTATCAGCCATTGCGTCAATCTTCCACTGCTCAATATCTCTTAATATCCCTCCGTTTTCACTTTCTAAATCTTGTTTTCTAACTCCTGCTGTATTTAGGCTATCCCCTAATTTATTATAGTATTGGTTTAATGCTTCATCCTGTGCATTTTTTTGTGCTTGTGCTTTTTGCAAAGCCACTCTATAAGGAGTAGTATCAAATATACCTTGACCGCCTGAATATAATGTAGAAGGATTAATTAATGCCATTTTTTTATTTATTTTAATATCCGAATTAAACTTTATACTACTGGGGTGTCAGTTTTTTTGAATTGACCAGCCATTCCTGCAACATCACTTAACCCTCCAAATATGTTTTGCAATCCCATATTTTTAGTTCTTGCTGCTTGTCCTGCTTTTGCTGCAAGTAGGTTATACTTCATTTCAAATGGGTATTTCTGCTCTTGTGTTTTCATACCTGCTGCTTGTCCTAATCTACTAAGGTCTTGTCCTTGTTGTTGTTCTGCTTGTGCTGCTGCTCTTGCACTTGCATCATTAGAGCCTTGTACTAAGCCACCAATAGTAGCTAATCCACCCCTTCTGTTTTGTGATGCACCTATTCCTGTCGCTAAGTTACGACCTATTTGATTAGTTTGTTGTCTATATGCAGCACTATTATATGCGTTTGGGTCATATTTAGCTAATGCCTTGTTGTAGAAATCCATTATAGATTCATTAGGCTTATAGGTATCTGCAAACCTTTCTAATTTACGATTGGCTTTCTTTTCGCCACTAAATAATGTTTGAAGCCCACCACCTATTGTTTTTAATGCTCCCGAAGCTAATGATGCGATTGTTAACGGATCCATAATGATTTATTTTTATTATTTTATCTATTATTTAATGCTGAATCAGTAAACCTTAAACTTACTATATTCAAAGATACTAAATTACTTGCATTTGCGTTATTCATTTTTATCTTTATCCAATCTCCTTTTAATGTGCTACCCCCTTCTATCCCTCCTATGCTATTACTATCTCTTAAAAGTGCTGCACACCACTTACCTTCTAATGGCTTAAAATCTTCTGCTACAAGGTTACTTTGTTGTGGTGTAGTGCCATAACTCATTAATGATGTTTCTATTTCAGGACAACTCCATACATTACTTGACTTTTCTTCATAAGCTAAGAATGACTTAACCGCCCCTGATGCTTGGTTAAATACTGGTGTTATACTGCTTTCGTACTGCACTCCATAAAAATTATTATACGTGCTGCTATCATGTGTGTATAATGCACCATTTTTAAAACTTACAAATAGAGTTCCCAATGTAGTCATCATTTCGGGTTGCAATGAAATAAAGCTATCAAATGTATTACTTTCTTCGTCAAATATTAAGGTTGCTGCTGCATCTGTTCCTGTTGCTTCTAATGCTACTACATAGTTGTTTAGTCTTTGGTCAAATGCTCCATAAACTTTATAATTACCTGTTCTTAGTGGTAGCTTTTCTGTTGCCCATGAGTTTATTTTATAAGTTACAGATATAGGGTTTAGTCCATCATTACTTATCCTACAAACCTCTCCTACTACGTTAGTAGTAAAGTAATCCGCAAAGTTATAAGATGCTAAACTTTCAGCGTGTTCACCTATCCCTTTATTACCTGCATAGTATTGTATAGGGTTAAGTAACTTATCTGTAACTACTAATAGTTGTGTACCGTCTGCGTTCTTTGAAATCTGATTAAAGATAGGTACACTACCCACCTTAAACTTTTGGAAAACACGAATATATCTATCCCTTGTTTTTACTCTCATTATATCTCCTGCACTTAGATCATATTCATCAAAGTTTAATGGAAAGAACCGATTTAACCCATTGATATTAGTATTAGGTTGAAACGCTTGTCCAAATCTTACCATTGCAGAATAGTATGCTCTCCTTGCATTTTCATCTACTATATTAGGTCTGCCATCTATACTGTTTACTGCACTTATATAAAAATCTACAAGGTTTCTGTCAAGTACATTAAATGTTTGAGTAGAAGATATGCCTGTTTCTGCTACTTTTAAATTCCTTTGCCTAAAATAAGCATCACCATTGTAAAAATTAAATTCGGCAGGTACTTTTGTAGCTATATCTTGGTCGGTTACTTGTCCAGCATGATACCTTGTGCTTAGTGTTGGATTTAATATTCTATATTCTTCTCCAAACTCATAATATACTTGATTTTCGCTACCCGCTAATTGTTGTGAAGGTCTGTATATCTGAATTACAAAATTATCAGAAGTAAATAAACCATCATTAAATGGAGATGATTTTCTTGTTTTTACAAACGTACCCGGCACAGGAACTCCATTAATTTTAGGGTCAACCACAAGTCCTTCTATTGCCGCATCGTATGTATCGTTAAAGACTACATCAGTAAACACATTCCTTATTAACCTTAATCTATCCCCGTCTTGAAATGTATAACTTAATACTGCTGCTGTTGTTGGAAATTTATCCTGATTTAATTTGATGTTACTTACATCATAATATAGATAATTATCTTCCGCTTTATTAACTGCTACTGTAACCCAATACAAATAATTTGTATTTTCTTTTGTCAATACCCATTGATAGCTATATGCCCAATCGGGAGGGGTATGATATATTTTAGAATTGATATATGGTAATAAAACTTCTTGACTAACATTTTCTGCATAGGCAGGGAAAGTTACTTTGCTATTATAAAGCACTCCATTAGTTTTGCCTTTTTGGTCAAAATATACAAGTCCTATTCTTCTTTCAGTAGAGAATGGAAATGTAGCTATTGAATTTGTAGTAGCGGATGATGCAGGTGCAGAAATATCTAAAGCAGAAAAAGCATACACAGTAGTATAATAGAAAAACCTAACCATACCAATAGCGGGATTTGATAAGAAGCTAACATCAGCTATCCCTATTGCAATAATACTTGCTTGTATCTTTGTTGCTACTGTGGTAGCTGTATCTCCTGCTACTGTGGTTACGGATGCAGCATCAAGTATAGCACTATCAGACAACCTTCTTAGTTTTATTTTTACTGTTGTACCTACTGCTGGTAATCCTGTAAATGTAACTTGATACTCTCTCCCAATGATAAGAATTGGCCCTAAATCAACTAATGCCCCACTAAGACTTCCTGTGGAAGTTCCACCCCCGGCTGCTATTGTATCTACTTGTATATTTACATTTGGCTCTAAATCTCTATTATACCCTTCTGTTATTCCCCAATATGTTAATACATTACCATTTGCAAGTTCTTGTGCATTTGCCTTTTCGGGTACTGCGTCAAACAATAAAATACTTTCAGAAATATCAATATTTGGATATACCCCATCATTGTAAAATGAATAAGGGAAATCTACATTTTCTACAAATACACCACTTGGTTCTACTAATGTAGTAGTGTTATATTCATAAAGTGCAATATCAAATAATAGGTATAATGTACCTTGTACATTTGTTGCAAGTGATATTCCTAATGCTCCAGCACTTACCGCTAATGCTGTTGCTACTGTATTTGCATTATCTCCCGCTATTGTGGTATAGGTGGCTGCTGTTACTATTGCATTGTCAGATAATCTTTTAAACTTAATTGTTACTACTGTACCTGCTTTTGGTAATCCTCTAAATTCATAAGCATAAGTAGTTGTTAATGGTAGTTCCGCATATACTGTTGCCTCTACTGTAAATGCAGTATTAATACTTTCTACTAATACAAAATCACTCCAATCATTACTTTTTTCTACAAAGGACATTCCTAATTCTACTGCCTTTACATTTTTACTGCCACTATTCAATGATAGTCTTACTACGTTATTATTTGTAATTACGCTTGTATAAGTATCAGTTAAGATATTTACAGGCAATGGAACTGCGCTTATTGGACTAAATGTACTTTTTTCAAGGTCATCATATACGTATCTATACTTAAATCTAAATAGTTTATTTCTTAAATTATTTGCCCTTCTATCTACATCATTACCATAAAGATTACTTGGTGGTGATAGTGGAGGCATTTTTGCTACATCAATAATATTCCTTTCTACGGGTGTGTACATCCCCGCTTTAAAACTTTGAATATTTAATCCCGTTGGCCTACCTAAGCTATCTAAGAAATAAAGTAAATCACCTTCTGTTTCTCTTGGTAATACGTTTATGCTTGTTATCTTTTCGTGTTGTGTAAATCCTAAAATATCTACACTTCCTGTATCTGTTAAGTTTTCAAGTATAGGGGTAATTGTCCTTGTTGTGTTATTGTATTCTAAAATTAAATGCAGATTAGTGCTATTCCATACAAAGTAGATAATAGTATTTCTTAGTGTATTAGGGTATGCTCCTATAACTTTATTTGTTCCTGCTGGTAATGTATAATCTACTAACTGATTACCTACTATATTTGTTATTACTAAATCATTAGAACCCTCTACTGCATCCTTAGTAATATTAAGTGCATCTATATATGCGTTTGGTTGTACCCTATATGGGCTATCATCCAAATTAAGTCCTGCACTAAAATCACTTTTTATACTTTGCATTATACTGGAGATTGTTCGGGTTCAGTTAATATAATTTTATTTTCATCAAGCAACGAATACTGCACATTTTGTATAATGATAACAGGATTTGTTAAAGACTGTGGGTACAATATCCTATCTCCAACACTATACCCCAATGTATTAAAGTTCTTTTCTTCTATATACCCAAAAGTTAATAAATCAGAATTTATAGGTAATGATATATTATATACACTTGCAGTTGGTGTAACTACAAGGTATGGCGGCTTTAAGTATATCTGTATTGGTAGCATTAAGTTTTAACTGTTAGTCTTGTACTTTCTAATGATGATTGATAACCGTCTTGTATTGAAAGTGGCTTATACCTAAGAACTGCCAATCGCCTTTCGTTATAATAATCATGCCTACGATCTCTCTTATCCCCTAATGTACCCCTTCTGCTATTCGGTAGGCTTATTATATCTTTCCATCTTAGATAGGCTATAATCGCTTCCCTAAAGTGTATAGGTAGGAAGTAAGCCTCTCCCTCCTTTGGACTTGAAATGTATTCCAATATAAGATACTCGTACTTAAATGTTTCATTAAGTAATATAACTCCGTTTGCATTATCAATTTTAAAACTCCCCACGAATGGCGCACCACTTGGTAATCCGTAAAGATTTCCAAAAGTACCATTATCATAGTAGTTATAAAATACTCCGCTTTGTGGGTTATAAATATTAGAAAGGCTATTATCTTGTGTTTTTGCAATTCTATCAGGTAATAAGTCAGCGTATGTTGTTAGTTTATTATTATAGTTAAGTGTTACTACTTCACCTTTATCATTTAGTACTCCTACTTTTGAATAATTAAGATAATCACCGGGTAGTGTTACTGTAAGGTTTGAATTAATAGGTAGCTTTACAGATTTAACCGAATAAAAGAAATCTAATCCTAATTCATCTAATGCTCTAAATGCCAAATTGAAGCACTTAAAATACTTATGCACTCCTTGTTCGGATTCATCAAGATAAAAGTTTATACATTCATCTAAATCTACCCATTGACGATTTTGTGTTGACATTTCTCGCTTTTAGTTTTAATTAAGTGCTATAATGGCGACATCTTCCATCATATAAAATAGTTCTCCATCACATTCAATAGGCATACCCCAACCATGTACCCTATAACCAATATCACCTTTCTTTAACTTCATAGGTCTTTTACTTGTTCCGTTACCTACTGCCACTACTTCTACTTTATCTCCTTCCTTTACTAAGTTATCAGGAATATACAAACCACTTAATGTTGTATTTGTTCCCATAAACGCTTTTACTACTATCTTGTTTCCTATTGGCTTGACCATAATACAGGTATTGTGTTTGTAAAGTTTTTTATATCCTGAAATTCATCTTCAATATTATCAAAGTAAATATCAGCATTTAACATTTGTAAAGTTTCTAATTTAGGTTTATGCGAACAATAAAAAACGCTATGCTCACTCATCCTAATTTTATCAAGTACTGGCTTTAATGCTTTTTTATTAAAATCATTATCTGTTCTTGCCGTTACTATATAAACTTCGTTTCCCTCTCTTATCAGTTTTTTTGCCAATGCTTGTAACCTAATGTCATCAAGCGTTCCGTCATAATCAAAACATACTATCATAAATTATGTTGTCTTAATTGCTCCCGAACCATCATTTGCTGAATCCTCTGCCTGATTCCTTTCAAGTATTAATAATTTAGAACAATAATCTATAATTACAGGTATATAATCATCGGGTACAATTAATTCACTTGTTAAGTCAGAACTATTGCCACCGCTAATCATTGTAACACTTGCAGTATATTCACTCATTAATATAGGAGTAAGTACTTTTGCATAGTTTCCTTCCACGTAATAAAGAACTTTATTGGGTACTCGCCTCATACCATTTACATACCCTGTTTGATTTGTAGATAAAGGTATTGCATCTATTGATACTTTGTTTAGTGTACTCTTAAATCTTATATTAGAAATACCTTCATTCTTCCCTACTGCTGTTGGTATTTGTGGGAGTTCAAACTTCCATAAGAAGTTTTCGTCTTGCGTAATGGCTATACTTTTAAATGTAGTATAAAAACTATTGTTTACATAGCCTACTCCATCTAATTGTATTGCCTCTTTGTAGTTTTGCTTTACTGCTAATGCTAACCCTTGATTTATATAAATATTAATCAGGTTATCAGTTATTTGTGAATCCTGTGTAGGTTGCCCATTATGGACTAACCTTGATATTTGCTCTATTAAATTTTGACGAACCATTTTTGTACCTTTAAAGTGTCATTATTGACCTGTATTTTTAATTTCATTGCTATATGCAATAACCTGATTCATTTGCAAATTTAAGCCAACTAATTGTAATGCCCTAACTATTATTTCTAAAATTGAAACGTCATCCCATACAGGGTCAATACTATGTACTGCACTATAAACCCTTCTGCCATTACTATCAAGTACATAACCCCAATATATTGAAGGTGGCGTTTTTACATAACTCATTTTAGCTTGTGCTATTGTTGTTGGGGCAAACTCAAAACCTGTATCTTTTAGCATATAGATAGGATTGGTTGCTACGGGGTCTATCTTACTATTGTATGCAGAATACCATCTATCTTGGTCAACAAATCTTATTCTACTATACCCATATACACCCCACATACTATCTGTCTGTACATAATCAGCAGGATAAGGGGAAAATCCAGCACCATTGACGTTTAATGTGTACCCATAAATTACAGGTGTTAAGCGTTGTCTAACTACTGAATTTTGCCCTAATTCTACCCTTGCTACTGGCCTTCCAGCTTGGTACTGCTGTAAACTACCTAATAAAAATGAAACATAACTGTTTTGGGCTAAGTTTGACACACGATTAAATTCCTCGCTTGTTAAATACCCATTTTGAGATTTGTTTACGGCAAACTGCATCAACAAATACATATCATTTACAGTCATGTTCTTTTTTTTATTTAACTACATTATTTAATTGTTCTAAGAAAACTCTCCCTTCATCACTATTTGTCATTGCAAGTTCTACTAAATATTCTTGTGGTTTTCTTGATGCAGGTATTTTACCGATCATTCCACCATTTGCCCATGATACATTTCCGTTTCCACCACCTAAATCAATCTTAGCATCTAATATCGCTTTTTTAACTAAGTACGCTACTTCTACTTCTTTTGAATTTAGATTTTGCTGAAACTTTTTAGGATCACGTTTTGCAAATAACATCAATTCCCTTCTTATTCCATCGTCTGTTTTAGGCTGTCCTAATTCATCATAGAAAATAATACCAAAGAAGTTAGCTAATTTTCTTGCCTTACCGATTTCCATTTTACTTGCTTCAATAGCCATATCCATTTCAAGCATTTCTTTATCAAGTGCTACTTGTTGTTGTTTTGCAGGGTTGTATTCAAAAAACTCATTTTTGCTACCGCCTCTGCGTGAAGGATTGTCTAACAAGTGTCTGCAATTATTAATAAAATCTAAGGTTAAAGAATCCCAATCTGGTACTCTTAAAACCCCACCTTCAAACTGCAAAGAACGTCTATTATTTCTAACATAGTCTTTATCTTTTAAAGTTTCTACTAAGTCTGTTGCCCAAATACTATTTGCACCTGAAAGAAGCCATATCCTTTCCATTTTACCTGTTGTGGGATTTATTACATCATCTATCCCATCTATATAAACTCTACCTTTTCTTTTGGTGTTTACTAATTTATAGATAATCCATTTTGTTTCGTTACTCTTTGAATTTTCTTCTGCTAAACGAGTAATTTCATTTGATATATCTAATCCGTTTTGTGTGCCATTCATTGAATTTTGCACATCTTTTATTTTTGCCATTTTTATTTATTTACTTTATGAATTTAATTCTCCTTCATCCCGAAGGCGTTTAAAAGAAGCACCCTCACGTTTTAAGCAAGGGTGCTATCATATTTAATTATGAACTTGTAACCTGAATAAACTGGTTAGCAGCTACTACTCTAACACCACGATAACAAACCATTTCAACATGATCTCTTAAAGTTCCGTCAGTTGGATTCAAAGAACCACCACCCCACTGCCATACACGAATACCATTACCAGTTGTACCACCACGTTGAGGTTGTTGATACATAACTGTGATATTTTTGTAAGACTTAGTGCTGTCTTTGCTATCTCTTGAAGAACCTTGTGGGCAGATAATACCATAGTTACGGAACGCATCAGTTGTTGGTGTTTTACCAGTTGTAACCTCTGTATTGAACTGTGAGTATTTCTTAACTCCGAATCTGTAACCATCAATCATAATGCTTTGTACACCATAGTTGATATTTGCTTCTTCGGATTTTTCGTTGCTACCCCATACCCATGCACCTGCTGGGAACTCTTTAAAGATACCATCAGAGAAGTTTTGACGTTGGTAAATATCTTGCAACCAAAGGTTATCTTTAGCGCAACCATTTACGTCCATGATACGAGTAATCTCATGCAATTTTGCAATATCCAAAGTACCCGGAGTGTAAGTTACATTTTCTCCACCTGCCTCAATTTGAGAAATGAAACCTTGTGTACCTACTGAATTGCTAAGTCCTGTGTTATTTTGAATATCACCACGCATTAATTTTTGCTCAATGTTATTCTTATAACGAGTGTTTGCTTTTACAAGTCCTTTCAAAGTGAAATAACTTGTTCCAGCTTGTCCACCACCTGCCATTTCAGAACCGCTTACACCACTATTGTAGTAAACTTCGGTCATTTCTGCAAGGTCAGTAGCACTCCATGATTCTCTCATTTCGGTAACTGTACCTGTGTACTTTTTATCTAAATGAATCAATGGCTCAATAGAACTTGATGCTTCACCTACGTCCATGTTACCACCGAAAATCAATACTTCACTTGCCAATAGATTCAAAGAACCTGCTGATACAAATGCTTGTGTAGATTGCTTAGGTCTAACTGTGAAAGTAAATGCACTTGGAGTAGTATCATCTACTGCAAGGATAACACCTTCTACGTTACTTGATGCAACTCTTACTGTTTCACCTGCTCTTAATGGAGATTCAGTTGTAGAGAAATAATCGGCTGCTGCGATAGACAAAGTAACTGTTGCTCCTGCTGCTGGTGCTACCACCGCAGTAAGGTTAGTTACGGCTACCATCAATTTACCTCTGTTCTCAAACCAAAAGAAATCTCTGTTTTTTACTTCTTCCATGCCGCCATATGTCGCAAGCCACATGAAAAATTCTTCACTACCGTACTTTTCAACATATTTGTTGTAGTACTGTGGGGTCAATAACTGTAAGTCAGAGATTAACGCCCGATTCACTCCACCTTCTACGCTAATTGCGCCCGGTTGGAGGATGTTACTGGTTGGGATTCCTGCCATTTTAATAAATTTAATTTTTTTAAAAAATAATTGTTGTTTTTACAATTAGTTTGACCAAAAAAAGTCTTGCATCTTTTGGGTATCTGTTTTATCACCCTCTGGACTAAATGCTTTTTGACCATTCCCTCCACCTACATTAATATTACTTGCTTTTTTACGATACTCTACTAATCTCTTAGCAACACCATCGTTTACAAATTTCTGTGATATTTTATCATCACTTTCAAGTTTTGCAATATCTCTCACCATCTGATTTACGTTTAATGTATTGTCAGCGTTCACCCATCTTTCGGCAAAAATTGCGTTTACATTAAAATCGTTCTCTGCAAATGATTTAAGTTTGTCAGTAACATTTTTCTTTTCTTCTTCTGATAAGGTATAGCTTAGGGGTATAGCGACATCTTCGTCTTTATACTCCATATTAAACCCTTCAAATGAATTAATAGATGAATCTACACTTTGCAAATAGTTCGCTACAAATTTCTTACCTGCTACCAATTCTTCTTGGGTAGGTTCTACACTTGTTTCTGCTTTTTGCGATATATTAGGAAGTACTAATTCCGATTTGTATTTATCTAATTCAGGCTTTAATAATTTCGCCTCAATTAATAATTCTTTTTTAGCATCACTCAAATCACTTTCCCACTTTGATTTCCTTTCAGCAAACTCATCATCAGTTTCCTCAAATGTTTGACTTGGTTCTGCTGGTAATGCGAATTGCTTATTATACTTATAGTCAATTTCTTCGGGAGTTAAGTCCTTATACTTTTGTTGCATACCAAACTTTATAATTTCGGTTGCTGTACTTTCATTAACCTCTGACGTTGTAAGTCTTTCTACTCTTTTCTTTTCGTTTAAAAAAGTGAATAGTTCATCCTCTTTTCCATCTTTTACGTACTCAAAGAACTTTTTGCTTGTTTCATTAGCAAATTCCAAATCTTTAGGTGCTGCATCTTTTAATTTACGCAACTCATCTATTTCAGATTTTGCGCTTGCCCAGTCCTTAAACCCTAATTCTTTTTCAAGATAGGTATTGGCATCTACTATTTCTTCTTCTTGTTTTGTTTCTGCAACCTGTTCGGTTGTTTGCAAGGTAGGAGCATCTTGCCCCGCAGCACTTTCAGTCCAACTTCCTTCGTCAAAAGGATTGGCTAATTGTTGCTGTTCTTGCGTTTGTGTTGTTTCTTCCATTTTTGTTTATTTATATTTAAGATAACATAAGCAAGTAATTAAATTTTGCCCCTGTTCCGCTAAGACTTTGTGCTATGTTTTCAATATCACAATACCCTTTTTCTTCACCAAATTCTTCTAACTTATATGCAAAATCCATTATCTCTTTTGCTAATTTCTTAGATACCGAATTTGAATATTCAGGGATAGCTTCAAGTTTTATTTCCCCAATCATTTTCCCTTGATACCCTTGTATTTTTTCACTTACCTCATCCTTTACTCCTACCAATTCATTATACAGAAAATCTAATGCTTTATGTTCTGCAAAAGAAGTAGTGCTTAGATGAAACTTGTGGGCTGCATCGTGAAAATAAAATAATTTACTTTGTATGGATTCAGGGGTAAGCGTTGTCTTTGGTTCTTCTGAATCCTCTTTTTTGGAAACTTTTAAGAGTGCCATATTATGATATTTTAGCTAACATTATAATAATTTTACTTGCTGCTGCTGATGTACCACCAAACTTTAAATACCTACCAGCAACATTTATTTTATACAACCCTGCTGCATCAACGGCTGTTACTGCTGTATTAGTTGATAGCTTAGTAGCATATACGGCAGTAAAGTTTGCTGCTGTGGTATAGTTACCATCAGTAGTACCTTGTACATCACCACTATCATTAGTAGATGTAATACTTATTGTTCCTGTTGGTGCAACAAATTGTGCTACTACATAATCATAGTTAGATACATCAATAACGAAAGCGTTGCTTACGAAAACTGGTTGGATATATTGTGCTAACATAGTTTTATTTTTTTATTTAGTGTTTACATTACTTGTTGTTGTCCTTGCATTTGCTCTTGTTCCATTCCTTCTTGTGGTTGTTGCTCTTGCATTTGTTCTTGTCCTTCTTGTTGCCCCTGTTGTTGTTCTTGCTGCATTTGTTGTTGTTGCATTTGCTCTAATACTTGCTGTTGTATTTGTTCGTTTTGTATAGATGCTGGCAATGCTACATTCTGAATAACCGCTTGTGCTAATGCTTGTAATTCTACCGGCATTGGTAGTCCTTGCTCATATATCTTCATTATAGAAGCTAAAACTGTATTTTTATTTTGGTACTCTCCGGTTGTTTTTGTTTTCTGTAATTCAATATCCCCTTTTACTGATTCAGTTTCTTGCTTTGATTTTTCTGCTGCTTGTGCCGATGCTATTTGTCCTTCTATTGTAGCTTTTTGATTTTGCGCTGCTGTTTCTTGTTGGCTTTTTAGCATTTTTCTTTGCCCTTGCCTATACAATGTTTCAGCTAATTTCACATCCTCCTTTGCTACTCTTATTAATTGGAATGGGTCAATAAATAAAACAAGTTCAGGTGTTGATACCATTGCTTGATTAAGTAATGCCTCAAATTTCATTATCTCTTGGCCATCAGGTAAAAATCTAACATTGGTGTTAAATATTCTACTTGCTACTTCCTCTTGATTTATTAATCTTCTATAAACATCTGCGCCATGAGTTACACTATCCTTTAGTAAACAAGATATTTTCCTTGCAGTATCTTTCATACATTCAGCATAAGCTAAATACATATAATCGGTTGCATTTGCAGCTACGTCTTGTGATGTGGCTACGTTACCTTGTGTTACTCTTGGTTGTAATGCACTTGCCGCTAAATTCGGGTCTTCACCTAATTCATCCCTTAGCACTTGATAATGGAATCTATACAACTCCATTAAGGCTTGCATCTGTGGTAAAAACCCTGCATTTGCAAGTTCTGTAATTGGTACAGGTACAGGATTTCCTTCTGCATCTGTTCCGTTATAATACAAATCACCTACTTGTTCGTATAGTTGTTTGTAGTCTATTGTTTTATTCTTATCTCCTAATCCGTAATCTATATTTTGTAATGCAGTTACATTTATTGCAGCACCTACTGGTTTCATCTTAGCTACAAGTTGCTGTATCTTTAACCTTGCTAAAATCATTTGATCGGCAGGTTCTTCTATCTTTTCAGGCACAGCTATATTTCTCATTTCATAGCTTTGGTACATATAGAATGAATAAGAAAACTCTGCGTTACCTACTTCTTTAGGGTCTTGTGGTCTAATCATGTTTTGCTTCAATCCCCACTCTAACATATAGTCAGTATCTTTCACATACACACCACGATAGATATTCCACATTCTATCTTCTTCCGCTTTTTCATTATCACCCCTTTTTTCTGAAACTCCTTTTTTTACAATAGTGCTTTTATTCTTTTTTGTTGTTACTACTGTATATGGCTCGCTATCTACTGTTTTAATTTCAAACTCATAAATATCAACATTCCATTCATCATAAGGTCTTGTATAAATAGCTGCCCATTGGTCAAGCCATGTAATCTTATCGCCTAATTGATATTCTTTTGCAGTTGCAGCTATTCTAAATAAATCTTCTTCTGTTAGTTTACCACCAAATTGCTTACCATACTTTTTACGTAGTTCGCTTATCTTCATTGCCCTAACTCTACCTCTAAATGTGGTATCTCTAAAATCAGGAAACTCACTATATGAATAAAAAGCATTTTCAGGTTTAACCCATTCAACATGAATAACTCCATACTCATCCATCCACGTATAAGTACCTACAAATCCTACTTCCGCACTATCATGTAGCATTTTTTCTTTCATAACAGTAAACCAACTGCATGAATCTAATACTTCATTAGTACCCATTTCATACTTAATTTCTTCTGGTAGTCTTTGGAATTGAGTAACCCATAAATTAAGTTCTTCTTTATCGGCAGGAATTGAAGTGTTTTGTGGAATCATTTGCACCCCTGATTCAGCCTGTAATTGTTCTAACATGGCTCTATTATCCATGATAAACTCTATGTTCTCGTATTCGTCTTGCTTTTGTTTTACTGAAAGTGAATCGGTAGCATTTACTACTATCTTTTCATTTCGGTTCATCCATCGGCCTACTAATCCTGATACAATCCTGTTTACTATTCTAATGCTTTGCCAGTTAATATTTGCATAGTTAGTCTTTCCGTTAAATTCCATTAAGTCCTGAAATTTCTTCATATTAATTTTGCCATTGGCAGAATTTCTATTTTGCTTAAACCTACTGTTTCTTGCAAAATAATACCCTCCAATGCCTCCATTAACTGTACTAACGATGTACTTAGCCAAATCTAAGCCCGTATTATCTTCGGATTTCTTAGCAATGCTATTATTTGATAACTGAAATTCTTTTAGTATTTGTTGGTTTTGCTCCAAAATTTGTACTTTGAGATAATTTTCATAAAACTACTATTAGTTTTGAATTTTTATCTTTGTTACGTTAAAAAGTTATATTAACTTTGATAAACTTTTGTCTATGGCAATAATGCAAATAAAAAGGATGCCCGATGATATATCCCTATATCTCAAACAAATTCAGAAAGAAATAAAAGAAAAAAAAGGGATAAAACAATTCTCCTTAGAATTAACCGCAATAAGTATAATCAGAGAACACAAAGATGATAAAGAAAAAAAGCAACCTTAATAGTTGCTTTGTATTCCGTTGTTTTCATAAAGTTTTATAAGTGGTGTGGTCATCGGTGGCGGCACTCTTACTGGTTCAATCAATACTGATATTAACATCAAGAACGAAACTACTGTATCATAACTTGTCCTATCGTATGGGTCAAATAATAATGAGTTCCTTAATAGTTCTATGTAGTCAATCATATTACAATGATGCTCAAAATAAGATATACCATTATCAAGTTGCTTAGTAAGGCTAAATGGCGTTATTGGTGTTCCTCTATATCTTTCCGCTGTACTTCTTTTTGTAGGGTCAATAAGACTTAATGGGTACTTACCTAAGTAACCTCTTTTACCCCTATCTTTAAAATACCCATCATAATCATCTGCTGTATGCTCATAATAAACTAAATACCCCCAATATTCTGCTGCTAATAATACTTGGTTATGCAGCATATCTTTTTCCGAAGGTCTGCCATATAAATGCCCTATTGGTCTGCCTGTATTATTTGGGTTATTAATATCAAACCTTCTACCTATCCATGCTGATGCTTTTGACCCATATTTTCTACCTCCCTGACTGTTTGAGTAGCTATCTACTGTTATAGCACCATCATTAATATTGGCTGGTATTCTTTGTCCGTTATTTATTGTGTATTTATTATCTCTACCCCTTTCAGGCATAGATGTCATTTTCCAATGAAAACTTGTTTCTGATGCGTTAATATCTCTCCACGCTACTACTTGGTCATCTTTCCTATAATAAATAATATCTCTTGTTACAATAGGTGAATCTTCTAATTCTTTTATTCTTTTGTTTATATTAAATGAGTTAAAGGCACAACCAGTATTGGCTGCTTCAAACATTTCTTGAACTGTGCAAGGGTTCATCCTTATTTCTTCCTCTAATAAATCTCCTGCAAGTCCTTTTCTTCTGCTTTGGATATAAACTCTTGCCCCTGCCTTAATATCTTCTTCTGAAATCTCACTTACTGTATCTCCCGATATTGGGTCTTTTACTACCCATTTATCTACTAAATATTTGTATTGTTCATCGGTTGGTTCATCAATAACACTCATACCATACTTATCAATAAAACCTTCATAGTTATCATATGCAGGTGTAAAGTATGTTACAAGTCTATTTGGTGTCTTTTTTCCTCCTGTCTTAAATTGGTCTGCGCCATCCCATATCTTTTTAAATTCAGCACCACCACCCTTTGTCATTTCGTTTACAGTAGAGGGCATTTCTACCCATCCTACTCTCTTAGCACCCTTAACAAGTGTCTTACTTATAATACCCCAAAACTTTGATGCAGGTACGTCAAGAGGTAATTTACCAAACTCATCCAATAAAATACGGCTCATTCTACCTCTATCATAAGCGTTCAATACTGGCGCACGATAGTTTATCTTAGAACGTAACCCTTTTGCATTAGGGTTATTTTTATCAATCTTTGCGGCAAATACCAATTCAGTTACACTACCCTCTCTATTTAATTGTCTTGGCTTTAAAAATACTGGTAACTGATTATAGCCAAATGCAGCCATATCGGTAAATGTATCTCTACTATCAATATTTGTTTTTGAAACTAACCCGCAATTACTATTGGTAAAAAATATACACTCATAAATAAGGTTTGCGGTTGCCTGTGATGACGCACCCTCCCTTCTTTTCTTACCTCTTGCTACTCCTAAACACCACAATACATTTTCCCAAAAATCTAAAAATAAAAAATACCTTCTATCTGCATCACGATAGTCTGCATAAATATCATCTTCCAATTTCCAGTAAGATAAATAAAAATAATTCTTCCCTGTAATTTTTATTTTTTGACCATTATTCAAAAATGTAAATCCTTCTTTACACCTTTTTACTTCTTCAATAGCATATTTAGATTGAATGTCATTTAATAGTGCATTACCATCTACATCTTTATTAATTAAATTGAAATATTCTGGAAGTTCTTTTCTTCGCCAATACTGCATAGAAGGGGTGTCAGGATAACCCCAATCTTCAATATATTCATCATAATTTATTGGTATTAACGAGCCGTAAATTTCTATATTTTTAAGCATATATCAAATTAGTCCAATTATTATCTCTGCCATTTAACATACCGACAAGTGTCTTGTATTTAATATCATAGGCTTTAGCGGCATCTTTAACACAATCATAAAAAACACCATTTTCTATATTTAAAACTATTTTAGCTGTTTTGCTTTCTCCACCACATTTCCCATAAGAATAGTGATTTTTCCCTTTCGGGATAAGATTATTTATTCTTCTATGGTTTGCATCTTCTTGTGGTGTTGCCCACTCTAAATTTGATAAATTATTATTTATTTTATTTGCATCTATATGATTAACTTGTGGCTTATTTTGCGGATTTTCAATAAATGCAATAGCTACAAGTCTATGTATTTTCATACACTTTACTTTACCCCCGATAAAAAGGGATACTTCATGGTATCCGTAAGCGTCTATTTTTGGTTTTAATATAAATACATCTGACTTATTACCAGTTTTATTAAACCTCTTAAACGACATGACATCCCCATTAATGTTTACCTTATAATGACCTTCGTAACCATTTATATCTTTCCACATAATTAATCTCTTTTAGTTGCTACCGTTTCAATGAATGGTCTGCGTTCTACATCTTTCTTTTCATTACCTGTAACTCCTGCAATATCCCCTAATGTTTTTACTGCTGTTGCGATTGATGCTGCATCTTGCCAGATTACTTTTAGCCTATCAAAAGTTTTATCTTTGGCATCATCTATACTCATAGTACCTAAATTGTTTTTATTCATAATGTCAGCCATTTCATTCATCTTTCTATTAAGAGAATAATATAACTTGGCTGCGCCATCATTTTCATACATATTTATTGTCGCTTGCAGTTCTTCGTTTGATGCCATAAATTTATTTTTGCTTAATAATTAATCCTTGCCCAGTTCCTAAGTCTATACATATTTCAGGCTTATCTGCAAGAAACTCCCATACTGCCTTTGGGCATCCTTGTGTAGTTTCAAACTGAAAGTCATCTAAGAGGATAACACCACCAACTACCATTTTATCGTAAAAGTAATTAAGGCAATCCATAGTGGAACTGTAAATATCTACATCTAAATGTACCATGCCAAATGTATGCCCATCTAATAAGTGTTTAGCATCATTAAAGTCATTTTTAATAACTTGGCAATTAGAGAACTTAGATAAGAATTGGGAAACATCTTCATAAGACGTATCTGCAAAATCACCTTTGTTATGCCAATCTATTGACTTATCTGTTTCAGGCATACCCTCAAAAGTATCTATACAAAATACTAAGTCTTTGGCAATACTATTAATTAAATAAGCAGAACCACCTTTATAAACGCCTACTTCTGCGATTGGTAAGTCAGCATACTGTTTTACCAATTCTGATATAATAGATAGCCTTTGTTTATTAATTAAAGTCCTTCCATCAATTTGTGATATAATATCATCTATACTCATAGTATCTAAAAGTTATTTTGATGCAATAACGGGTGCGGCAGATGCAACCTTTGCTTGATTTTCTGCCGCTTCTGCTGCATATCTATCGTTTAATAGATTAGAAAAAACATTCATAAAATTAGGGTGTATCTCATTAAATTTAGGGTCATTAAGTCCTGACTTATATTTTCCTCCTGTTAGGTATTCTTTATTAGCCATTATTTCAAGTGGAGTTCTGATACCTTTTGCTCTTGCTTTTGCTAACATTTCTTTAATTGCAGCTTGTTTCCACATACCCTGTTGCTTTAGTATATTAGCAGTTTCAGCTTTATTACCCATTTGGTTAGCTAAATTAGGTGATGATGTTAATGCTGATGATGCAGAAGTAACTAATTGGTCTGCATTAACAAGCCCTCTCCTTGATAGGTCTTTTGCTATGTCTATTGTATTACCTTGTGGAATCCAATTAGCAAACCTTTCTAATTGTTCTGTTGTTAGTGGGGTAGAATTACTAACTGGTGTTCCTGCTGTTGGAGTACCTTTAACTTCTAATTTCTTTTTTGCTGCTAATAGTTTATTTTCAGGCATAATCGTTTATTTTTTTTGCATTATTTAATGAAAGTCCTACCAAAAGTACGGAATTTTTTACTTTTTTGGTTAAATACCCATCAACCGCTATAATTTCTTCTCTTTCATTTTCTTCATCACCAAAATGCCTTACTCTTATTTTTCTTTCCTCCTTGCCACTATCTCCTTGATATATTATTTCATAATCACTTGCTTTTAATGTGTGAACAACCTTACCTTTCAACTTGCCGCTTGTAATATACAATACGTCTTTTATCGGACTTGGCTGCACTCCTTCAAGCGTTCCTGTATATGGTTCATATACTCTTAACGCAGTTTCAAATCCCTTTATTGGTTTCCACTCTTTGCCGTTCCCTTCCCTCCATAAATAACATTCTAAGTAAGGTATGCTATAATAAGTTTCAGACGTTTCACGTGAAAAATCACTTAAAAACACTTTATTACTATCATGTATTGAGTTATGATGTATTAGAACTTGTGAGCCTTTTGGCAGTCCATCTGCCGATACTACTTCTGCATTTACTGGCATAGTTTCCCTTTGGTTTAAGTTCTCTATGTTCCTTTCTAATATTATCTTAGTTCCATTGTCAAAGGTATGACTGTTCTTTAAGTTTAAGTCTATCTTAATCAATACCCTGTTTTCTGTATGTTTCATTTGTTTAATTTTGATACCCAATCTTTTAAATAAATAGGTAATGGTTTATGAATTTTTACCAAATCCGCTTCCGTAAATCCCCAATCTTTCCAATCAAATTCTTCTTTTAAATCGGCACGTTTATCATACTCTATTTGAAATATATTACCTTGTATTTCTTTTATCTTGGCAATATGCTTTTTACTATCCCTGATAAAGCCACAATGCCAAATTTCAATTTTATTGATAAAGTTTAAATTAGAATTACTTAGTATAGATTCACCATCATTGTATGACCTATAACAAGTTTTAGTAAGTCTATTTACTATTGTACTGACAGGCGATCTATCTTGTCTTACATTCAACATATGGTTTTCATCTGCCCATAAATTATGCCTTGTTACACAATATCCTTCTTCTCCTAATTCAACTGCTTGTCTTATATGCGGTATGCTATCTTCATGGATTGATTCGTCAGATTGGCAAAGAAAACAATACTCATATCCATCAATTTGTGCTTGATTAATTGCTATGTTTTGGAAATAAGACAACTTCTCTCTACCTTGTATTTTACCCCACTCGTCTTTATTGCAAACTATTAAAGTTATACCTCCAATAGCTTTTAGTAATTCTAATGTTTCATCTTCCCCCTCAACATAACATACATAAACAACATCACAAAATGCCTTCATTGAATTAATAGATGCTTCTATACAATAATCAAACAAAATTGCATTGCGAACAAAACACACTCCAGCTAACTTTTTACTCATACCTTTTTAAGTTTTTTGCGCAACGATGTAAAAAGAATATTTGTCATCCCCTATGTGTTCTCCATATTCTACTAATTCAAATAATTTTGGTAAATTTTGACCTTTGTAATCTTTCCCTTCACCGCAAAATGCTTGTTTAAAATAAAACATAAAGTCTGCAAAATTATAATCTCTCATGTGTTCTGTGTTTTCTTTATTCATATAAAATCTACCATCAGGTAAATATAAAATAAGTAACCCTCCCTCAATAAGTAATTCACGCCAACTTTCTAATGCTTCTGTGTCGTTTCTTAAATGCTCTAAAACATGGCTTGAATATACCACATTAAACGGAAGCAAATTACTTAATTTATCTACTAAATGAACAAGTCCATCTACCTCTATATCAGCACCAATAGAACCTCTGCCGTCTATACCTATTGCTTGTGGGCATACTTTATCATTACCGCAACCGATGTCTAATATTTTACCTTGTAAATATTTTGTAAGTATAGGTCTTATTTTTTCAGTTTCACTCATATTTTTAATAGTTTATTTGATTTTTCTATAATAAAAAATTCACCATGAGAGCAGCAAGGAGGTCTTTCTTTATCATAAATACACTCTACCCCCGTAGTTCCACAGACTGAATGATAACAATTTTTATACTCTTGGCTTGGACACTCCCCTTGTACTACTCCTATTTTTTCAAAGTTACTATATCTCAATGTTAAATCAACACTTCCTGATAATATTACTGTTGGTGTACCTAATGCTACTGATATTTGAGCAACTCCCGAATCTAAAGCTATTACTAAGTCAGCACCTTTACACATATACATAAGTAAATCTTTAGTAGGGCAGTTATAGTGTGGTGCTATATGTTCTATTGGGTTATTGCCTACTTGAAATACAAGGTAGCCTATTTTTTGGTAGTAAGCAACTATTAATGCCCAATTAACTCCATAGCTATTTCGGTGGGGCATATTTAAATTATCGTAATGAATTAGTATATACTTTTGGAATATCTTTTGATGTGGTTCTTGGTGCATATAAAGCCTTGAATTACGTAGTTCTCCATCACTTATCCCTGCCATTTCGTAATAAGACTTTAATACAAGTTGTTTAGGCTTTATTTCGTAAGCCATATCAAGATTGATAACCTTAATTGGTTTTATCTTAGGATTCATTTGAGATATGTGCTTCAAAAAATATGGATATTGCAAAAACAACTTCATATCATCTAAAGGTATATCTAATACTACTTGGTAATTATTTTTTGCAAAATATTCTACTACTGGCTCTGCCATAATAATATCGCCTGTTGCACCCAACCTCTTTATAACTATATGCTCTCTGAATGGCTGCCAAAAAAATGAGTGAAATCCCAACGTCCGTTGATATGGCTCTCTTAATTCAAATGAAAATCTTTCTGCAACTTCAATAGGCGCAAACACTATGTTGTGTTTCTTTTCAAGATATGCTCCATATAATCGGCAAATTGCATCATCTTCTTGTTCTGTTACATCTATAAAATCATCAGTACCTAACGCTTCTAATAACTTTTTTGACCTAATAGAAAATCCTCCATTACCTACTGCTCTTTCGCTATCAGGATAGTTCCATGCTCCCCCAATATAGTCAAATTCTAAAAACTCTTTTCCCCACATTTCTTCACAAATAGGGTAGCCATCGTGTTGTATTACTAAGCAATAGTCTGTGGTTATATACTTCCACAATTCCTTTATCATAAAATAGCTATACTCATTCTTGCTTTTTATCTTTTGTATAACTATTGTTTCTGCTTCATCAATATTAATATCTACATCGGTAAAAAATATTGTCCTTGCTGGATTTAGTATTTTTAATGTTTTATTAATAGCTAAAACCGCTTTTCCTTGATTTACGCAATCAACTATAACTACTGTTACATTATTTAGATTTACCATTGGTTAAAATTTTCGTTGTAGAAAACCCTTTTATTCTTTTAAAGTATTTTATTTCTTTTGCGTATTCGCCACCTATTATTTTTTTACCTTCCCAATCACTACCTACTACCATTACATCAGGAGAGTATTTTTTTATCATTTCTGCCAGTTCTTCATCAGAGTTAAATACTTGTACCATACCTACCCCTTTTATGCTCATAAGGTTTGATACCCTTTGTTCTTGTGTATGGAATGGCCTATCTACTCCTTTCATTTCTTTTACTCTTTCATCTGAATCTACTGCCATAGATAAAAACCCTCCTAATGTTCTTGCATACTTTATTAACTCAAAATGTGCATGAGTTAGTACGTCAAATGTTCCGTTTACCCAAACTGTTTTTATCATATTAATCTCCTTTTATTATTCTGTAACTGTCAGATTCAAAATGTTGTGTACTAAACTCATACAATTCAGAATCTTCTATTGCTTCCATTTGGTGAATAAGTCCAACTGGAATGTGGAATATATCACCTTCTTGTAGTATGAAAAAATTAGCTTTTTCTACATTTTCATCATATCCACATCTTAGTATCATTTTACCTTTTGATAGTCTAAATGTTTCGTCTTTTATTTTGTGCTTATGAAAACTGCATTTTTTACCTTTATCAAAGTAAAGTATCTTTCCGCAATATTTATCATTGTTTACTATCCATTCTTCTTTTCCCCAACCTTTGATATGTATTTCTGCTTCTTTTCTCATATCGTTGTTACTCCTTTTTTTGCAACTACTTGGGCTGCAATTTTGTTTGCAAATATAATTGAGTTTTTAATATCCTTAGTTTTCAAATACTTAGTTACTAATGCAGCTAAGAATGTATCTCCTGCACCTGAAAGGTCTTGTATCTTTACTTCTACTCCTTTAAAGTTTTCCCCATTGTAGTCGCATCCGTCTTTCCCTTTTGTTATTATTAATTGATCTCGCCAGTTTATTTCGGATGCCCCATTTAGTTCAGACTTACTCCATTCGTGTTCATTTATTTTTACAAAAGTAAACCCTTGCGCCCATTCCCCTAATGGTGTTTTTGTATCTAAGAATGATAGTTTTGAATCATCAGCAATGCGTTCCATATCCCACTTAGTTAGAAATCCTTTTGCATAATCACTTACCACTACTGCATCAAAGTCATTGTAATCATGGTCATTAAACATAAACTTACCATTGCCGTCTATTGGTTCATCTACTCTTAGTAATGTATAGTTAGACTTTTCATCTACAAATCTTGCTTTTTGTGGTTTTGCTTTATTGGTATCGTATGTTATTTTTATGGTTTTATCTAATGCCTTAATATTAGCAACTACATTACCAGCCATCCCTTCATTTTCACTAAAATATTCAACATCTAATATAGCAGTAGGACATTCGGGGGATATTCTATTAACCTTGCCATAATAAAATCTATCAATACATGAATCACCTATTACAAGTATTTTATAAGACATATTTTTCTTTTAATTGGTTAAAATATAATGTTAGAGCATCTTGATAAATAAAAGCATATCCATTAAATCCATTTGGCATAGTATTCGGGAACTGTGAACAAACTTCTAATACTCTTGGAACTTTCAGGGCATTTGATAAATGGAAACATAAACTTTGATTACCTAAAAAGAAAGCGCAATTATCTATAATTTTAGCTAATTCTAAAAAATCTTTTATTGGATAATATTCAATGTTTAAATCCCATTTTTTGTTAAATAACTTATGTTCCTCTGGCGTTCCCACAAATATAATATCTTTTTCACTATCTTTCAAAAAATAATATTGTATGTACGGGTTTCTGTATCTATCGGTAAAATTTATGACTATTTTATTATTAAAATGACCATATTCAGATTCATAAATGGATAGCCATTCTTCTGATAAATCACAAGCTAATTGTGGAAACACAAACCAACTCCAACTAAATATATCTCCATAAGGCATTGGTATATACTTTCTATCTCTTGTTATTTGAAAATCTAAATCTACCGCTTCCCCTTTCCATACCCTAAATGATTCTATATAATTTTGTGATTCTATTAGTGGCTTCATTAAGTCAAATGTTTCCTGATTGAAACATACTTGTTGTCCTTCATGTTTTATTGGATGATCTGCACCTTCATAATAAAAAGCGGGAAAGTTAATGTATTGGTATATAGTAGTCTTAATTCTTGTTTCTCTATATAATTTTTTAAGTCCGGGCAGTATTGTAATTAAATCCCCTGAATTATAATGATGTAATATTTTATAACTATTCATTAAATTTATTTTGTTTTTATATAATTTTACTCTATTATTTTTTAAAAACTAAACTTTCTTACTATGGCACAAATTTTTGCAGCATCCATTTACGGAGCAAACAAAAACGATTGGAACACACCGCAAGGTACTCAAATGGGTTTTTCTACCCAAAATGTAATCATTAGGCAAATTGACGGAGGCACTACCGCTTATTCAGGAGTTAACTGTGTAAGTCAAATTCAGTTGTTACCAACTGCTCCATCACCAATTCAGCCTGTTTATTACAGTCCTTTGACTGTTGCAGCTTTAATTGTTTTGGCTAACGCTTAATTATTAAATTTTGTTTTCAAAAAAGCCTCTATTTATTTAGGGGCTTTTTTAGTTTCTGTTCAATTATTTTTAGTCTTGCCCTGTAATCTATTAAAAGTTGCTTTAGTTCATCAGTTCCTATTTTCTCTACTTCTCTGCTTCTTTCTTTTAATTGCTCTACTATTCCTGTGTGTTCTTTTTCAAGTTGTTCTGCATATTTTTGTAGGTTTCCATCAAGGTACTGGTTGCATTTTTTACAGCCGGCACGTAAATTAAATCTTATATCAAACCTTACCCCCATGTGCTTTCTTGATATAAAGTGCATATTGTCTGCCATCGTAAAGTGTACCTTAGTGCCACATATATAACAGTTTAAATAGCCTTTATCATCTGATGCCATTATACGTACTATGCGACTTGTGATAGTATCAAGTTCTTCTATTAAGTTATTGCGATTTTCTGCTAACTCTTTTTGATTATCTGATACATGAGGTAATGTTCTTATTCTATTCCTTTCCGATGCTCTGTCTATCTGTTGCTTTATCTTATTGTTCTTATGGCAGTTGTATAAACAAAATAAATCTTTACCCACTTTAACACAAGCTACATTCTTATCTCCACATTGAGAACAATTACCAATTTTATGTTTAGGAAGTAGGCTCATGTATTATGTTTTATCAAAAATATAAATAGTTAATGTAATTACCAAATTAATTTTACTACATTAAAAATATTTTTTTAGTTCAATTAAAGTTATATATTTGTGTCATGACAGAAAAAAGCACAAAGGGTAGAAAGCCATTACCCGATAAAGAAAAGAAAGTACCTGTTACTGTATGGGTAAAATCAAAAAATGCACTAATTATTACAATAGAGTGTATTAAAATAGCTAATCAGTATGATAAAGATTAAAGTAGAAAAACCAGATAACCATTGCTTACCTCTGCCTACAAGAATACATAGGTTATCGGATAGTGTAGAGTTGGTATTAGTTGCTAAAAAGCCTAAATCTATAAAACAACAAGTTGACCTATATACCTACAAGTACCTTAATGGAATATTAAAAGATAGTACAGTAGATTATACAGAAGATGAAATAGTAAAGCAGTTAAAGAACTATTGGAGAGAAAGTATTTAATCATTTAAAACCATAAAAACATGAAAAAATTATTCAGAAAAATTATTGCAATATACAATCGTTGTAGATACTGCGGAAGAACAATAGAAGATACTGGTGCTGGTTCTGAACCAAGACCTAATATGTGTGAAAGATGTTTTGAAAACGGAGGGGATGAATAACGAATGGTGCTATGAGCAGGTTTGCCTTGCAGAAATGTTCAAATTTAGCACAAATTTTATTGGCAAACTTGCTTATAGCACGTGTTATACGCTGGCACGGGTGATTTAGAAGAATGTTTAATTGGAATACGGTAAAAAAGAAAATAAATGCGAAGCGAGGGGAAAATAGAATTGTTTAATGAGGACTGTATGCTAACTATGAAACGGATAGCATCAGGGACGGTTGATTTGATATTGACTGACCCGCCATATAACACAACGCAATGTGAATGGGAATATGATATTGATTTAACGGCTTTATGGGCTGAATGGCAAAGGATATTGAAGCCCAATGGAGTAATATGTGTTTTTGCAGATGAACCATTTACAAGCCGTTTAATCGTTTCAAAATTGGATTGGTTTAAAATTAGGATTACTTGGGATAAAATGACTGGCTCAAACTTTTTGAATGCTAAAAAAATGCCGTTAAAACAAACTGAAGATGTAGTAATTTTTTCAGGCGTTAAAAATGGGCAATACACTTACAACCCGATTTTAACTGATAAACCTAAACACAATATAAGACCCGTTGGAAATAGAAAGCCAAGTGTAAATAATACTACATACGGACAACACAGCGGACAATATTCAGCGGATTACGACCCAACAAAGAACTATCCGACAAACTTACTTTCAATAATGGCAAAGCAAGATGAATGTAATAGCGTGAACCGATGGCATCCAACTCAAAAACCTACAGAGATTATGCAATGGCTTGTAAAGACATTTAGCAACCAACACGAAATTGTTTTTGATGGATATAGTGGAAGCGGAGTAACTGCCATTGCTTGTGAAATTGAAAATAGAAACTTTATAGGAAGTGAATTGAATGAGGAATATTACAAAAAAGCATTACAACGAATTAAAGATGAAACAGCACAACTTAAAATATTTTAATGGTTTTGAAAAAACCAACAGAAGCGTGGGGCATTTATTTTCTTTTTTACTTCCACAAAAGTTCAATTGGAACACGGATGTAGTGCTTGCGTATAACATAAAATATGTACGTTTCCTTTGTAATTAATTAATTTAAAGCTACTTATGATATGTTTCCTGAACGTATCGGTAGTCTTATTCAGTAAACTATAAACTATGACACAAATTTCAGCAATCGCATTATCACTATTAAATGGTGAAACATTAAGTATTATGGATGGGTACAGAAAGTTTGCCTGTTCTAATTTACCAAGAGAAATATCAAGAGGTATAGAGCAAAAGTTTGGGGTAAGAGTAGAAAGAACTCCCACTAAATTTATTTCAAGATACGGGCAGTCTGGCTCTTATCATAAATACCACCTACTTAATTCAGATCAAAATAAAGACGGAATAAAAAAAATGAAAGAATATATAAAAGAAAATATTTGATTGTATTGTTTTTTCCCTTTATCTTTGATTTGCGAAAACCTAAAAATGAAATTATACAAATACATAACATTTTTTATACACAGCTAATCCGCTGCGGTTAATCTTTCTTACGCCTTCTTGCGTACGGGGTTTTCGCAGCCGCAGCGGATAGGCTTATTTTTATTATTATGGCTAAACGACTTACCGATTCGGAAAAATGGAATGACGATTGGTTTATATCATTAGATAATGATTACCGAATCATTTGGATATGGTTACTTGATAATTGCAGCCATGCTGGTATCTGTAAAAGGAGCATGAAATTGTTAAATATGATGTGTAATACCAATATTACGGAGGAAGAATTATTAAAGCAAATGGAAGAAAGGGTTGTTTTAGTAGATAATAACTGGTTCATTCCCAAGTTTTTAAAATTTCAATACGCAAATTTGCATAGCGATAGACCTGTAATTGTTTCGGTAGTAAAAGAGTTAGTTAAATTAGGTTATGATAAATTAATTCCTGAATCATTTGGTAATGATTACTTAATGATTAAGGATAAAAGTAAGGATAAGGATATTAGTATTGTTAAACATAAAAAAAACGAAAATGGAAAATTTAGCGGAAACTTTAAATCACAGGGGGAAGAATTTTTCTTTGGCAGAATTGAAAAAGGATTTGAAAAATTTAGGGAAAGTAGAGTGTCTGGTGATTGATGCAAGATTAGAAGGAAAAACATTTTCCCAAATGTCGGAGGAAGAATTAGTAGTAGCAGTAGATCAAATAATTTTAAGGAGTAGTGCAGAAATTGGGTGCGACCTTCCTTTTACAGAAATGTTTTCAAATGTACTTTCAGAACAAATAATATTATTTATTAATAATTGCGGGTACGAAAATTATACTTTAAGGGAAGTGTTATTATCTTTTCAGATTAACCTAATACACCCATTACCAAAATATTTAGCAGTAGAATTACATGAAGTTATTTTTTCAGGTCGTTGTGTAAACGTAAGTTTTATATCCAAGACTTTGAGTAATTATAAGGAGATAAGGCATCAACTTGACAGGAAATTACAAAACTTTATAGACGGCTATCAGCAATAATGTACCATTAAAACATTAAAAGATGAATTGTGAAAATTTATTAGAATTTGATGGCCTACAATTTATGCCAGTAAAAAACAATAAGCAACCTATTGTAAAAGGGTGGCAAACGTATAATGGCAAACACAATTTAAGTAATTGCGATGCAGTAGGGATTGTATGTGGTTCATTAAGTGGAGGGTTAGAGGTTATTGACGTAGATAGCAAATATGATTTAGTTGGTAATTTGTTTGAAAACTATAAAAGATTAATTCATTCTACTAACCCAGATTTATTAGCTAAACTTGTTGTACAGAAAACAAAGGGTGGTGGGTATCATTTAATTTACCGATGTAGTCAAATTTCGGGAAACCTAAAATTAGCAAACAGGCAAACTACCGAAGAAGAAAAACAAGATACTTACAACAAAACATATCAAGCTGAAATACTAAATGGCGATGACGCTGCCGCAGTAACAAGGGCTAAGAAAGCGTCTGTAAACGACAAGGTAAGGGTATTGTTAGAAACAAGGGGGCAGGGAGGATTTATAATGTGCTACCCGTCTAAGGGGTATGAAATAATACATGGTGATTATTATTCTATAAGTGAAATTAGTCCTGATGAAAGAGAAACATTACATAGTATAGCAAGGCAGTTTAATACGGTTGTAGATGAAGTAGTAATACCAAAAACTGCACAAATTAAAACTAAAGGGGTATCATCATTTGAAGATTATAATAATCGTGGGGATGTGGTTCAATTACTTCAAAACAACGGATGGAAAGTAGTATCTCAAAAAGGAAGAAAAACTATATTCATAAGACCCGGCCAAACTACTGCGCAAACTTCGGGTAATTACGATCACGATAGAAAATGGTTTAGTGTGTTTACTACAAGCACCGAATTTGAACCAGAAAAAGCATATTTACCTTACGCTGTTTTTGCAATTTTAGAATGTAATAAAGATTTTTCAGTAGCAAGTAAAAAATTATACGAATTAGGATTTGGCGAAAGGGAAGAATCGGCTATAAAAGAAAAAGCACAAAGTACAAGACAAATATCTTCAAGAGTAAATTCTGATGATGAAGATTATTCATTTTTAGCAAAACCCGAAGATTACGATGACTACCTACAATCTGTAAGGGATGGAACATTGGTACAAGGATTAACAACAGGCATACCTTCTCTTGATAATTATTTTGTATTTAAAGAGGGTAATATGGTTATGACTAATGGTCATGATAACGCAGGTAAGAGTGTAGTGGTGTGGTACTTAGCTTTACTTTCTGCAATGTATCATAATTGGAATTGGATAATTTTTGCAAGTGAAAATACGATTGGAGGCTTTATGCGAAAGATGATTCAGTTCTATGTAGGTAAGCCATTAAACGGAAAGTTTGCAATGAGTGATAGTGAATACCATACTGCAAAAAAGTTTATTGAGAGCCACTTTTCATCAATAAAGGCAGAGGAAGATATGTATAACTATAAAGATATTATCAATATGGTTAAAAAGGCATCTAAGGTAAAAAAGTATCATTCTGTAATGATAGACCCCTACAATGGTTTAAAGATTGATTTAAGCGGTTTTAGTAAGTTAAGTACACATGAGTACCATTATGAAGCATTAAGCGATTTAAAGCTATACGGAAAGAAGAATAACATAGGTATTTGGGTAAACCACCATGCGGTAACGGCTGCATTAAGGCAAAAGGATGGAGAAAAAAAATATCCAGTAGCACCACAAAAAGCAGATACAGAGGGTGGAGGTAAGGTAGGTAATAAAACAGATGACTTTCTAACTATTCACAGGGTTACGCAGCACCCTACCGAATGGATGGTTACAGAATTACACGTTAGAAAAATAAAAGATACAGATACAGGAGGCAGGGTTACTCCAATAGATTCACCTGTAAAGTTAGAAATGTATAAAAATGGGTGTGCTTTTTTAGAAAGATTAGAAATGGGTGGAAATCCGATTGACCCAATTCATTCGTGGCACATGAGTAAAGAATTAAAACAGACTGAATTACCGGCAATAAAGGAAGAACCAAGCGTAACTAATTGGATGCCTATGGCTGATGCTAATGGCGAAGCAATAAACTTTTAACTTATGGAATGGTTAGCTATAAAACACTATGAGTATGATTTAATCTTTGTTCAAAGTAGAGAAGGTAGGGATATAGTTTTAAATTATTATGTAGAAAATGGGATAACTATAAATACAGTAGTTTTAAGAGTTTTTAATAGCGAAGAAGAAGCAACAAAATACTGCAACAATATTAACCAAATAACAAACCTAATCAAGAATTTATGAGTAATCACAAAAACATTACAGAACAAGAAAGCATCCATTGTTTAAACGCATTATTAGTAGGATGTGAGTTTTTAGAACTATTGGATAAGGTAAAAGAGTTTACTATTTTTAGGCATGGACTGAAACAAAAAGTAAACAATTTATTACCTGAATTAGAAAAACATTGCGACCAATTAGAACTAATTACAGGCACAGACGATACTATTATGTTTACCTTAATGGATAGAAAAGAACTTATGAAAAGTATTAGTTGTTTAAGACCTGAATACAAACTAGGTTTGGCTGAACTACTAAATCAATTTAATAATGCTCCAGAACTTGTATTGCACAGAAACGGAGTTAAAATAGCATAAATTATGGAAAAGTTATTCCCTGATGATGGAAAGGTATTAGTAGATACATGGTACAAAGAAAAAATGGAAAATTTAAGATATAAATGGAATCCACCAATTCTATTAAAAAAAATATGGGAAGAAATGGATAAAAGTATTGTTAACCCTAAAGGCGAAATAAAAGATAAAAACAATGGAAACACTAACAGATAAGATAATACTGGATATTAAAAAGAACAGACGTAAGTACCATGTAGTACTTCACAATGGAAAAACATACGACTATTGCACTATGGATAAAGAAAGGGAGCAATGTATAAAAGATTTATTTGAATTATTCCATGACCAGCCAACTATGACTATATTTGAAAATGGTGAAATAGTATTTGAGATAAAAAAGAAACTTACTGTAATGAAAATATTAAATCGTGAAAATAAGGACATATACGAAACCTTAGAAGAAGCTATGGAGGCAACAGGTAAAACACGAAATATGGTTATATCCCATATACGAAATCATCCTCGTAGTTGGAGTAAATTAGAAAGAATTATTTGTGAATAAAAGTTATTACCTTAGCACTATGAAAAAATAAAAAATATTATGACAGTAGCACAAATGCGCCAATTATGCAATAAGAAACCTACCGATATGTCATGGAACGATTTTGACAATTTAGAATTAGTAGCACTTACAGATATAGCAATAGAGTTCATAAGTGAATTTAAAGATAAGCATGGAGTAATGAACATAGAGTGTGATTGTGGTGAATGTGATGGCAATAAAAAGGTATTTGCACTATTAACAGAAGATGCCTTTGAAGAACTTTACCCACCAGAAGAAATAGACGAAATAACAGCGCAAGAAGAACTGATTATCTTTGCAACAGAGGATGAAGAACTTAGGCTGAACCTAAATTAAAGTTTTGTTGATTAGTTATAGATTACCCCTTACCGTTTCTACGGAGAGGGGTTTTTCATTTCACAAGTAGCTTAATGCTAACAAAAAAGCCACCTAATAATAAGGTAGCTAATTTGCCTTTGACAAGTCAGGAAAGATGTATTGCTTAAAGTTTAATTACACTTAGGTTTACAAATTTCTACAAGTTGATTCATTATTTCACTACTTCTACCTCCCCAATACATTTCACATTTATTATCTGCATAAGGAGGCTTAATAAACCACGATTGACGTTCTGATACTGGTGCAGTAAATCTATAACAAGTTTCTTTTAATGGGCAATCAATACCCTTGCATTTACTTATATCTGCCATTGTTTAAAGTTTAATTTCTAATTCAGTTCCTGTTAATGCGAATATTAAATTTTGAAGTTGGTGGAGATATTTAACTGTTGTATAAAAGCACGAATTGTACCATTCATTATCATTTATGCGTATGCGACCAACTTTATACAATGGCGATAAATACCCGCCAAAATTATCGTTTGCTTTCTCAAAACCACACTTTTCTAACAGTTCTGCCGTAAGAGGCATGGTTCTATAATACTTATCGAAATGCTCTTTATTATTCAAGCAGCACTCAATATCTTGCAAGTCTATTTTATTCTTCACCCAAAAGCCGGGGTCAGATTTTTTCATATTATCTTCAATATAATATTCACAGTAGTTTCCTAATCTTAGTTCATTTGCTGCTATCATTGTTATTTCTTTTTAAATTGTTCAATCAATTCATTAAAATTATCTTCTCCTGTTAATTGAAAGTTTCTACCTGTTTCAAAAGATAACTTCATATCTTCCTCACTATACATTCTACTATTTTGTTCATGTTCACATTCATTCCATACTTTTATTAATGCTTGACAAACGCTTACACTATTTGGAAAGGCTGTTGTTTCTTGTATTTCTTTAATTCTGTCTGCTGTCATGTTTTTTGTTTTTAAATGTTAATAATTCCAACCCATACCTGTTAACCCTGTTATAGGGCAGCAGTACTTTTTAAATGTTGCTTATTACCCACAAAAAGGGGTTATATGTTGAATTTAAGCAACATTATTGGTTATTTTAAGGTTAATGATAGATTCTTTTAACTTATCAATTTCAACTTCTTGCGATAATTTAAATAGTCTGGGATGGTGTCCTAATGGGCAACTTCCCCTTTCTAAGTCTAATATTTGTTTATTAATGCTGTTTATTTTTATTTCAAGTTGCTCTTTAGTTAATTTTATATTTTCAGGAGGGGTAAATTCGGTAATAGGTGATTCTAAAATGTTTGTAGGTAATTCTATATATTCTATATTTTTAACTACATCTTTAATTACTTTACCTTTTTCTTTTTTATTAAAAGATGGTAGCTTTTGCCCTTTCCCCTTTGCGATTAACCAAAATTCAGGTTTCCTACCTTTCGCAACCATTCTGCATAAAGCGGTTCTACAAGCGGTGGAACAAGTAATCTTTGATTCAGTACCCTTAACCTCTTTTCCGCAAACCAAACAAATTTTATTAGTCATTCTTGCCATTGTAACAGTTTTGAAACACAAATGTAACAAATAAAATCATAAATACAAAAATATTTTCGTGTTTTTTTTTAAAAAAATAAAAAATAAAATAACCAAAAAATCATTTGGCGCATTTTAAAGCCTATTTAAGCCAAAAAATATAAAAGTAAGGTAATCTATCCAAAAAGATATTTGAAAGCAATTTTGATATGTTTCTATTTGCCACAGCGTACTTTATCTGCTAATTCACCTAACCATTCGTTAAACATCTTATGTAAATTCAATCCGTACCTATCTCTAACAGCGTCTAAATCTTCTTTTTCACAAGTAGCATTATATGTTGCGGACTGCTTAAATACTCGTGGACGCCCACCCCCAAAGGCTTTTCCGCCATTGTTTACCCTTCCATCTTTTTTTGTTTCTTTCATCTTTTAAGTTTTAGTTGGTTAAATATTTAATAGATAGTAAAAGTATAATGTATATTCAATAGGCTATTTAATCCCCCTATTGAAGACCAAAGATACAACACCCTATTTAATTATCCAAATTTATTTTATTAAATAACCATATTTAAGTGTAAAGAGATTGATGAGTGGTAACTAATAAGGATGAGTGGAGGCCAATTAACGGCCAATTAC
>Ga0114980_10000076_pt1 | contig 62418 bp, 49 predicted proteins | sample S_140806_EF_Meta_FD_87018 | JGI IMG/M metagenome (GOLD analysis project Ga0114980, IMG submission 87018) | Freshwater microbial communities from Lake Simoncouche, Canada to study carbon cycling - S_140806_EF_MetaG | ecosystem: Environmental > Aquatic > Freshwater > Lake | place: Lake...
AAACTCGTCTAATTTGAATTGAGAGGCTTTGGCTTTTTGAATGCTGTTGTACAAACTATTCGGTTCATTTTCAAGTGTAACTTTTTGTATCGTTTTTGCCGCCATTTCAATACGAATGTTTGAGCAATCCGTGCGGTTCAGTCCACTAATCTTTGTTCTTTTATTTTTCTCTTCTGTAGAGAAATAGGCGAGCTGCCCGTTTCCTTTTATCTGAACCTCGTGAAGATCATTTTTTATGAATTGACCATGAAGAGATTTTCCTCTTATTTGATTGAAATAGCCAGGAACAACTTCAGATGCTAAAAAACTCTTTTCAGGAACATAAAGAAAGTCTAAACTGTCGTTTTTGAAGTGCAGGTTTATCTCCGTTCCTGTAAGTTGATTAGCATCGTTCCAGAGCACAGGAGAGTAGAACATACGCATAATCGAATCTGCCTCTGAAAGTGAGAGCGAATCGCATTTGCCTTGCAAGTCTTTGCTGAAAAGGAGAACGTGATGATATGCTTTTATATCGCGATTTTCAGCACCTGTTTTTTTTGCGAAAAGTGTATCCGCAACGATAAAGAGTGTATCCTTGTTTTCGAGTATTTTTTCAAGGATACTTTTTCCAGTTACCCAGGAAATTTCATTTGTTTCCTCATGCCGTCCATAATCCCCGCGAATGGTCAAATCGGAATTGTTATCAAGGATTATAACATTCTGAAAGGCTTCGCCCCATTTTTCTTTCCCGTTATAAAAAATACTATCGCCGAAAAGCGTTTGTTCTTTTGATTTTACACGAGCGTTTTTTTTGAAACTGCATGTCTCTATTTTAGAATTGAAGTAACCGTTCTCGCACTTAATTTCAAGGTCTTTTCCTGTGATGGTTGTTGGCCCATAGAAGTATGAGATTTCTGTAACTGTATTGTACAACATCGTGTCTGAGACAACCGTGTAGTCTTTATTTTTCACGGTGACTTTTCTCCTAAATGTGAAGTTGTTGGAAGGGCTGTGGTAGCGACCTGTTTGAGAAACTAATTCGTTGTTGTTTTTGCTGGAAACAACTTTTCCTCCTCCAGAATAGGTAGCCACCTCAGACCTCATGTTGTAGGACATGTTTGGCGAAGTAAGGGTCATTCCACCGTCTGAGAATATGCAATTATCATTCAGGGTGGCAGATTGCGAAGCTTCAGTGAAGAATAATCTTTTTCCAGAAATGCTATACTCTCCCGGTTTGTTTACGCGAATGTTTCCGAAGGCTTGAAAATTTCCATTGCTGAATTTATATGCCGAGTCGCAATAAAAATCTGTTCCGTCGAATTTTAAATGAACATGTCCAATGAGTCGCTGACCATTGATTAGATTTTTATTGAATGCTATTTTGTCAGCATGCACCAGTTGCACGTGTTTGGCTTGAGCCGCTGAATTCTGAGATATCAGAACTACGGAAAGCGCAACAAGAATTATTTTAATGAAGTTATATATTGTTCGGAGTTTATCTTACAATGGTTTGCTCGCGGTCAGGCCCAACAGAAACATAGGTGATTGGGATTTCCATTTCCTTTTCAATAAATGCAATGTAGTCTGAAAGTTCTTGAGGGAATTCTTCTATGGTGCGAATCTTCGTTAAATCAGCATTCCAACCTTTCAGAGAAGTGTAAATAGGTTCTACTTTTCCATCTAACAAATCATAAGGCATTTCATCTGTTTGAATACCGTTGATGTTGTAATGCGTACAAATAAGAATTTCTTCGAAGATGCTAAGCACGTCTGCCTTCATCATATATAATTCTGTAATTCCATTTAGGCGACAAGCATAGCGAAGAGCAGGAATGTCAAGCCATCCGCAACGGCGCGCACGTCCGGTTGTTGAGCCGAATTCGTTTCCTTCTTTACGCATTCTTTCGCCAACCTCATTTTCTAATTCAGTGGGAAAAGGACCGCTACCCACTCGCGTACAATAGGCCTTGAAAATCCCGAAAGCAGAACCTATTGAGTTAGGAGCAATTCCAAGTCCGGTGCATGCCCCAGCCGCAACTGTGTTGCTTGAAGTAACAAACGGATAAGATCCGAAATCAATATCGAGAAGTGAACCTTGAGCGCCTTCAGCCAAGATCTTTTTGTCTTCACGAATGGCTTTGTGCAGATAGTTTTCGCTGTCTATGAAAGTTAATGTTTTTAATATTTCAATACCCTCGAACCACTTTGCTTCCATCTCATCGAGTGAATATTCAAATTGAAAATGCGTAAGCATTTTTTTATGTTTTTCAACCAGCGTGTTGTATTTCTCTAAAAAATTATTTGAAAGAATATCGCCAATACGAAGGCCATTGCGACCGGTTTTGTCCATGTAGGTTGGGCCAATTCCTTTCAAAGTGGATCCTATTTTGGATTTGCCTTTTTCTGCTTCTGAAGCGGCGTCTAAGAGTTTATGTGTTGGAAGAATAAGATGTGCTTTTTTCGAAATAAGAAGTCGAGAAGCTACATCAACATTTTTTGCTTGTAGTTTTTCGATTTCAGTGGCGAAAACGACTGGGTCAATAACGACACCGTTTCCAACTACATTGGTTACATGATTATGGAAAATTCCGCTAGGAATGGTGTGGAGAACGTGTTTGGTTCCGTTGAATTCAAGCGTGTGGCCCGCGTTCGGTCCGCCTTGAAATCTGGCTACGATGTCGTATTTCGGAGTTAATACATCGACAATTTTTCCTTTTCCTTCATCGCCCCATTGAAGGCCTAACAATACATCTACTTTGCTCATTCTGATTTGTAAAGCACAAAAGTAGTGGGTTATTCAAAATAAGCCTTATTTTCTTCTAGGAAATTTTCCAACTTACTTCTCATAATGAGTCTGCTAATGACTTTCATATTGGAATCAAGGGCAATGAGTGTTGGTGTAGACGGGGCGGGGTAATGCTTAGCGAGAAATGGCCGCTTGTCCATAGGAGGAAGTACATTGATCCACGGCTGTTGGTGTGTTAATAGGTTATTTTTCCAAGGCGCTTCCTCTTTGTCAATAGAGATGGCGTACACCTCCAGACCCTTTTCATGGTATTTCTTATAAATATCTTGCAGTTGCGGGTGGAATTCTTCGCAATGCGAGCAGCTGCTCTTCCAAAACATAACCAAGGTTATTTTATTTTTTTTACATGTTTCTTCCAGCGATATTATTTTGCCCTGGGCATTGGGGTATTTAAGTTCTGCGCCTTTTTTACCAGGTGCACAATTCTTAAGTGATTCGATGAGATTTTTAGTATTTACGTTGAAAGAAGAATTGTCGGAACAACCGTCTGCGTAGTTGTTCAAGTAATAGCTTAACCCACCTTCGTTTTTATAATCTAACATTTTGTTCAAAATGAAAGAATGCAAATACTGATTAACGGCTTCGTTTTCGCCCATTCGCCCCAGCAGTTCATCTGTAAATTTCTGAGCGTATTCTTTTGGATAGGCCTTGTAAAGTTGATTGAAGTACTGGTTTAAACCGCGCACAAAAGCATAATGGAAGAGAATAATTTCATTGTTGTAATCTACATTTCCAAGAAAATGTTTGAAGTAAATAGTGCTGTCGAACTGCATGAAATCATGAGGAAGTCTTCTTGAGAAAAGTGGAGCGATATTCGAGTACACTTCCGATTTATTGTCCTCTTTTCCTTTGTCTACAATTCGGGTATTGATGATTTTTTGCTTATTGAGAAAAGCAGGATGCGAGATAGATTTATAGCCGTCATACTCCAATTGAAGGGCTGAATAGAGGGTAGCTAGTTCAACATAATCTGTTTGCTCTGTTGAATTATACAACGAAGAGGGTAGGCCGTTCAGTTTTGAATAATCGAAAGTCAATACAATGGTTTTCGGGAGTGTTTTAGGATTTACGTAAAAATCGGTCCAGCACTTACCGGTTCCAGAAAAACGAATACGGTATTGCCCAACGTGCGAAGGTGTAAAAGGAAAGGTTAAATCACCAGAATTGTTTAATTCAGCATTATCGAGTATTTGCCATTGGTCTTTTTCGAAGGCTTCCAGAAAGACTTTTTTAGAGTTCTGTGCTGGAATATTTTCAATATGAAGTTTCAGACTCGTTTGTCCGAATCCAAGCAAAAGGCCAAGGGCGAATATGAGCGTGAAAAGTGATTTCATAGTGAAAAAAAAAGGTCACCGAAGTGACCTTTTTGACGAGGTTAAAGATTATTTACCTTGAGAAAGTTTCTCCATTTCTTTGTCGAAAGTCTCTTTGAATTTCTCGTAGTTGTAGTCTGCTTTCAATTTGTCGTTTTTAGACAAACCGCTTTGGTAAGCATCTGCAATTGAGTTCCCGCTTAATTCAAGAGCAACATAACTTACATATGTTCCGTCAGCACGTTGAGTTAATTTCTCACAGATTTCGATGCAACCGCGAAGCTCTTGGTCAACTACTGTGCGAGCCATTTCGTTGAAAGACTCAGTAACTTCCTCTTTGTTATTGACTTCGGTTGAGTTAACGTAGTTGTCTCCAACAATTTTCATTGTAGCGTTAATTGTTTTTGCCATTTCAGACATAGAGTTTGAACGAGCTTTTTTCTTAGCCGTTTCACGATCCATGCTCTCGCCGGTAGCAGTTGAACGGAAAGCTTCTTTGGTGCTTTTGTATTCAGAACCCGAGCAATACTCGTTGATGATTACTTCTCCTTTTGGATCTGGAGTTTTTACTTCGTCTTTGTTCTTTTTGCAAGATGGGATAGCAATCATTGTCACTGCAGCGATTGCTAAAAGGGTAATACGTGTTTTCATTTTGTCAAGATATTAGTTTAATTGTTGTTTTCAGTTATTATGCCAAACTTACAAAATAATTTTAATTATTTCGCTAATCAGCGTTGTTTCAATATTTTCTCTTTCTTTTTTGTATGCTTCCAAGACGGCATTCTCATGTGAAAGTTGAACGCCTTTCACGCCATTTATACTGTGTTCAAAAATAGCTGAACTTGTTTTGGTGTCATTCACGGTAATTTTCCCGTCGATATAGGCAACCTTAAAACCTTGAATATCTTCTCCGGCTCTTGGGTTTGTGTTTATGTAAACGACATAATCTGAATTGGTTTCACTCGTTCCGATTCTCATGCCTTTGCTAATAAGTGTGTTGCGTGTTATTTCGGCGAGGCTTGTTGTTCTAGTTCCGTCGAGTTTGAATTCATTTGAAGAAACAAAAAAACTTGGAGCAATTACTTCAATGGGAATTTTCCTTTGATCGGTATTAATTCCAACAATTAAAGCATTCGCGAGATCGGAGTCTAAATCTTGAGGTACTAAGGCGTCTAATACAAGACTTAATTCGAGTGAGTTGTTTTTTGCTTTTAAACTTACATTATCTATATCTGCTAAAATAATTCCGTCGTTATCCGACATTACTGTTTTCGGTTTCATGTAATTGTCGCGCTGGTAGGCATACTTTACATTAATTCCCCGAACACCTACTCCTTTGTAAGTTATCATTACCGGCACTTGTGTTTTAAAGGTGTTGGAAGAAGAAAGTACAATGTTCTTCAAAGTCGTTTCAAATCTAAGATCAGCAAGTACTGCACGAATTTCCGAAAACAATTCATTATCAATGAAGATGTCAATGCCATTTTCATCTTTCATTTGGTTTACTTCGGTCCAGTAGGGTTTTAGCGCGAATAGACCGTGATAAAACAGGTCAATGGCAGAAGGGATGTTGCCCAATTTCTTTGCTTCCCTTCCTTTCTTCAAATAGTCAAAAGCGGATCTCAGTGAATTCTCCTTTTTTTGCGCTTTTTTACTTTGGTAGTCGTATTTGTTCAGCTTGTAATAAATGGCGTATGTTTCTTTGTCTTCCCAAATACCTGCAACTTCGTAATCTTCTAATAATTCAGAGGAGGACGTAGTAACGTTCGAACTGAAGCTTTCACTAAAAGCTTTATTTACCTCCATACTATTGAAGAATGTTTGTCCCTCCACCTTGACAGAAATTTCTGTAGCAAGGTCATTTAGCGCGAGTTTTTTTGCGATAGCTTGATAGTCTGCAGGCTGCGTGGTTTTCGAGCTTGTAGCAATTCCAATGTAATACGAAGAGTTAACAGGTCGAGCAGATACCCATTCAGGTTTCGGCTGTGGAGGTGGCACAACGGTTTTAACACTGTCTTTACCCCCGCAGGCTGTGAGCAGAATTATTCCAAGGAAGAGCGTGTATTTCGAGAGTAATTTCATTAAGGAACGAGCGTTTGCATTTGTGTTTTGACGTTATCTGCGATTTTCTTGGCAATTTCAATATACAATTCATTTGCTAAATCATTTCCTTCGCGCAAATTTCTTCGGGCACTTAGCATGTCCTTCAACGTGTTGCGATCACGATAGTTGGTGTTTACAACGTTTCCATTTGCAGGGAAAAGGTTGTTAGCATTGCCACCGTATATGGCATAGATAACTTCATCTTTTTTCTTCTCTGTGAAGATGTCATTTTTAATGAGAGAAGCAGTTTCAATGGATGTCATCTTGTACTGAATGGATACATTCGACTCTGCGTAGTTGTAATACTCGTCGAATTGAACCGACTTGTATTCTGTATCGTAAAATGTTTTTCCTTCAGCGTTTACTTTTTTAACTTGATAGGATTCGAAGCCGTTTCGAGTGACTTTGCGAATCTGTCCGTTTTGAACGGTGTGGTTCAATACAGTTCCCGTTATTAGTGCCTTAGCGCCTGAGATTTTACCAATTTCAACGGCATTTGATTCGGAGAAAATTCCGCTCATTTGTATGCGTTGTTCAGCAAGAATGTTATTCAAATTTTCTCTATCGATAACGTGAAGAAACGGGTCGTTGATTTGTGTTAAAGCGTTAAGAATATAGGCCGTTGCTTTGGTATCGCTTCCTTGCATATTCGTTCCATTGGTGAAAGGAAGAAGAGCAACAGTATACTTGCCTTTGTCAAGGCATTTCTTTTTCAGGTCTGCAGATTCTTTGTAGCCCAATTTACGTTCTTCAACTTTCAAGAAGTTAGAATACGCTGTGCGGTAATGTTTTGCTTCGAGTTCCGCGACAGCTTTTTGATAAATGGGCTCTAAGTATGCAATGTCTTTTAGTTCTCCGGCATCTTTAAAATTTGGGTCAAGTCTACTTATTTCATTGAAGTTCGTTTCAGCATCGGTGAACTTATTTTCTTCAAGAAGTTTTGTCCCTTGCTCGTACAAATCGGTGAGAAATGATTTTTTTACTTTTTCAAAATCGCCATTGTAAAAATCGGGGATTTGAAGTTCAACTCCAACACCAATAATTTTTGCTCGATAATCTCTTGCCGAAATGAAGGCGTATACAGCCTCTTTTTTGTTGCCAAAACTACTTTTTTGGCTGAATTCACTGAGCATGGCGTTTAAAACAGTTTGCCCTGTTTTCTTCATCCCTATTTGAGCGTCAATGTTTGCCCGCTTTTTCCAAAGTGCGGTATAGTAGCTTTCAGAAGCTTCTTTATTAAGTCCAGCTGCTTCTTGCTTTTGACCAAGTTTTGTAAAGTGCTTACTGTTTTGACATGCTTGTGTACCAAGCAAGAGCAATGCAGTTAAGATGTAGAGCCAGTTTTTCATAATTATTTCGTTTCGATATATTCATTCAACTCTTCAGTGCTCGAGTCTAAACTGAATCCTTGACTAACGCTAAAGTAGTTGTTCTGGTCAAAGCAGTAGTCGTAAGCGAACTTAGCAAAATCTAAGCGGCTGTCTTCGAATCCGAAAATTGCCATGATTTCTTGAATTTGATCTGTTGTCAAACAATTCGCTTTAGCCACTTGCTTTGCGGTAGAGAGGCGAGTGTCATCAAATCCTTTGCTAGAAATAGACTGTTTTGCTTTGCCAAAACTAGCAGCATCCATGGAACGCGTGCAATTTTCGTTTCCGCTAATTGTGGCATTTGTGGGCTGGTTGTTTGCTGGTTCACTTGGACGAGTGGTATGCGCAGGAACAGCTGAATTAGTAGTGGTAGATGAAGTGCTGGTGGTTGTAGTAGTTGTTGTTCCGTTCGATTGTACATCCACATTCGGAACACTCATGTTAATTCCCATGTTCATACCGTCGACATTTATGTTCATGCCAACATTACCGCTAGTGCCATTACCTGTTTCATTAACATTCACGTTCATTCCCAAATTTGTACCGTCTAAATTAATATTCATTCCAATATTTCCGGTGTTATTCTGTGTTGAATTACTTCCTGTAGTAGTGGTTGTTGTAGTCGTTTTGCTATTTCCACCGGCTGGAGCTGCCGCATTCGGTGCATCATCCACCACAGCGAAATCTTTTACAGTATTGTTGTCTGTATTGGTATTTGTTTTTGAAGTGGCTGAAATTGCGTTTTCAGTGAAATATCGAAGAACATATTCCCCCTTTTTATTTTTCTTGATTTGATAGGTAACCTCCATTCCAGGGTGGAGTGCGAAATTATTGTTGGAAAAATCCGCTAGCGCGGCATCTTGGAAATCTACGCGGGCCTGATAAAACTCAGAGGTGAGGCCTTGAAGTTTCACATTTGAGAGAGGCGAGCTGTTCATAGACTCACCGTTCAAGTATAGCGTGAATTTTTCCCCAGCTTCAGAATAAATTACAGCATTCATTTGGGCGAAAACGTTCGTGAAAGCAAATAGAGTAGTAAAAAGAAGTAAAGTTTTTTTCATCAGTTCAATTATCTGTTGTGGATGTAAATTTAGTTATGTTTCTATCGTTATAAAAGTTTATGCCAAAAAATAAAAGCGAAGGAAACAGAACCCAACGGTATTGGTTAACTTTGTTTGCGATGGATACGAAGAAAATTATACTGTTTGGCGCTGGAAGAAGCGCTCGCCATTTGGTTTCTTTTTTAGTGGAAGGAGCTTTGTTAGGCAAATGGACTGTGCTGGTTGCAGATACCAATGTGTCGCATTGGGCCAATGAATATGGTCATTTGAATCATGTTGAATTTATTGCAGGAGATGCAGGTGACGCGAAGTTTCGTCACAAATTAATTGCGCATTCAAACTTGGTAATCTCCATGCTTCCTGCATTTATGCATGCGGAAGTGGTTAAGGATTGCATAAATTTTCACGTTCATGTTTTTACTCCGAGTTATGTAAGTCCGGAAGTGAATGCGATGAATGAACGTGCCATTCAAGAAGGGGTGTTAGTCTTGAACGAGATGGGTGTAGATCCTGGAATCGATCATATATCGGCTATGGAGATAATTCATCGATTGAAAGAGCAAGGGGCTGAAATTACATCTTTCGAATCCTATACTGGCGGACTAGTTGCTCCGGCAAGTGATGATAATCTTTGGGGATACAAAATTTCTTGGAACCCAAGGAATATAATTCTAGCCGGAAGCACGGGGCATGCGATGTACCGCGAGAACGACAAACTTAGAATGGTTCCTTATTTCAAATTGTTTGATGAGGTAGAAACTGTTGTTGCCAGTGATGGTGTGCGTTATGACGCGTATGCCAATAGAAATTCTGTGCACTATTTAGAATTATACGGATTAGAAAACGTTCAGAAATTGGTTCGTGGGACGCTGAGAAAACAGGGTTATTGTAAAGGTTGGGCTTTTTTAGTTAAGAACGGATTCACCAATGACGATACGAAGATTCCAGCTGGGGCGTTTTCAACATGGGAAGATCTTTCTCAGTCTTTGCTCGGTCTTAACTTCAATATAAAAAATGAAAATGAGCTGGTTGCAAATATGTTGCAAGAGATTGGAATCTTCAGCAATGAACCTCTGAGCAAAGATGAGCTTACTTGTGCGCAACATTTACAGCAATTACTCGAGAGAAAGTGGGTGTTGAGAGAAGGTGATCGCGATATGATTGTGATGGTGCACAAATTCGGATACACCTTGAAAGGAAAGAAGTTTATGTTGACCTCATCTATGGTTTTAGAAGGAGACGATGAGATTAGAACTGCCATGTCGAAAACGGTAGGTATGCCAATAGCTTTTGCAGTAGACCGGTTGTTTAACGGAGATTTTTCTTCACGCGGTGTACAGATTCCAGTTTCACCTGAATTCTATAAACCATTGCTTCGTGATTTGCATAATTATGGAATTTCATTTGTTGAAACATTAGAGGAGTTATGAAATTTCTAATTTTGTCTCTTTTTTTTCTGCCGTTTTCCTTGTGTGCTCAAGAGTACCGAAAGTGTCCGTCTTTTAATAAAGATGAGAAATGGGACAGCCAGGAATCGTTTGTGAAAAATCAAAAAGAGGTTCAAAACCTATTGGAATGGCTTTGCTCTACGCCGCTTTCTGAACAGCTCGTAGAAAGAAGTGCAGCGGGTATTTTTGTTATGGAATGGGTGACGAAAAACCCGATTCTAAGAGTGAATGTTGAAATTGGTCCCTATAGTATTTATCTCTTCAATGAGGATTTGATGTTGGCTTATTTATTCGGAAGTATAAGCTACGCCTTGAAACACGAGGAGAAGATTAAACCCGAAAGTCAGCGTTTGGCTGGATTGAAATCACTGTTGTTTATTGTTGAACATTCTGAATCCTATTCGAAAAATAAAATTTTCCGACCCCTTATCCGAGCCAATAGACGCGGTGAGTTAGCGAATTTTGATAAGGAAATGTGGGTGAACGAAAAGTCACATACGTTGTTATCATTAGAGCAATTGAAATAGAATGAAGAAGTTTGAAGTGCCCGAGCATTATAGGTCTACTATTCTTGGTCGAATAAAGGAGATACGGAAGTTAAATGATCCTCGAAAGAAGGATCACACGCCGTTTGTTTTTCAAGTTGGAAAAACAGAGATCATAATTCCTCGACATTTTGGATTTTGTTACGGCGTTGAGAATGCCATAGAAATTGCGTTTCGAACGGTTACTGAAAATCCAGGTAAGCGAATTTTTCTGTTGGGTGAAATGATACACAACCCTCAAGTGAATGAAGATTTACTTGCCGAGGGAATTCAATTTTTGGTCGACAATCACGGATCTCGGTTGCTTGATTTTTCAACCTTGAGTTCTGATGATATTGTTATTACACCTGCTTTTGGGACTACGTTGGAAATGGCCGCCGAGCTTGCGCAGTTGGGTGTTCAGCTTGAAAGATATAACACCACTTGTCCATTTGTTGAGCGGGTTTGGAAGCGCTCGGCTGAATTGGGAAATCGCGGATACACCTTGGTTGTTCATGGAAAGTATTTGCATGAAGAAACACGCGCTACTTTTTCGCACGCTTCCGAAACGGGCCCTGTAATTGTTGTTCGCAATAGGAAGGAAGCTGAGTTGCTTGGTAAATACATTCGAAGAGAATTGAGTGAAGAGCAATTTCAAATAGATTTCGCCAATAAATATTCAAATGGATTCTCGGTTTCAAGGGATTTGAAAAAAATAGGAGTGGTTAATCAAACCACTATGTTGGCCAGTGAAACGCAAGAGATTGCAGCTTATTTAAGAGATATTGTTGTGGAAATGTATGGTGAAGAAGCCACTACTGACACACGGGACACCCTGTGCTATGCAACGAACGACAATCAAAACGCCACATTAGGTGTGTTGGAAAGTGGTGCGCAGCTAGGAGTGGTTGTAGGTGGTTTTAACTCTTCAAATACGATTCAGATTGCTACAATATTGGGTCAAAACATGCCTGTTTATTTTGTGCGCAATTCTGATGATCTTATTTCAAATCAAAAAGCAACTGTTTTCAATTTTTCATTATTGAAGGAAGAAGAGATTGTTCCTTCTCTTCTTTTTGCAGAGAATTTAAAACTGGTCGTAACAAGCGGCGCGTCTTGTCCAGATAAAACAGTAGACCTTGTTATTCAAAAAATTATTGATTGGCGCGGAGAAACCGAGTCTGTGGAAACAGTCTTGGAGGGGCGCATATAAAGTGAATAATTGTAAGCACTCAATCGGTGTGTTCTGTTGTAAATTTGAAAGATGAATAGTTCGGGTGTGATACAATTACTTTCTGATCAGGTTTCCAATCAAATTGCTGCTGGGGAAGTGGTTCAGCGTCCGTCTTCGGTAGTGAAGGAGTTGGTTGAAAATGCAGTAGACGCCGAGGCTACACAAGTTCGCGTTGTTATAAAGGATTCTGGAAAAACACTCATTCAAGTTATTGATGACGGAAAGGGAATGAGTGAAGTAGATGCGCAACTTTGTTTTGAGCGTCACGCAACCTCAAAAATTCGCAAGGCAGAAGATCTTTTCAATATTACCACCAAGGGATTTCGCGGTGAGGCGTTAGCGAGTATTGCTTCTGTTGCGCAGGTTGAATTGATAACCAAGCGTGAAGAGGACGAGAAAGGTGTGCGTATTGAAATGGAGGGAGGTAAAATTTTGGCTAACGATGCTGTTGAAGCATCGAAAGGTTCTGTTTTTTCCATTCGAAATTTATTCTTTAACATTCCGGCACGAAGATATTTTTTGAAGACCGATGCGATAGAGTTTCGTCATATTATTGATGAATTCGAGCGAGTGGCATTGACTCATCCCGATGTTCATTTTGTTCTTACGCACAATGGGAATGTTGTTTTCGATTTGCCGAAGTCTAATTTGAAACAAAGACTGGTTCATGTCTTTGGAAATAAATACAACGATCAGCTCATTCAATTAGATGAAGACACAGAGATTGTTCGCATTTCTGGATTTGTTGGAAGACCTGAGATAGCGAAGCGAACAAGAGGGGATCAATATTTTTTTGTGAATCAGCGATTCATTAAAAGTCCTTTCTTGAATCATGCCGTTCAGCAGGCGTATGATCAAATTCTTCCTTCAGGAAGTTTTCCTTTTTATTTAATAGCATTAGACGTTCCCCCTTCAACCATAGATATTAATATTCATCCGACGAAGACGGAGATTAAGTTCCAAGATGAGCGTAGCATTCACGCTTTGTTGCATGCGGCTGTGAGAAGAGGACTGGGAAAGAATCAGGTTGCACCTTCGCTCGATTTCGAGCAAGAAAATATTCCTCTGACACAGGCTAGCCCGGGTTCTGTGCGCGTGCCTCAGGTAGATGTGGACCATGATTTCAATCCTTTTCAGAAATCAGATTCGTGGCAACAAAAATCACGGAATTGGATGGAGCAATTTGCACAGGCTGGCTTCGGATTTGAAAAGGAAAGTGAAGTTCAGCAGGAAGAAATTGGTTTCGATTCAGATGATTGGGAAGGTGGAACTCCTTTTCAAATAGGACGAGTAATTATAGGTTGTGAAATAAATTCTGAGTTCAAGATGTTCCATCAAACTCGGTTGCATTGGCAAGTTTTGTTTGAAGAGCATTCCAATCAGAATAGTCATTCGTTTGTCGCGCAACAGTTGTTATTTCCTATTCAATTGCATGTTCAACCCAAGGACATTTCGCTGCTTCAAGATCACGATGTATTATTGGCCTCTTTCGGATTTGAATTGAATTTGGAAGGAGAACCTGAGATTATAGCAGCGCCGGCTAGTCTTGATGAGCAAGCGGCCTTGAATTTTGTTGAATTGGTTTTAGAGAGTCTGAGAATAGGGGTTGAAGGACCTGATTTACGAATGAATTTGCTTAAGGATTATACGCGCAGATTGTCTGTGAGAAAAGGTCAAATGTTAACGTCTCCTGAGATGCTTGATATGCTGATTCGTTGGAATACATGCGAGAATAAAAATTACGCACCTGATGGAAAACCTATTGCTTTAACATTTGGAATAGATTATTTAGAAGACCAATTAGGAAAATAAAACTATGAGAATGAATTTGACTCCGGCGGTTAAGAACATCATCATTATTAATGTTCTGATCTACTTAGCATGTTTTGTTGTTCCGGGATTGAATGATGCCTTGACCGGCTATTATTTTGCCAGTCCGAATTTTCGGCCTTGGCAAATAGTAACCCACATGTTCATGCATTCGATGAGTGACTTCACGCACATTTTTTTCAATATGTATGCATTGTATTTATTCGGGACTGCTCTTGAAAATTATTGGGGGACAAAGAAATTCGTAATTTATTATTTGACATGTGGCGTCGGAGCTTTCTTCTTGCACATGGGGGTCAGCTATATTGAAATTCAAAAGATGATGAATGCACTAACCGATAGAGAAATTTATCAGGTTATGATTACAGGGCTAGAAGAAGGGAAAGCCTATAAGGTGCAAATGGTTGAATTGTATTCTGCAATTAATACAGGTGTAGTTGGCGCTTCAGGCGCTGTGTTTGGAGTGTTGTTGGGTTTTGGAATGCTATTCCCGAATACAGAATTAATGTTACTCTTTCCGCCCATTCCACTTAAGGCGAAATATTTCGTTATGATCTATGGAGCCATAGAATTCTATTTAGCTATGCGACAAACCACGGGTGATAATGTGGCGCATTATGCGCATTTGGGTGGTATGCTTTTCGGTTATCTTCTGCTCAAGTATTGGCAGAAAAATTCGAAAGTATGGTAGATCGTTTTCGCGCGAGTTCTATCGGGTTGAAATTGCTAAGCGCTCTGCTGGCATTTGGATTTATTATTCGTCTTTTGATTGTACTTCTCTCAGTTAATTATAATGGTGCTGCTGATGTTTCTGCCTTTGATTCATTTGTTGGATTTTCAACAAAGAGTGAATCGGTAACTTGGTTTTGGACGTGGCTAACCTATAGCTTTTTTCATGCGGAGGTTAGTCATTTTATTTGGAATTATCTCTTGTTATTGCTCTTGATTTATTGGTCGAAGGATAGGTACATTGGTTTAGGTGCCTTGATTTATTGGGTTTCAGGAGCTTTAGGTGGATTATTATTTCTTGGTTTGTTCGAAAAGGAAGTGTCTTTGATTGGCGCTTCTGCTGGAATAACCGCCCTTTGGATGGGTTGGTTGTTTGCTGACATCGGAAATAGTCATAAAAGAGATGTGTCTTTTTGGTTAGGATGCGCCGTGTTTTTACTTTTGGAAATAGTAGATGTCTGGAATTATGAGGCACGAAACTTATCTCTCTTTGCACATATAGGAGGCGCGTTGGGAGGTTTTGTAATAGCGGTTCTGGAAAAATTTGATTGGGTAAAAATGAATTGGATTAAAAAAATATTGTTGTGGTTTAGGCCTGCACCTAATTTAACTGTTAAGCGGAGCAATAAACGGTTTCAAACAGATGAGGAGTTTAACGCTGAGCGAAAATTGAAAGAGGATTATTTAAACTCAATTTTAGATAAAATTTCGCGTTCAGGATTTGAAAGTCTGTCGGTAAAGGAAAAACAATTCTTGGAACAACACAAAGAGAAGTAATGGAATCGCCCGGAAAAGAGATCAAGAAATTGAGCCACTTAGGTAAGGCCATGCGTTTTGCATTTCGTCTCTTGAGCTTGGTTGTGATTTCTTGCTATTTTTTGTCTTACGCCTCATCACATTTTAACCCAGGTGTTTTCATGTTTGTTAGTGTATTGGGATTATTTTTTTGGCCGCTTTTCGTTTTGTTTTTGTTGTCTGCTGTAATAATGGCTTTTCGAAAAGAATGGAAATGGTTAATTGTATTTGGAATTTTCTTTGCATTATCATTACCTGATTTCCTTTCTTTTTTCAATTTTAACTCGGGTTCGGAAAAATCTACTTCGGGTTTGGGCATGGTCTTAATGACGCACAACACTCATCTAATGGGTTATTACGATGGTGAGAACGCTAAAAAAAACAGAGATGCTGTTCTTTCAGAAATTCAAAATGTAAAACCGAATATTCTTTGTTTGCAGGAATGCTATTGGAACACAAAAGGAGGGGATTTTCTTTCGGAGCAGTCGCGAAATAATATTCTCCCGGACTATTCAGTTCATGAACGAACAACTCATGTGCTTTCAGACGGAGGTAGATTTGGATTACTTATTTTCACGAATTATCCAGTAGTGAGCAGGGGTCAAGTCCCTTTTGAAAACGAGGTAAATAATTTTTGTATTTACGTAGATGTTTTGGTTGGAAGTGATACGATTCGTATTTACAATGCTCATTTGCAGAGTTTCAGACTGAAGAAGAAGTCGTTGGAATTATTTGACGAGAAAATAGATATGAATGAAATTCAGAATGAGAGTAAACCCCTACTCGTTCAACTTTATCGATCATCACTGAAGCGTTCCAAACAAGTCGATGTTCTTGCTGCGCATATTGAATCATGCAGGTTTAAAGTTATTTTGGCAGGAGATTTTAACGACACTCCTATTTCATATACATACAACCGTTTGACGAGAATTTTAACAGACGGTTTTAAAGAAGGTGGCTCAGGAATAGGAACCACCTACAAAGGCCCGTTGTTCGGCTTGCGTATTGACTACATCATGCACAGCAAAGGTTTGAGTGTGCGGAATTATAAAACGAGTGATGCTGGGTTCTCAGATCACCATCCGATCATAGTTGAGTTTTAGCTTTTCCTTTCAATCGGAAATATTCATAGGGAGTAAGTGTCAGAAGTACCATTGCTAATCCATAGAAAAAATCTTCAATTGGAACACTCCAGATTCGAATTCCGAGATTGAACTGATTGTTGTAACGCACAATGGCTTCCGTGATGTTTACTTGGTTCGTGTTAATCAGAGGATAATCATAAAAATGGAGTCCTGTTAGTATACCATTCGATATGTAAAAAGGAATAAGCAGAATGAACCACGCAAAGAGGAAGTAACCAAGAAATTCCGATCGACGTTGAATGTGGAACAGTAGTAACGCACTGCAAAGAAGTGTTGCGCTGAATGTATACCAAAGTTCTTTGACTCCTGAGTAAACGCAGAGGCATGAGGAAATGAGCAAAATGGTTGTTGCGGAAATTGTTGTGAATGTTTTTGAAGGAGCCGATTTTTTAAAGTGTCGAACGCATTCGAAAGTGAATACGCATGCAAAGGGAACAGCAAGGAAAAAAAGCCATTCTTCAAGGGGAAGTAAGAACCAACGGTATTGCAGAGTATACGTTGCATTGAAATTCCAAATCCCCCAATGAGTGAATAAAATATCCCAAGGAAGGTAAACTGAAAACATCACCAAAAGTCCAATGAAAAGGGCTTTGAAATTTTTGTAAAAAGCTACGCTTTTGTGAAAACTCAATAAGAATGGTCCGGCTAAGCAGAAAAGGTCTACGAGTATGTAGGCGTAGCTCGATTTCATTTAGTGGCCTTTGCTTGTTTGAATTTTAGTTCCGCTTTGAAATATTTCAAAGGAACGATGAGCATGCCGAAACATTCACCTTCTTCTTTAAATTGATTTTTGTGGTGAACTTTATGTGCTTTTCGAATCGCTCGGAAATAAAGGTTGTCAGTATTGTCGAACCAGCTAAATCTTCGATGTATCAGAACTTCATGAACTAAGAAATAACCGATGCCATAGGCCAAAATCCCAAATCCAATGAACGTGCGGAAATCATTACCGTTCATCATTCCAAACATGATTAGGAGCCAACTGGGTATAGCGTAAATTAAAAAGAAGACATCGTTTTTTTCGAAAAATCCTGGAGAAGGTTGGTGGTGGTCTTCGTGGAAATACCACATAAATCCGTGCATGACGAATTTATGAGTAAGCCAAGCCATGCCTTCCATGATCATAAATGTAATAACTATTAGGGCTATGTTGATTGTCATGCTTGAGTAGAATTAAATGCAAGGACTCTGCCAAGGGCTATGATGAACCAAGGAGTGAAATTTTCAGGAAATTCCTTTACTTCTTGTTGAAGATTTTCCATGGCTATGTATCTATACGTTTCCACTTCTTCAGGGTTGATTTTAGGATTTTGATCAGATTCTCCGAAAAAAACATGATCGAATTCATGCTCGATTAAACCGTTGTCGAACTCAGCTCTGTACATAAAAGTAAAAATAGGCTTTAAAGAGCATTGCATTCCCATTTCTTCAGCAAGTCGACGATTGGCAGCGTCTTGAATGTTTTCGTTTTCTCTTGGGTGTGAGCAGCAAGAGTTTGTCCATAAACCACCACAATGATATTTAGAAGAAGCACGTTTTTGAAGCAGTAATTTTTTCTCGGAGTTGAAAATAAAAATGGAAAAAGCGCGATGCAATAAACCCTCAATATGGGCCTGCTGTTTTTCCATTTTCCCGATGGGGTTATCTTGCTCATCCACTAAAACAACAAACTCCATTATAGTTGATTGTATTTAGATTTTAGGTCATCGCTGATGTTGTCGCTTTGAATCATAAACTGAATGACTATTTTCCAAAACGCTTTGGTTTTGTTTATTTTACCTGAAGCAAGAGATAGGTATATGTAGTATGAATCTTCCTCTAGTTTGTCGTGGTATTGAAGCATCCATGGCGCTTTGTCTTGCACAGAGTATCGGAGGAATCGAAGTTCTTCGTTCCAGTAGTCATTGGCAATTGCTTTTTCAATTTTATCTTTTCCTTGACTGAAATAACTGAGTTTATCTGCCGGATTAGAAACAAGTTCTGCATACATAGCGGTTGCCACTCCGAAATAGGCCTCTTGGGTATTGTTTCGGTTGGTTAGATTTGCGCAATGATTGTAAAATTCTTTCTTCGCAGATTCATTTTGAGCCGAAATAAAAAGTTTTTGACAGGCAATCTCTTGTGCAAATGGTAGTGTTGAATTGCCTGCTAAGAAAAACACAATCAATATAAATCTCACAAACAATTTCATTACAATAGATTTAGGTTGTGTTGTAAATATATTTTTGCAATAAGTGCGATTTTCTTTGGGTTTGCCACGCGAATGCGTTCTTTCAAAATTCGATCACATGGAAGCGCTTGAATTTTTAAAAACAGGTTGTAATAATATTTGAATGCAATGAGCACTCCGAATCTGGCTTCTTTTGGAAACTGAAGCACACCAATGTATGCAAGTCTAAAGTCTTCCTTTATTTCTTTTTCAATCGTCTTTTTCGCAGATTCGTCGAATTGATTCATGTCGACATTCGGGAAATAAATTCTGCCCAAGGCATTGTAATCTGCATGCAAGTCGCGCAGGAAGTTGATTTTTTGGAATGCCGCACCGAGCTTCATAGCTGAGGGCTTTAGCTTTTCATATTCCAACTGATTTCCGTTTACAAAAACATGCAAACACATGAGTCCAACTACTTCAGCAGATCCGAGAATATAATTTTCATAGGAATTTTGGTCGTGTTCTATTTGATGAAGGTCCATTTCCATGCTCTTCAAAAAAGTATTGACAAGTTCCCACTCTAAATTGTACTTATGATAAGTATGTTGAAAGGCATTTAAAATGGGGTTCAATGAAATACGCTCTTCAATTGCAAGTACCGTGTCTTTTCGGAAACGCGCCATGAGTTCCTGCTTCTCGTAATCGTGAAATGTATCTACAATTTCATCTGCGAATCTCACAAAACCATAAATGGCATAAATAGGATTTCTAATTTCTTTTCCAAGGGTGCGAATGCCAAGGCTAAAACTCGTGCTGTATGCATGAGTAGTTAATCTACTGCAATCAAACGAGACATTATCGAATAGTGGTTTTCCTGTCATGATTTAGGATTGAAAAAGAAGTTTGTTCATGGTCTCTGCCGCTAATTGCCCACTGATAATACTTGGAGGCATTCCTGGTCCGGGAACAGTAAGCTGGCCTGCGTAAAAAAGATTATTTAGTTTTTTACTACGCATAGCAGGTTTTAAAATAGCAGTTTGTTTTAACGTGTTTGCGAGCCCATAGGCATTCCCTTTAAAACTATTGTATTCTGAAATAAATTCTTCGTGAGCGAAACTTCGTTTATATACAATGTGTTCACGAAGAGATTCCCCCGTTCGTTTTTCAATGCGCTCAATCATGTTATCTAGATATTTTTCTCTCAAAGCTTCGTCACTGCTTAAGTCAGGAGCAACGGGTACGAGTAAAAAAATATTCTCACAATTTTCAGGAGCAACTGAATCATCTGTTTTGGAAGGAACACATGCGTAGAAAAGTGGTTGTGAGGGCCACTGCGGATTGTCATAAATTTCTATAGCGTGCTGATCAAAGGGTTCGTCGAAAAATAGATTGTGATGCAATAGATTTTTCACACGCTTGTTTACTCCCAAATAAAATAAAAGGGAAGAAGGTGACATTGTTCTCGATTTCCAATAGTCTTCTGAATAGGTGCGGTCGTTTGGTGCAAGCATTTTTGTTTCCACATGGTGGTAGTCAGCGCATGCAATTACGGCGTCTATTTCGAAATTTCCTGATGAGGTAATTATGCGTTTGGCTTTTCGGTTGAGCGATTCAATTTGCGAAACATTGTTGTTGTAATGGAAGGTAACGCCTAATTTTTTCGCGACCTTTTCCATAGCCTTGGGAATTTCACCCATTCCCTTGTGCGGGTACCAAGTGCCTAATTCAAGGTCTGCGTAATTCATAAGACTATAAAGAGCAGGCGTCTTTTCGGGTTTTGCGCCGAGAAATAGGACTGGGAATTCCAATAACTGGATTATTTCGGGGTGTTTGAAATATTTCCGAATGTGTGATGAAATGGAATTGAAAAGATGAATCCTCACTGCAGCTTTCAACAACTTTAAATCAAGAAATTCTGTAGCTGATAGGGATGGTTTCCATACGAATTCTCCCATACCCGTATCGTATTTGTATTTCGCTTCCGAAAGGAATTTCTTGAGGTTTTCTTTGCTACCTGATTCGAGTAATTCTAGCTTGTCACCTAATTCCTCTGCGGATGCGGGAATATCTAATATTTTGTTTGAAAAGTAAACTCGGTAGGACGGGTCTAATCTTTCTAGGGAGTAGTAATCACTTCTTTTTTCGCCATATTGTTCGAAGAACTGATCGAAAACTTCAGGCATCCAATACCAACTGGGGCCCATATCGAAAACGAAACCTTCTTTTTCAAACACTCGACATCTGCCACCAGGTGTGGAATGTTTTTCGAACACGTGCGTTTCAAATCCTAGTTGGGCTAATCTACACGCTGCAGACAATCCGGCAAATCCAGCACCAACGACTGCAACTCTTTTCTTCATGTTTTTAAAACAACTGAATACGCTATTTGTTCTTTTGGTTTTGTTAAAAAAGGTTTGCCTTTTTCTAATGTGCACTCCGCTATTTAACACGTAATTTTTGGCCTGCCTTTAATTTTGACGAGGACTTAATACCATTGAGTTTGCAGATTTTCGAAACTGTTGTTTTGTTTTTGGAGGCAATGCTAGTTAATGAGTCGCCTTTTTTTACAGTGTAATATTTCTTTTCACTATTTTTTTTGGAGTTGCTATTTGATTTAGTCTCTCTGCTTTCTTTATTGGTTTTAGCTGTTTTTGTTTGCTGGCTTGCAGGGGCTTTGGTGGGCGTGTATAGGTTTTTTTGTGTGAGATAAAAATCTTTTGATTTCAGCGATTTTTTATTCGGAATAATGAGGTATGCGGGATCGAAAGGATTGCCGAGGAAACGAGTTTCAAAATGCAGATGTGCTCCAAACGAATGCCCTGTGTTACCGCCTAGTCCAAGCAAATCTCCAGCTTGAACATATTGCCCAGAAACAACCATTCTAGCTGACATGTGCGCATACAACGTTTCAAGTCCGTTCGGATGCCTTACCACAACCACGTTCCCATAGCTATCGCTGAATTGGGAGATGCGCACGAGACCTTCGAAAGCACTTGAAATAGGATCTCCTGTTTCCAAATCTAAATCCAATCCTGCGTGTAATCTTCCCCAACGAGGTCCAAAAGGAGACGTTTGGTGACCTTTGGCAAGAGGGAAAACAAAATCACAACTGTCATTAGCAAGTCTGAAATAAATAGCAGAATCGTTGGTGAAGTTGACATTTCTTCTCTTGTGCCAAATATTCTGAGTGTCCCAATTTAGATATCTGTAATAACTTGGAATCATTAGAAGAGAATCAGCTACTCCGTGAAGGTTGAGTTCTATTTGGGTTAAATCAACTGACGGATTGAACTTGGTTTTTTTTGGCTTTAGAAACTCAGCGGCGTTCGACCACGACGACGTATCTGCCATTAATAGCAAGGCAGATTCAACTCCTCCTGATGGCTGCGCATGCGAGAAAAGTGTTGAAAGAGCAATGACTACAACTATTGAAAGTTTCCTAAACATCTTCTGCTAAAATAAGAATTAATTTCTTATTTAGTATGGACTTTATTTTCGGAGATTTGCATTATGAATAAAGTTGACTTACTTGTTATTTCTGCACATCCCGATGATGCTGAAATTAGTGCGGCAGGAACTATTATTAAATCAGTAAAAGAAGGAAAGATTGTTGCATTGGTTGACCTTACTCAAGGTGAGCGCGGCACACGAGGAAGTGCGGATTTACGCATGATAGAAGCGCAGAAGGCGTCGGAAGTTATGGGGACACATTTCAGAGAAAATTTGGAATTGGCCGATTGCTTTTTTACCGATACTGAAGAAAACAAAATGCGTATCATAGATGCGATTCGGAAATATAGACCGGAAATTGTTTTTACCAATTCCCTGCGTGATCGTCATCCAGATCACGCTCGAGCGGCTAAGTTGGTGGCAGATTGTTGCTTCTATGCAGGCCTTCCGAAGATCGTTACCAAACATACGGCATGGCGCCCACGCGCATTGTATCATTTCAATCAAGATTATTACAACACGCCGGATTTCGTAATTGACATTACGCAACAAATGGACTTGAAAATTGAAACTTTAAAATCTTTTTCAAGTCAGTTTTTCGACCCGAATTCGGAAGAGCCGAACACACCTATTTCAGGAAAGGAGTTTTTTGATTTCGTTAAAGGAAGGGCAATGGATTTTGGTCGGCTTGCGGGTTACGAATATGCTGAAGGATTCGTTTGCTCGAGACCTATTGGAATGCGTGATATTTTCAACTTAGATTGACAATTCTTTTTTCTTAAGTCTGAAAAATAAAAAAGTCTGAACGAGGCTCTGAGAAATAAAGGCTGCTGATGCAGCTATACATGCGCCATTTAAATGATCGGTAGGTATAAGTAAAGATGAGCAGAGAATGGCTATAACAAATCCTGTTGCGGCCGAGTAAAAGTTGTTTTGATGAAGGCCTCTTCCAGAAAATAAATGCGCAATTGAAACAGTAATGGTGTTCGCAATAATACCCGGTACTAGAAAGAAAAAACCTTCTTTAATAAACGCAATGTCGAAGTTCACGAATGGGGCTAACCAGTTGTTTGGAACAACTAAAAAGCACAGTGTTCCGAAGACGGTTGTTGTTACGCCAAGCATTAAGTAGCGTCTGGTAAGCAAAAGGTGTTCGCTGAAATCGGATGATTGCGCAACGCGAGATGCAAGAATAGACGATAAGCTTTTCACGACAGACCAAAGTGCTTCAGCCACATACATTAGAATGGAAAAAACGCCAGTGAAAATTTTACCTTCAGCGCCGAGATTCTCGAGAAAATACAAGTAAGAACGCTGATTTCCTAAATGAAAAATGTTACCCAATTGTGCATATCCACCCAGCTTTGCGGTTTGTCGTAAATCGTTTTTCGACAAATCAAAACGCATCTTTTTCCAGACATGTGGAGTGAGAAAAAAACCAACAGTTGCAGTTACAACAAAAGACAGCAGTTGTCCTGAAATGAACGCAAGAATTCCCCAGTCGGTTGACATATAAAAACAAGCAACGAAGAGCAGGGAAGAAAAGGACTGAGTGAAAAGGAGAATTTGATAGGACTCGATTTTTTCTTTTCCTAATAGGATCATTTGCTGCAGAACGAATAGCGATTGCAAAGTCCCAAGAAGCAAAGTAAATCCAATGAAAGGAGCACCTAGGACTAGCAATAAAACAAAAGTTATAATTGCGCTTATAGCGATCCAAATAATGGAGGGCAATGCAATTTTGTTTTCGCCAATTCGCGGGATCAAATAGATGAGTGCGCCTCCTCCAATAAACTGACTGAGGGTTGCAACGATAAGAATTCCGAAATTGATTAACGCAATGGTGCCTTGTCCTTCAACATGGACGAAATGCAAATTCATAATCACCAAGAGCAACGCCGAAACCAGTCCGAACGCACGATTCAATATGGAAAGATATTCTACTCTCTTCATTTGTTCAGTGCTTGTTCGTATGCGTTCATGAATTGTTTTCCAACTGCCTCGAAAGAAAAATGATTCGTTGCGTATTCAGAAATTTCTTCGCGATTAATCTCATTCATTTCGCTGTGAGATTCATTTAGTGCATGCAAAAGTTGCGCTTCATTTTTCGCGTCAATGAGTTTGTTCCATTTGCAGAAGCCCATGTGCTCTGCAATTCCTCCAACGCGAGTAGCAATAACGTTCATTCCACTGGCCATAGCTTCAATCATGACCAAAGGTAAATTTTCATAGTTACTGAAAAGTACAAAGGTGTGGGAAGCATTCATTTTTTTTGCAACTTCCTGTTGATCTAAGGTTCCGAAAAAGGTGATACTATTTTTTCGAATCCCTATTTCCAAACTTCTTTTTTTCCAATGTGGAATATCACCATCGCCGCCAAGTTCTAAGATAACGTCTTCCGTTTGGTCAGAGAATATTTTCCAAGCGCTAAGAATTCCTTCAATGTTTTTATGATCGTTGTCGAGATGTGAAAGATGCACGTACGTATGAATTTCATTCTTCTTTTCATTCTTGAAATAAGCCGTATTCACCACGTTAGGAACAATTACCGAGGACTTGTTGAATCCTAATGCACGCATTGCTTTTTCGAGCTGCATCGTAACAGGCAATAGAAGTTTTGATCTATTCGCAATGAAGCGCATGTATCTTTTTATGTGGAAGGGAAGAGGCGAACGTTCATTCGGGTGATAGCCTGTCCAGTTGTCTGATATAACAAATGGAATTTTCCATTTTTGTTGAATGAAAAGGGCTTGCCATCCTTCAGGCCAAACCATGTTCAATTGCACGATATCTGGTTTGTTTAGGTTGAAATTGATATGGGCGATTCCTTTTTTTAATGCTTGAATTCTGTTTCGAAACAAGAATCCGTTTGAACGATAGTAAACTCGAACTATGCGCACATTTCCTTCTACCTCATCTTCAATCTCGAAAGCGCTGGTCTTATTGTTTTTTGAAAGGTATAGCACAGTGATATTTGCGAAGAGCGCAACAGCTTCGGCATGACGCTGAACAAAATTCCCAAGAGTAGGGTGGGTTTTACTCGGAAACCAACTGCTTAGAAAAAGGACATGAAGCTTTTTTTTCACTGCTGCAAGATACAAATTCAAAAAAATACTAGGGGGTATTTGTTCAAATAGAAGTTATGTGTTTATCTTTGCGCCCTCTTAGATGGTGGTTTTAGCTCAGTTGGTTAGAGCATCAGTTTGTGGTTCTGAGGGTCGTGGGTTCGAATCCCATAAGCCACCCCACTAAAAAAAGAAAAGGTCGACAACGTCGACCTTTTTTTCTTGGAATAAATTCTCTTAATGAATTCCTTTTGAAGCCAAATAACGTTCAGCGTCTAAGGCAGCCATGCATCCCGTTCCCGCGGCAGTTACTGCTTGACGGTAATTTTTGTCTGCTGCATCTCCTGCAACAAAGACCCCTTCAACATTGGTCTTCGAAGAGCCTGGAGTGTTTATAATATAGCCGGTTTCATCTGTGGTTATAAATTCTTTGAATACGCCTGTGTTCGGATTGTGTCCGATTGCCACGAAGAATCCAGTAATGTCAACGGTGCGACTTTCACCAGTAGCAGAGTTCTTGAAGATTGCTCCTTCAACTCCGTCTTTTCCTAAAATATCTTCTGTGGTTGAGTTCCAAAGAATTTCAATATTAGGGGTTTCTATAACACGATTTTGCATGGCTCTAGAAGCACGCATTTTATCACTTCGAACAATCATATAAACCTTGCGGCAAAGTTTAGCGAGGTAGGTAGCTTCTTCAGCCGCCGTATCTCCAGCACCAACGATAGCAACATCTTGATTGCGGTAGAAGAATCCATCGCATACTGCGCAAGCACTAACTCCTCCGCCTAAATTGCGAAGACGAATTTCATTGTCAAGACCCAACCATTTGGCTGAAGCACCTGTTGCAATAATGACTGAATCTGCGCTTACAATGTGTTTTCCGTTGTCTATTTCAATGAGATGCTTACTTCCAGAAAAATCAACTTTAGTCACCCATCCGTTGCGAATGTCAGTACCAAAGCGCTTGGCTTGGTTTTCCATATCAGCCATCATCTCAGGACCTTTTACTCCTAAAGGATATCCAGGGAAATTATCTACTTCCGTGGTGTCCATCAATTGTCCGCCAGGCTGTTGCCCTTGGTAGATGACAGGCTTCATATCTGCACGTGCAGCGTAGATTGCTGCTGTATATCCTGCCGGTCCGCTGCCGAGGATAAGGCATTTAATGTGTTCGTTCGCTTCCATATAATTCAATTTTTTTGAGAGCACAAATATAGTGTGAGTGATGCTTTACAATGTGTGATTTTACGCACACGTTATTCAAAGGCTTTAATCAAGAATGCATCCCAAAGTGGATCTTCCGGTGGGGGTGCCGAGATTACAACAGGAGTCTTTTTTACAGGATGTGTAAACTCAATTTTTCTTGCATGAAGATGAATACTTGCGTTGTCGTTGGTGCGCTTGCTTCCGTATTTAATGTCTCCTTTAATTGGACATCCCAATTGCGAAAGTGTTGCTCGAATTTGATGGTGTCTTCCTGTTTTCGGATATACTTCGACAAACGTGTAATGATCTCCTTTTCCAAGCACTTTGTAGGTCAGTTCAGATTCTTTTCTGTCGGCCGCCGGTTCGTTATAAAAGAAAGACTTGTTTTGTTTCTCATCTTTCCACAAGTAATTTATCACATACCCTTCCATTTTTGGCGGTGCGTCTTGCACAACAGCCCAATAGGTTTTGAATACATCGCGTGTTTTAAAGTCGATAGTTAATCTCGAAAGGGCCTTACTTGTTTTAGCGAAAACCACAACGCCACTTACAGGACGGTCTATGCGATGAACAGTCCCGCAAAAAACTTCGCCGGGCTTATTGTAGGTTATCTTGAGGTATTGTTTAATGATGTCGCTTAGAACTACATCTCCTGTTTTATCGCCTTGAACGATATCAGAGTTTCTCTTGTTAACGGCTATAATGTGATTGTCTTCGTATAGAATGCGAAGGTTTTCAAGGGTGGTTACTTCAAGCGGTTTTTTTGGTGCTCGGTCCCAAACTTTGGGCGCGTGTTTTTTCATCAATACTGCTCTTTGTTGTTCGGGAAATCTGCGCTTCTAACATCACTTACGTATTGTTCAAGTGCTGTTTTCATTTGCTCTCCCATGTTCAAATACTTCCTCAAAAAGCGAGGAGTGAATCCTTCTGTAATACCAAGCATGTCATGCAGAACCAACACTTGACCATCTACATCGCCACCAGCGCCTATTCCAATAATTGGAACATGAACTTCCTGCGCAACGCGCTTGGCAAGTGCAGCCGGAATTTTCTCTAAGACAATAGCGAAACAACCACTTTCTGCTAAAAGTTTCGCATCGTGAATCAAACGATCGGCTTCAACTTCTTCCTTAGCACGAACTTGATATGTTCCGAATTTATAAATACTCTGAGGAGTTAAGCCAAGGTGTCCCATAACAGGAATTCCCGCGGTTAATATACGTTTTACACTTTCAACAATTTCTTCTCCGCCTTCCATCTTAACGGCGTGTCCGCCCGTTTCCTTCATGATTCGAATAGCAGAGTTCAACGCTTCTTTCGAATTTCCTTGGTACGAGCCAAAGGGCATATCAACAACAACAAGTGAACGACTGCAGGCGCGAACCACGCTGGCAGCGTGATAGATCATTTGATCCAAGGTAATTGGAAGAGTGGTCTCATGTCCAGCCATTACATTCGACGCCGAATCACCAACTAGAATAACGTCAATTCCAGATTGGTCAACAATGAGAGCCATAGAATAGTCGTATGCGGTTAGCATAGCAATCTTCTCTCCCTTGTTCTTCATTTCTTGAAGGGTATGGGTGGTAACTCTGCGAACTACTTTGTTTACTGACATGATTTATTTTTTAGAGCGGCAAAAGTGGGGATTATTCCTTAACAAATATTTTTTTAGCGACAATTCCTTTTGAGCTATCTGAAATTTGAATGGCATACATACCCGTGCTGAATTGCGAAACATCGATTCGAGTGGAACCTTGGTTTTGCATATTTCCGCTGTGAATCAATTTTCCTTGTATGTCGAAGATGGAATAAGTAAGTCCTCTGAATTGGGCTTCAGCAACAACCTGAATGTAATCTTGTGCAGGCGAAGGGTATATTTTAAATACAGTTTCCTCTTCTTCATTTACATTCACATTCGATTGGAAATGCGCTGTGAATTGCGCAGCAGTCAACGAGATATTTCCTTCCCAAACAGAATCTAAAATGTCAGTGATTAAACTACTGTTGTCCCAATAAGCGAAATCGTATCCTGGATTTGCAATGGCTTCAATTTTCACAGGAACACCGTCGAAGTACACTCCTGTCCAAGGATATTCGTTCGGTCGAATGGTGCTGATGTGAATTTTACCTGAACCAATAGGCAGCACGTCGAGTGTAACATCTACTTGTTGCGGTAATGCAAATCTGTTTTGAATGTGATCGCGAACTTGTTCAGATCTGCACAACAGTTCCGATTGGAAGGTCAAGTGATTGTTGTAAAAATTGTCCATTTGTCCGGGTACATTCCCCGCATCTCCCCAACGCTGATATTCATTCGGCATTTCTGGAGCGGTTAGGTTGAAGTACCTGTTTTCAACAGCAATCAATCTTTCAGGTCGGTAGTTCGTGTTCATTAAATCAGCGAATCGATTGATGAAGTAGTGTTTGTATTGCGTGTTTTGAATGCTTTGTAACCAAATATTGATATACGGATTGTCAGTACTTTGCCCTGACATATAGTCGATGTGGTTGAAATAGCAATCGGTCCAAGCATTCGGATTCAGCGCCAATTCCAAATCAATGGTGGCGAATCTCCAACGGTTATTTGTTGTGTTAGAACGATAAATTTTAATGTTGTTACCCGGCCAGTCTACATTACCCATCCAAGATTCCGAGATAATATAATCTGTGTAATAAGTCATGTCGAAATGTTGATCCGCCTCACTCCAATAAGTTGAGCTTCCTTCGTTCAAAGCGTTGAACGCATTGTATGAATTCCAAAAGTTAGCGGTTGATCCTTGAACTGCCCGAAGCATTCCTCCGTACCAATAACTGAGTGACATAAGTTCAACAGAGTCTTTATTGGCCCCTTCGTTTTCTTTGAACATTTCAGCGTTGTATTTTTCTCGAAGTTCATACAGTCCAAAGTATTGTCCGTTAATGTAAACAGTGGCAGGGCGATATGCGCTGTAATATGCATTCGCTCCGCGACACATCAATTCTGCTTGACAGGCTTCTTTGTATGGAAAAGCCAAATATTGATTACTTCCATTGCGAAGATAAAATTCAGAATATTTATTTCTATTTGGTCTTCCTGGAATGATCACTTCATTCACAGCGTTTTCACCCAAAACACTATGAGCAAGTTCCAAACGGAAGGAATGCTGCGGTTGAGAGCGGCTTCCACCTGCACCACCGTCGATTTGCATTCCTGTGTTTTGAGAAAACACAAGCGGATGTCCGGGAATAGAATCGAAATAATCTACATGCGCATTGCGCAACCAATCCTGATCCCAATGATCGAAGATTCCTTGGTCTCCATATAAATTAGCATTGTCCGTGGTGATGGAAAGAATAGGAGTGGTGTGACTGATGTTGAAAAGGAAAGAAGCGGATGTAACACTACTCGGTATGTAATTGGGTTTGAAGGCGCGGGCGCGCAATATTTTAGACTGAAAGAAGGTCAGCGGAGTTCCGGTGTAAATCGGAGAGTTGCTTGTCGGTTCACTTCCATCTATGGTGTAATGAATTGTTGAAGGAGCCGTGTTCAAATCGAGAATGGTAGCATTGAATGGTGCTGCGTAGATCCCGGGATTGTGGTCGAACAAAGGGGCAATGGCATAACCTAAGGCAGGCGCTCCGCTATTGCTTGCATGCGGAGTGGGTGTTGCGAAAATTGAATTTGAATTCGATCCGTTCGGATAGCGTCCAACGCTGATGTCCACCGCTTGGCATTTGACAATTAAACTGTTTTCCAATACTTGAGATGGGTTGTAAAGGAACAGCGTATCACCCCCACCTGAAATTTTAAAACTCGTGTGAAATTGTGTACCTGTATTTGGAAGGAACTCGTTAGTCATTGAAGCCTGAGGAGTATTCTTCATGGCAATTTCGATGTACGTATAATTCACGGGATCCGTAGCAGCTATATTGAATCCAAGTGAATTAACAGGTCCTGCTGAAAGACCCGCGGCTGTTAGTTCCGCAGCGGGAATGAGCATTTGATTGCGGGCGCTCCAGTACCAGTTTCCATAGGGAGCTGGGTAATCTGTATTTCCATTTTGAATGTTTCCTGTTCCAATGGTTGTGCCGTTCAGCTTCATATTTGGGCGTTGATTCGCAACAGTTCCCAGGGTGGCGGAACATGAAGCTTCGCTTCCGTCGTTGTATGCAAAAGTGGTAGATCCGTATGTCGTAGCAGACTGTTTAAACACAGAATTGGTGATGTATCCCGTGTTGCTCCATGAGCAGACATTTATTGCGATACTCGATACTCCATCCCATTGAAATGGGGTTGTAAAGTTGTGCGTATTCCATCCGACAACTGGTGTGAATGAGCCCGTGTTGATGGTGGTTGTGAAGGGGGCCGTTGCGAAACGGTTTTTTTCACTGCAGAATACAACTAAATATTCACCAGCGTTTAAGTTGAAATGTGGAAAGGTCCATTCCGTTGGAGTGGTTGAATTATCTGTTAATGAATATCCGAACAAATCAACGGCCGATGTTCCAGCATTGTACAACTCAACCCAATCTTCGTATTCCCCGTCCTCATCGGCGATGGTTTGATAGTTCTTGTTGCTGCCTTCATTAATAACAATCTGAGACCAAGTGAAATTTGAAAACAAGACGGCTGTGAAAAGTATGACTAGTTTTTTCATTGTATAAAGGTACTAATTCTGTTTATTTCTAATTTTTTGAAGTTCTGCGGCGATAGCGGCTTCAACTAACGGCTCCATTATGAGATACCCTGCTACATTCGGATGAACGCCGTCTTCACCCAATTCAATGCGCAATCCGTTGCGCTCATCTTTCATGGGTGTGTGAAAATCCACGAAAGTAATGTCATGCGTTTCTGCATAGAAACGAAGCGCCTCGTTCAACTCAATAACTTTTTCAGCGGGTTCTTTGCCAGGGCTCCAAGGGTAATCGAAAACCGGTAACACGGAGCACAGTACCACTCCAATATCGTTGGTCTTCGCCAATTCAATCATAGAGAAAATATTATCTTCAATCATATCGAGCGACACGTTGCCCGTATTTCCGGCAATGTCGTTGGTGCCGCCGAGGAAAACAACAACTTTTGGGTGAAGGTTCACCACATCTGAACGAAAACGAAGAAGCATCTGCGAAGTGGTTTGTCCACCAATTCCTCTATTCACATAGGGCTTACCAACAAAAAAATCGGGATGTACATTTTTCCAGAATTCGGTTATGGAATTCCCCATGAACACTATTCGATTTTCTTTGTCAGTGGGGTTTTCCAGCATGGTATTAGCTTTTCTGTAGTAATTCAGATTTGCCCAATCTTGCGCGCTCAGCGTGTTTTGTAACGCGAGTATTAAGCATAGTGAAAGTATTCTTCTCATCATAAGTTCATTTCAAATTTAAACCACACTTTGCGTAATCCATTGTCCTTCGTTGATAATTTTGAAATTCAAGCTTCGGGACAAGACAGTTTCGCGTTTTCTTCGAAGAAAATTAAGAGATATGTCGGCTTTTGAAATTGTAGGTGGTAATGCCTTAAAAGGAACGGTCATTCCGCAAGGCGCGAAGAATGAGGCGTTACAAATTATATCTGCAGTATTGCTTACAGCAGAGCCTGTTATTATTCGCAATATCCCGGAGATTATTGATGTGTTGAAGTTGATCGACTTGCTTCAAGATATTGGGGTGAAGGTGGAAAAGTTGGCCAAGGGCGAATTCAAATTCATTGCCGACGATGTTAATCTTGAATATTTAAAGACAGAAGATTACAAGAAGAAGGCTGCTGCATTGCGCGGATCTATCATGTTGGTAGGACCCATGCTTGGAAGATTTGGACAAGGATACATACCTAAGCCAGGCGGAGATAAGATTGGTCGTCGTCGTTTAGATACGCACTTTACAGGATTTCAAAATTTAGGCGCAAGGTTTAATTACGATGCTGTAAATTACTTCTACAGTGTAACAGCTCCTCGATTGAAAGGTGCCTACATGTTGCTCGATGAAGCTTCTGTAACAGGAACTGCGAACATCGTCATGGCTGCGGCTTTAGCAGAGGGAACAACTTCTATTTACAACGCTGCATGTGAGCCTTACCTTCAACAGTTGTGTAAAATGATCAACCGCATGGGAGGAAAAATCGCGGGCATTGGTTCGAATTTACTCATCATTGAAGGCGTTGATAAATTGGGAGGAACCGAGCACAGATGTCTTCCAGATATGATTGAAATAGGATCTTTCATTGGGATGGCTGCCATGACGAAAGGCGATATCATTATTAAAGACGTTTCATACAACGATTTGGGAATTATACCAGAGATGTTCCGTCGCATGGGAATTCAAGTTGATTTGGTGAACGGCGATGATCTTCACATTCCAGCGCAAGATTCTTATGAGATTGATACGTTCATCGATGGTTCAATCATGACCATCAGCGATGCGCCTTGGCCGGGGTTCACACCTGACTTGATTTCTATCGCTCTAGTAACAGCGACTCAAGCAAGAGGATCGGTCCTTATTCATCAGAAAATGTTCGAGAGTCGTTTGTTCTTCGTAGACAAGCTTATTGATATGGGTGCGCAGATTATACTTTGCGATCCGCACAGAGCGACTGTTATTGGATTAGATCGTAAGTCTTCATTGAAAGGCGTAACCATGTCTTCTCCGGATATTCGTGCGGGGGTTTCCTTGTTAATAGCGGCATTGAGCGCGAAAGGAAAGTCAACGATTCAAAATATTGAGCAGATTGATCGCGGATATCAAGACATTGAAGCGCGCTTGCAAGCTTTGGGCGCGGATATCAAACGTGTATAAACTTCTTTGGCAAGAACTTTGGCTTGTGAGCAGAATACTGTTCTATATTTGAAATGAATACAACAATTATGAAAAAAAATCTTGCCCCTTTCGCTTTGCTAATCGCCGTAGTTGCGATGTTCAGTTTTACATCTGTTAAGCAAAATAATTCAAATCCAACTTCGGCTAAAATCGGATTGGAGATTGGCGATGAAGCTCCAAACATTGTTATGAAAGGTGTCGACGGAAGAGATTTGAAACTTTCTTCGCTCCGCGGTAAATTGGTTTTAATCGACTTTTGGGCTTCATGGTGCGGACCTTGCCGCAGAGAGAATCCGAATGTTGTTGCAGCTTACAACAAATACAGCAAAGCCAAATTCAAAACAGCAAAAGGATTCGAAATCTTCTCGGTGAGTTTCGATCAAAATAAAGCGGCGTGGGAAGAAGCCATTGCGAAGGACGGATTGTTGTGGAAGAACCACGTGTGTGATATGAAAGGATGGGCGAATGCTGCCGGACAACTTTACGGAATCTCAAGCATCCCTTCAAGTGTCTTAATTGATGAGAATGGAATTATCGTTGCGAAGAACCTGCGTGGACCAGCGTTGGACATGGAATTGGACAAGTACGTTTCTTCGTTCAATTGATCTAAGGATATAAGTTATCTTTGCGGGCCGAATGACATTCGGCCCGTTTTATTTTCTGACAGCCTGTCGCTCTTTTTGGCTTGGCTCAACGATTGTCAAAAGGGGAATACATAAAATTTTAAGCGATGACAGAAGAATTGAATGACAATCAGTCACAAGAATTGGAAAATAACGAAGTGAACGAGGCTCCGGTAGAGGAGACCGCAACAGAGGCTCCGGTGGAGGCAACAATAGAACCTACAGCAGATCAGTTAGTTGCAGAATGGAAAGATAAATATGTTCGTTTGACCGCAGATTTTGAGAATTTCAGAAGACAAAGGAATCTGGAACGAATTGAATTACTGAAGAATGCTTCGAGAGATGTTATTGTTGACTTACTTCCAGTACTCGATGTTTTCGAATTGGCTATGAAATCCAATGAGACCAGTGAAGATATGACTGCAGTTAAGGAAGGCTTTTCATTAATCTACGGAAAGCTTTTTGGTGAATTGGAGAAAAAGGGGTTGAAGCCTATGGAGAGCAACGGTCTTCCTTTCAATGTAGATTTTCATGAGGCTATTACTGAGTTTCCAGCTCCAACGGAAGAGCAAAAGAACACAGTAATAGACACTGCCGAGAAGGGTTATTTGTTAAACGGGAATGTAATACGCTACGCCAAAGTAGTGGTAGGAAAATAATTATGGCTAAGAGAGATTATTACGACGTATTGGGTATTGCACGAAGTGCGAACGAGGCTGACATTAAAAAGGCCTATCGCAAATTGGCGATTCAATTCCACCCCGACAAAAATCCTGACGACAGTTCGGCTGAAGAGAAATTCAAAGAAGCCGCGGAGGCTTACGAGGTGTTGAGTGATAATCAAAAACGTCAGCGCTACGATCAATTTGGTCATGCTGGAATGGGCGGCGGTGGCGGCGGACAAGGCTATGGTGGTGGAATGAATATGGACGATATCTTCTCGCAATTTGGAGATATTTTCGGAGGATTTGGCGGTGGTGGAGGAAGTAGATCAAGTTCAAGAAGAGTCAAGGGAAGCAACCTTCGCATTCGCGTGAAATTGAATTTGGAAGAAATTGCATTTGGAACAACTAAGAAAATTAAGGTTTTCAAAATGGCGAACGCCGATGGCGTAACCTACGATACTTGCTCAACATGTGGAGGATCAGGACAAATACGTCGCGTGCAACAAACCATCTTAGGTGCCATGCAAACCGCAGCCACGTGTCATGTGTGCAGCGGTGCAGGAAAATCAATCAAAGATCGTCCGAAAGATGCCGATGCATACGGACAAGTTCGTAAAGAGGAAACCGTTGAGATTAAAATTCCAGCGGGTGTGGGTGAAGGAATGACCTTGAATGTATCTGGAAAAGGAAATGCTGGTCCGTTTGGCGGTGTTCCCGGAGATCTACTCGTTCAGATTGAAGAAGAGGAACACACTGAGTTGAAGCGCGATGGCGTTCACTTGTATTACGATTTGTATTTGAATTTCGTAGATGCCGCTATGGGAGCGAGCATTGAAATTCCTTTGGTGAAGGGCAAGGCTCAAATAAAAATAGAGCCGGGAACCCAAGCTGGAAAAATACTTCGTTTGAAAGGAAAAGGAATTCCGGATGTAAACGGATACGGTTCTGGAGATTTGATGGTGAACATCAACGTTTGGACACCCCAGAAACTTTCATCGGAAGAAAAAGAAATTTTAACTAAGCTTCGCGAGTCTGAAAATTTCAAACCGAATCCTTCTGCCAAAGACAAGAGCTTTTTCCAACGTGTAAAAGAAATGTTTCAGTAATTAGGCAATGGAGCAGGAAGAAGAGAAAACAGAATTTGCGCGCTACTTCCTGCAAATAGCCTACGACGGAACCAACTACCACGGATGGCAACGTCAACCGAATGCTCATTCGGTTCAAGAAGAATTAGAAAAAGCCTTGTGCAAAATATTGCGCCTGCCGAAGGTGGTTACGCTCGGATGCGGCCGCACAGATACGGGAGTGCACGCGAGCGATTTTTATCTTCACTTCGTTCCAGAAATTCATGAGTTAAATGAAGAGGAAACGCTCTTTAGACTTCAGCAAGTGTTGCCGAAAGACATTGCAGCATACAAGCTTTTCAAAGTAAACAACAGAGCGCATGCGCGATTCGATGCGAATGAACGCTCTTACGAATATCGTATTGCAAAAAAGAAGGATCCCTTCCAACGTAATTACACGTATTTCTACGGAAAAGATTTAAACGTAGAAGCCATGAACAACGCAGCGCAATTAATGTTAGGTTCTCATGATTTTGCTTGTTTTTGTAAATCGGGCGGGGGTCAAATGACTACGATGTGCGATGTGCGAGAAGCTAAATGGGAAGAGAAGGAAGGTCTTTTGATTTTTCACATTACTGCCGATCGATTTCTTCGGAATATGGTTCGTGCCGTGGTTGGAACTCTATTACAAGTGGGAAAGGGTGAAATGAATTTGGAAGAATTTCAAGAAGTGCTGAACAGCAAATCTAGAAACGAGGCAGGAGAAAGTGTTCGTCCGAATGGACTGTTTTTAACTCGAGTTATTTATCCGGAATCTACCTTCCGAACAAACTAGAATATGGCATCAGGGAAGGCGTTTGATTGGAAAATTTTTGCAAGGTTGTATCAATACAGCAAGCCCTACCGCGGAGGTTTCGCTGTGACTTTGATTTTGGTTCTTGTACTTTCAGGTCTGACAGTGGTGCGTCCGGAACAAATGCGAAACATGTTAGACGTGGCCGTTCCCGGTGGAGATAGCATGCAAATCTTGAATGTGGCCATTTGGTTTTTTGTTGTCTTAGCATTGGAAATTGTCCTGCAATACATTCAAACACTTGCTGCGAATAGTGTAGCACAGAGCATTACGCTTGACATGCGCGAGCGCGTGTATGCTCAGGTGATTCGATATAAATTGAATTACTTCGATAAGACGCCTGTCGGACAATTGGTAACGCGTCACATTGGTGACATAGATGGTATTGCGGAAGTGTTTAGTGTTGGACTTTTGGATATTATTCGCGACACGCTGAAGTTGCTGGTAATTGTGGGGTTCATGTTTTTTCTCGATTGGAAGTTGACGTTGATCGTTATGCTGCCAATACCTATTCTACTCTGGGCAACGCGCGTGTTTCAGCAAGCGGTGAAGAAGTCGTTTCAAGATGTTCGAAACGAAGTAGCGCGCATGAATGTCTTCGTGCAAGAGCACGTTACGGGAATGAACATTGTCCAATTCTTCAATCGTCAGAAGATTGTGAACGAAAAGTTTGTAGAGATTAATGCGCAGCAAAGAGATGCCCACATTCGAGGTATTTGGGCCTATTCAGTATTTTTTCCTGTTGTTGAAATTCTTTCGGCACTCTCTGTTTCCTTGCTGCTTTGGTGGGGTGTTAAGTCGAGTTTGAATTTGGAAATGTCTCCAGGATTAATTCTCGAATTCAGCACGTTCATAGCCATGATGTACAGACCCATTCGTCAAATGGCAGACAACTTCAACGTGCTTCAAATGGGTGTAGTGAATGCCGAGCGCGTATTCAAATTAATGGATGAAGACCATTCCGAAGAAGATGCCCTTCAAGAAGAAATGAAAGATGTCAATGGAAGAATTGAATTCCGCGATGTGAGTTTTCAGTATGTGGAAAATCAGCCGGTGTTGACCAACTTCAACATGATTATTGAAGCTGGAAAAAGCGCCGCTATCGTGGGGTCTACGGGGTCTGGAAAATCGACACTTATTTCTTTGTTGAATCGATTCTACGAAATAAACAGCGGTGAGATTTATATCGATGATGTTGCGCTTTCGAAATTGCCTTTGGTTTCCCTTCGAAAAACAATTGGCGTTGTTCTTCAAGATGTATTTCTTTTCAGCGATTCTATTCGAAACAATTTAACCTTGTACAACGAGAGTATTTCCGATGAGCGAATGATTGAAGCTGCGAAAATGGTAGGTGCGCATGACTTTATAATGGCTCTTCCTGGTGGATACGATTTCGATGTAAAGGAAAGAGGAACGTTGCTCAGCACAGGACAGCGCCAGCTTTTAGCATTCGTTCGCGTGTTCCTTCAAGATCCAAAAATTGTTATTCTTGATGAAGCGACTTCAAGTATCGACACCGAGTCTGAGTTGCTTATTCAACGCGCTACGGAGCTTCTTACAAAAGACAGAACATCCATTGTTATTGCGCACAGACTTTCAACCATTCAGCAAGCAGACGTGATTTTTGTGTTGGAAAAAGGAGAGATCATTGAGCAAGGAAGTCATTCAGAGTTGATGACATTGAGCGGTCATTACCGTAACTTAGTGGAACTTCAATACAAGAAATAATGACCAACGCCGAGAAGATTGTAGACTTCATGTTCACCAACGATGCGTTTAGCCAATGGTTCGGGATTGAACGCCTAAGCGTTGCTCCCGGAATTTGTGATCTGCGTATGACGGTTCGAAATGAAATGTTAAACGGATTTGCCATTGCACATGGTGGAATTTCTTATTCACTGGCCGACACGGCTTTGGCCTTTGCAAGCAATGCACACGGACTGAAATGTTATTCGGTTGAGACATCAATTTCGCATGTGAAAATGGTTGTTGAAGGAGATGTTCTTACAACTGTGGTTGAAGAGAAAAGTTTATCGAAGCGCATAGGCGTTTATCACATAACCGTTTTCAATCAGAACAACGAAGCTGTGGCGTTTTTCAAGGGTACCGTTCACAGGTCTGAAAAATCTTGGGAAATCGCATAATTTTCAAGGACTTTCTTTCTTAAATCGTAAATTTGCACCATGCAAGAAAATACGCGCGTGGGCAAGGTTTCCCACTTGTTAGAAAAATTATCTGAATCGGCAACGTTGGCCATGGCTCGCATGGGTCGTGAACTAGCAGCAGAAGGGAAACCAGTGGTTAACCTTTCTATTGGTGAACCTGACTTCAACACACCTGATTTCATTAAAGATGCGGCTATTGCGGCTATTCATGCAAACGTTACGCATTACCCACCGGTAAACGGATTCCTAGAATTACGTCAAGCAATTTCAAAGAAATTCAAACGAGACAACGACTTAACCTATTCACCCGAACAGGTGGTGGTAAGCACAGGCGCAAAACAAAGTTTAGCGAATGTGATTTTGGCTTTAGTGAATCCAGGCGACGAGGTAATCATGCCAAGTCCATATTGGGTAAGCTATGCCGAATTGGTGAAGATGGCAGGAGGAACAGTAGTTGAACTGCACGCGGGAATTGAAAGCAATTTCAAAATCACTGCTGAAAGTTTAAGCAACGCCATTAACGAAAAAACGAAGTTGATTATTTACAGTTCGCCTTGCAACCCAACGGGTTCAGTTTACAGCAAGGAAGAGCTTGAAGCATTAAGCAAAGTCATTCTTCAGCATGAAGGTGTTTATGTGATTAGCGATGAGATTTATGAGCTCATTAATTTTGTTGGAAAGACCTATTCCATTGGCGCTTGCGAAGGCATGTTAGACCGCACCATTACGGTGAACGGGGTATCGAAAGCATTCGCGATGACGGGATGGAGATTGGGATACATTGGCGCTCCGATATGGATTGCTCAAGCGTGTAACAAGATGCAAGGACAAATTACAAGCGGTGCGAATACCATTGCGCAAATGGCTGCTAAAGCGGCGTTGGAAGCAGACCCTTCTGTGGTTAGCGAAATGATTGCGGTGTTCAAGACGCGCAGAGATCGCGTGTTCGAAGGACTGTCGAAAATACCTGGATTGAAGATTAATCTTCCTGAAGCGGCATTCTATTTTTACATAGACGTTACAGCTTTCTTCAACACGACAGATGGTACAACCGTTGTGAAGAATTCTGAAGACATGGCCATGTACCTATTGCGCAAAGTGTATGTTGCAACAGTTGCAGGTGATGCCTTTGGCGATTCGAATTGCATTCGAATTTCGTATGCGACTTCCGAAGAGAATTTAGATCAGGCCGTTTCTAGAATGGCTCAAGCTTTATCCGAATTAAAACCGTTATAAATTGAATAAAGAATCCGTACAGTCGTTCTTCAACTCATTGACTGAGAAGACCATTTTGGTGGTTGGCGATGTTATGATAGACGCCTATTTGTGGGGCAAAGTTGAACGCATTTCTCCAGAAGCGCCTGTTCCCATTGTTCACATTCAGAAGAAAGAAAATCGTTTAGGAGGCGCCGCAAACGTGGCTTTGAATATAAATAGTCTGGGAGCGAAGGCAATTATGTGTTCTGTAGTTGGTGATGGATCGAAGGGAGATATTTTCCGTAAGACAGCAAAGGATTTAGGTTTTAGTACCGAAGGAATTATTGATTCCACTGAACGAATGACAACCGTGAAGACGCGTGTTATTTCGGGGGGACATCATATTGTTCGAATTGACGATGAGATTACTTGGCCGCTATCGGCAACCGATGAGCGGAATTTACTCGATTGCATTGATCAGATTTTAAGCAAACAAAAAGTAGATGCAATAGTATTTGAAGACTACGACAAAGGAGTTTTGACTGAAAAAGTAATTGCACAGGTCATAGAGAAAGCCAAGGCTTTGAATATTCCTGTAAGCGTAGATCCGAAATTGAAAAATTTCAAAGCCTATGTGGGCTGCTCACTTTTCAAACCCAACTTGAAAGAATTGAAGGAAGGAATGAAGGTTGAATTCGCTGCCGAGGATACTGCCTCAATTGAGCAGTCGTTAGTAAATTTAAGAAACGAATTGAACGCTGAAGGCGTTATGGTTACGCGTTCTGAACACGGCGTAACCTCTTTCGATGGTGAGAATTTCTCTACTCATTCTGCGCACAAACGAGAAATAGTAGACGTTTCTGGGGCAGGTGATACTGTAATTGCAGTGGCTACTTTGGCATTGGCATCCAATTGGAATTTGTCAGACATTGCTGAGATAGCGAATCTTGCAGGAGGATTGGTTTGCGAGAAAGTGGGTGTAGTTCCAATAGATAAAGAATTATTAAAGTTGGAAGCAGAACGAATTGCAGTTTCAATTTGAACAAAATCGATGTAAGTCGAATTCATGTAAGTATGGAAACAGTTAAGCCGTATAATCAAGGTGGGAAGAAGGAAGAGGTTGAGCAAATGTTCGATCAAATTGCGCACAGTTATGATTTTTTAAATCACTTCTTTTCGTTGGGAATCGATATCATCTGGCGCAAACGTGCCATTCGTATTTTGAAGAAATACCATCCGAAGAAAGTACTCGATGTGGCTACTGGAACGGCTGATTTCGCGCTGCAAGCGGTGAAGTCTAAGTTGAATGCTTCATCAATCGTAGGCGTAGATATTTCAGAGGGAATGTTGGAAGTGGGAAGGAAGAAGGTTAAGGAAAGAGGCTTCGAGCAAATTATAGAATTGCGAAGAGGAGATTCAGAAAATCTTCCTTTTGAAGATCATTCGTTCGACGCTTATACCGTTGCTTTCGGTGTGCGGAATTTTGAAAACCTCGAGCAAGGCATGCGTGAAATGTTGCGCGTACTTCGTCCGAATGGAGTAGGAGTAGTTTTAGAATTTTCCCGTCCAAAACATTTCCCTATAAAACAATTGTTCGGATTTTATTTCAAATACGTTATGCCAACTTTAGGCAAGTGGGTTTCTAAAGACAGTCGCGCTTACGAATACCTTCCGGAATCAGTGGCTCAGTTTCCTTCTGGAAAAGATTTCTTAGCTGTTATGGAAAAGGTGGGATACAAGAGTGTGCGTTGCATTCCATTAAGCGGTGGAATTGCGAGTATATACATTGGTGAAAAGTGAAAATAGAAATTCTTCCTTCGGAAATTAGTGGAGTCGTTTCGGCTCCTGCCTCGAAGAGCATCGCACAACGCTACGTAGCCGCCGCTTTGCTTGCCGCTGGAGAAACAACCATTCGTCATTATCCGAATTCAGAAGATCCATTTCATGCGCGGAAGTTGGCCGAGTCGCTGGGTGCAATTGTTCAACTTTCAAAAAGTACATTAACAATAAAAGGAGGATTTCCGGCCAATGAAATTCATGGAATTCGTTCCCCACAAAAAAATCTTTTTGCAGGTGAGTCCGGATTCGCTTCACGCTTGTTCGTTCCGATAGCGGCCCTTCACAATAGTGAAAAAGTACTCAATGGAACGGGCACTTTATTGAACAGACCTTTCTTTGAATTTGAACCATATCTGAATCCGTTTGGAGTAACCGTTTCAACCAACGAAGGAAAACTGCCTTTGACTTTTTCAGGGCAGTTAACAGCTGGAAAGGCGGAGTTATCTGCAGCAAATTCTTCCCAGTTCCTTTCGGGAATGCTTATGGCTTTGCCTCGCTGCACAGGCGATTCAGAGTTGGTGGTGACAGAATTGAATAGTAAGCCGTACATCGATTTAACCCTTGCGGTGATGAAAATGTTTGGCGTTACCGTTAAAGAAGATGACGGGACCTTTTTCATTAAAGGTTCGCAGAAGTACAAGCCACAAGATGTCTCTGTAGATGGCGATTGGAGCGGTGCAGTTCCATTACTTATTGCAGGCGCATTAACAGCTACAGAAGGTTTGTTGGTGAAGAATTTAAACACGCGATTGCCGCAAGCAGATCAGGCCATCTTAGATGTTTTTGATTTAGCGAAGGTGAAATACACACAGAACGAAAACAGCGTGAAAGTTTTCGCAAGCACCATTCAAGCGTTTGATTTCGATGCCACGCATTGTCCAGATTTGTTTCCGTGTCTCGCTGTATTGGCGTCATTCGGTAATGGTGTCACAACGTTGAAAGGAGCAAAGCGTCTGCATGTAAAAGAAAGTAACCGAGCAACGGCCATTGTGGAAGAATTCGCAAAATCTGGAATCCGTGTTGTTGTTCGTGGAGACGACATGATGATTTACCCTGGTCATGCCCGTCCTGCAATTTGGAACGTGCACAAAGACCACCGCATGGTTATGGCAGGAGCTCTTTTCGGCATTGCTGGGGCGAAGACACTTCTTCAAAATCCGGAAGTGATTTCGAAGTCGTATCCCGATTTTTTCAAAGACATTCAATCGATTGGTGCGAAGATGAAATAAGTCTTTGCCAATTGAGAAGTATATTCGCATTCAAATCTATTTCGTATGAAATTTACGGCAGAGCAAATAGCCGGTATGTTGGAAGGAACGGTTGAAGGTAATTCTTCAGCAGAAGTTTCAGGGCTTTCTAAAATTGAAGAAGGCAAAGCTGGAACACTTACGTTTCTAGCCAATCCGAAATACATTTCTCATATTTATTCTACAGGAGCAAGTATTGCTATTGTCTCCAACGATTTCGTTGCAGAACAAGCCTTGCCAGAAACGCTTACGCTTATTCGTGTAGCAGACGCTTATGGAAGTTTCGCGAAATTATTAGAAGCGTATAGCCAATTCAAAAGACCTCGTCCGGGAGTTCACGCTTCTGCTGTTATAGATTCTACGGTGGATATTGGAGAGAACGTTCACATTGGAGCAGGAGTTGTTATTGAAGCGGGTGCTTCACTTGGAAATAACGCAGTCATTATGGCTCAGTCTTATTTAGGAGAGCACGTGAAGATTGGAGATTTTACTACTATTCATCCGGGTGTGAAGGTATACAGCGATTGTGTCATCGGTGCGAATTGCACGCTGCACGCTGGAGTTATTATTGGAGCAGATGGATTCGGTTTTGCACCGCAAGCCGACAATCAATACGCGAAGGTTCCGCAGATTGGAAATGTTGTGATTGAAGATCGGGTTGAAATTGGTGCGAATACTACGATTGATAGAGCCACTCTTGGCTCTACGATTATTCGTGAAGGAGTGAAGCTCGATAACCTCATTCAAATTGCGCACAACGTTGAAATAGGAAAGAACACCGTCATTGCTGCTTTAACTGGAATTGCAGGCAGCACGAAGATTGGTGAGAATGTTATGATAGGCGGACAAGTTGGAATAGCCGGACATTTAACCATAGCGAACGGAGTGAAGATTGCGGCTCAAACGGGCATCAGCGCTTCTGTGCTGAAAGAAGACGTTGTAATGCAAGGGACACCCGCTGTTAGCACGATGGACTTCAAAAAATCGTACATCATTCACCGCCGCTTACCGCAATTGCTCGAGCGCATAGAGCGACTTGAAAAAGGACAGAAGTAATGTTATTGCTTCCTTATCTCAAACATTTATTTTTCGCCAAAGGACCTCACGGGGTTCACTCTCCGTTTGTTTTTAAACTCATCACCGATTTGTTGAAGCAGCAGCGTGTGGAGGCTTGGAAACCGATTGAAGACGCCCGTAGAAAATTGCTTTCGAACGATTCGGTATATGTGGTGAAGGACTTCGGTGCGGGAAGCAAAGGCCTTCAGACTACACGCACCTATTCGCGTTCTGTGGCTTCCAGCGCCATGCCGAAGAAAAAAGGTGAAGCCCTTCATTTGTTGGTTGAACATATACAGCCTTCCGGGCTGTTGGAAATAGGAACGCATTTCGGAATAGGCACACTCTATTTATCAGAGGCTCTTCATTCCACAAAAAAAATAATTACCATTGAAGGAGATCCAACGCATGCGGCCGAAGCGCGCACTCTTTTTCATTCCTTCCAGAAAGAAAATATAGAAGTGGTTGAAGGAAATTTCAACGACACTCTTCCAACTACATTAAATGCATTTCCTGAAATGGAATTTGTTTATGTAGATGGAAACCATACGGAAGAGGCTACGCTTCGCTATTTCGAGATTCTACTTCAACATAAAAATATCACGTGCATTGTCTTCGACGATATCTATTGGAGCAAAGGAATGATGCGCGCTTGGAAGCAAATCTGTTCTGATGCACGCATTGAATTGAGCCTCGACTTCTATTGGTTCGGAGTCATTTTTCTGAATGGAAGAATGCGAAAGGAGCACTTCAGTTTGTATCTACCACGCTGAATTGTCGCGCGGTTCAAGAGACGTGTCAGAAAATGCTGACAGTTCTGTCATATTTCGACCCGAATTTCTCAATGGCATATTGGTTGAAATGCGGGGTGAAACAAATTGAAAATTTAAGAACATGAGTAAAATAATAGGCATTGACCTCGGTACCACGAATTCGTGTGTATCTGTGATGGAAGGAAACGAGCCCGTGGTTATCGCGAACAGCGAAGGAAAGCGCACCACGCCTTCTATTGTTGCTTTCATTGAAGGTGGTGAGCGTAAAGTAGGAGATCCTGCAAAGCGTCAAGCCATTACGAATCCAACAAAAACAATTTCAAGTATCAAACGTTTCATGGGATCATCATTCGCAGAAACGGAGAAAGAGGCAACGCGCATGCCTTACACGGTGGTGAAGGGCGACAACAATACGCCTCGCGTGAAAATCGACGATCGTACGTATACCCCACAAGAAATTTCAGCCATGATTCTTCAAAAGATGAAGAAGACTGCTGAAGATTATTTGGGTCAAGAGGTGACTGAAGCGGTGATTACCGTTCCTGCATACTTCAACGATGCGCAGCGTCAGGCTACGAAAGAAGCCGGCGAAATTGCTGGTCTAACAGTGAAGCGTATCATTAACGAGCCAACTGCAGCGGCATTGGCATATGGTCTTGACAAGAAGTCTCAAGAGATGAAGATTGTGGTGTTCGACTGTGGTGGTGGAACGCATGACGTGTCTTGTCTTGAGTTAGGTGATGGCGTGTTTGAAGTGTTGTCAACAGATGGCGATACGCACTTGGGTGGAGATGACTTCGACCAAGTAATCATTGATTGGTTGGTTCAAGAATTCAAAAATGAAAATGGAAATTTAGATCTTTCGAAAGATCCAATGGCTCTTCAACGTTTGAAGGAAGGGGCTGAGAAAGCGAAGATTGAATTGTCTAGTTCTACAACGACAGAAATTAACTTGCCATACATCATGCCCGTTGACGGAATACCAAAGCACTTGGTGAAGTCGTTAACACGCGCGAAGTTCGAGCAGTTAGCAGATTCATTGATCCGCAGAACCATTGCTCCTTGCGAAAGCGCATTGAAGAACGCTGGATTGTCTGTAAACGATATCGATGAAATTATTTTAGTGGGTGGTTCAACACGTATCCCAGCTATTCAAGATGCGGTTAAGAAGTTCTTCGGAAAAGATCCAAGCAAAGGAGTGAACCCTGATGAAGTAGTAGCTATCGGAGCTGCCATTCAAGGAGGAGTATTAACCGGAGAAGTGAAAGACGTGTTGTTGTTAGATGTTACGCCGCTTTCATTGGGAATTGAAACCATGGGTGGTGTATTCACAAAGTTGATTGATGCAAACACTACGATTCCTACGAAGAAGTCGGAAGTGTTTTCAACGGCGAGTGACAACCAACCAAGCGTAGAGATTCACGTGTTACAAGGAGAGCGCGCAATGGCGAAGGATAATCGCACCATTGGAAAATTCCACTTAGACGGGTTGCCACCAGCACCAAGAGGAGTTCCACAAGTAGAAGTAATCTTCGACATAGATGCGAACGGAATCATTAACGTATCTGCTCTTGATAAAGCAACCAACAAATTGCAAAGTATCCGAATCGAAGCTTCTAGCGGATTAAGCAAAGAAGATATCGCGAAGATGAAGCAGGAAGCAGAAATGAATGCAGATTCAGATCGCAAAGCGAAAGAAGAAGCAGACGTTGTGAATCAAGCCGATTCATTGATTTTCCAAGTGGAGAAGCAATTGAAGGAGTTCGGAGATAAGCTTCCTGCAGACAAGAAAACAGAGATCGAAGCATCTTTGGAAGAGTTGAAGAAGGCACATGCTGAAAAGAACTTAGACACCATCAAGGCGTCTATGGACAAATTGAATGCAGTGTTCCAAGCGGCTAGTGCTGATATGTACAACAACGCTGGAGGAGCTGCAGATGCAGGTGCTGGAGAGCAACAAGCAGGAGGCAACGACGGTGAAGTAACCGATGTTGACTTTGAAGAAGTAAAAGACGAGAAGAAGTAATTCTGAATCGAAGAAAATAAAAAGGGCCTTGTTTCAAGGCCCTTTTTTTATTCAGATAGATTTATGTACCTTTAGACACCTTAAATCGACCCATCGTGAAATTATATTATTCAATTGTAATTGTAATTCTTTTGAGTTTGTCTTTTGACTTAAAGGCTCAAAACTATAATATGTCGAATACCACAGTTAATATTTCTTGTGGTTCTGTGATTAATTTTTATGATTCGGGAGGCCCATCGGCGAGTTATTCTACTAACGCAAATTTGACAATGGTTTTTTGTGCTCCGGGTGGTCAAAATATATATGCTCAGTTTAGTTCATTTAATCTAGAAAACACTTGGGATTACCTCTACGTTTACAATGGCCCCAGTATGGCATCACCCTTGCTGGGAGCCTTCACTGGCGGAGTTTCACCAGGTCTGATTTCAGGAGCTACCAATTGTTTAACATTCGTTTTTGTTTCAGACAATAGTTTTAATTCTCCAGGATGGGCGGCTACCTTGGGTTGCGGCGCACCACCAATATCACCCCCATCAGCGTCGGGATTGTGCTCGGGAGCCCAGCCGTTCTGTACGGGAACGACTTATACCTTTCCAGGAGCTCAAAACACAACCGCTCAAGCAGGCCCTAATTACGGTTGTCTTCTTACTGCACCCAATCCTGCCTGGTACTACATGCAAATTCAGAACGGTGGTCCGCTCTCAATTTCGATGGCAAGTACTGCTGGAGTTGACATTGACTATGCGTTGTGGGGACCTTTTTCAACCTTGACGAATGTATGCAATCAGCTTACGGCGGCGCCTATAAGTTGTTCTTATTCAACAGCACCCAATGAAACGGCAACCATTGCAAATGCAATTGCTGGGCAATATTATATATTGGTTATTACGAATTTTTCAAATATGCCCACGAACATAACGTTCAGCCAAAGTGGGGGTACCGCTACTACGAATTGTGATATTCTTTGTAATATGACGAATTTTACTGCTGTCCCGGGGGCATGTATTCCAGCTACAAATACCTACAATGTTAGCGGTTCAATAACATTCACTAACCCACCCGCTAGCGGCACTTTAACAATAACCTCCTCATGCGGAGTTTCAACAACAATTCCAGGACCATGGGTAAGTCCATTATCATATACTCTTACGGGACTGCCTTCGAATGGGTTAGCCTGTGTCTTGACGGCGTCGTTCTCAGGCGATGTTCTTTGTAATTTGAATCAAAGTATTACTGCACCAGCATCTTGTCTTCCCCAGTGTACGATTTCGGCTTCGAACAGCGGTACTGCTTGCGCTGGAAATTCTGTTTCGCTTAATGCAAGCGCTGTTAGTGGCGCCACTGCTTATACTTGGACAGGCCCGAATGGTTATTCGGCAGCAGGACAAAACGTTGTGCTAACTGGCACTACGGCATTAATGACGGGAACTTATACCGTTACGGCCACTGGTCTTGCAACTTGTTCATCGACAACAACGGTTAATATAACAGCGCTGCCCGTTCTTTCTCCAGTTTCGAATATTGTCGCATGCTCAGGTAACCTTGTGAATATACCTTCCTTTATTGTTTCTCCTGCCAACGCTGTTGTAAATTGGACGAACTCCAATACTTCAATTGGATTAGCGGGGTCTGGTATAGGAAATGTTTCACCTTTTCTTTCGTCTTCTCAAGGATTGAGTTCGTTAGGAAACATAACATTACTTCCGACATTTAATGGCTGTTCAGGCTCACCAATAAATTTCAATATAACAGTTAACACAACCCCAAGTTCTGGTACTTTAAGCAATATCTCGTTGTGCGAGGGGAACACAGTTCAGGCTATAAATTTTACAACTAATCCAAATGCGTCAGTTAATTGGAGTAATTCAAATCCTGGAATAGGCATAGCAGCCACTGGAATTGGAAACATAGCTTCATTTAACGCCACTGCAGGAAGTGCCACCATCTCATACACCCCAACTTTAAATGGGTGTATTGGCAATTCTCAATCCTTTGAAATTTTTGCAGAGGCCCTTCCACAAATATTTTTAACGGCACCTTCAATGGTCTGTCAGAACGTCGGGCCATTAACAGTTGGAGTGAATGTTTTAGGAGGGACGTGGGGTGGAGTTGCTAATTTATCTGGTATAATTGATCCAGGTGCGTTGCCTATTGGTGTTTCTGATTATACATATAATTATTCCACAGCGAATTGTGCATCTGTAATTTCAGAAACGATAGAAATTATTCCATTTCCTCAGATCACAGGAAATTTATTCGTTTGCGTAAATACAGCAGTGAATCTTACGGCATCTCCTCTCGGCGGTGTCTGGTCTGGTGCAGTTGCAGATGCAAGCGGTACCTTTAATCAAAGTGCTTCAGGAACATATTCTGTTTCATACTCAGACTTAACGAATACATGCACCACATCTGCGGAAGTAATCGTTCAGAATGAACCGGTGCTCAATTTGAATTGCCCATCTTATGTATGCAACACAGATGCGCAGATTAATTTTAATCCCTCACCTCCAGGTGGTGTTTGGTCGGGCACGGGAATCAGTTCCTCAGGAGTTTTTGCTCCAGCCCAAGGTTCTAATCCCACGACAGCGACATACACTTATTCTAATGGTGTTTGCACGGTTACAGAGTCAAGTTCAATTGATGTTTTCACAACTCCAATAATAACTTTGAATAACCCCATCGGAATCTGCCTCAATAATACGACTACAGCATTGAGCGCATCTCCAATTGGAGGCACATGGACTGTTAATGGGAATGCATCTTTGGTAAATGGAGTGCTTGTCCCGAACGCCCCAGAAACTATAACCTTAATTTATTCAATAGCAGGTCAATGTCCATCTTCAGCGAATCAAACCATGCAGATATATGCACTACCAACTATTGATGCTGGCTCTGACATGGCACACTGTCCAGGACAATCCGCAGGTTTAACGGCTACTGGAGGTAATACGTATCAATGGTCTCCTTCAACCGGTTTGAATACAATCACAGGAGCGTCCGTTGTAGCATCAGTATCGACACAAACGAATTATACGGTTGTTGGAACGGATGCGAATGGATGTGTTAATTCAGATCAGGTTACGGTTTCTGTTTTACCTAATCCGACAGTCACTATTTCAGGAGATAATCTTATTTGCGAGGGAGAATCGAGTGACTTGACAGCAGTAGGAGCAGTTGGATATACGTGGCAACCTGATTTAAATATTGGCAGTATCTCTAATGTATCTCCGAATTCTACCACTACGTATACAGTGTTGGGCACAGATGTGAATGGCTGCAGTAGTACGGCATCTTTTACTGTTAATGTTGAGAGTATTAATGCTTCACCGAGTGTAATTAATTCGAATGACGGGAATGACTTTACTTGGGAATTTAGCGCGGGTTCTTCAGGTGTTAATGAAACCTATGTTTGGAATCCAGGTGACGGAAGTGCAGATATTCAAACCAATGTTGAACTTACAAATTATTCATACTTATCGGATATTTTAGGCACAGTAACCCTTAACATCAGCACAGATGCATGCAGTGAAGATTTTGTGTTTCCAATTGTTATTTCCACGTTAGAATTAATTTATCCAAATATTGTAACGGCAGACGGAGACGGGATAAATGATGATTTTCGTTTACTGAATCCGAATACGACGGTGGTTCAAGCTTTTGAAAATTTCTCTTGTAAAATATTCAGCCGCTGGGGTCAAGAGCAGGGAGAGTTCAATGATGTGTTAGGTTTTTGGGATCCATCTGATTTTAACACAGGAACTTATTTTTACATTGTTGAATATGACAAAGTCGGAGGAAATGAGACCTACAAATATGAGGGTTCTTTTTACTTGAAACGTTGACCAATCCATTGAAGGAATAATTGATTGGGTTGGGTTGGAAAAATAACCTCTACTTTTTGAATGTTCGGTTGTTCTAAATTGCTCTTCAATGTTGTTTCGAATTCAATTTTGTTTCTGATAAAACGGATATTTGATTCGGTGGTATTTTCTAATAAAAACTGCACGTTTTTAGCAACACCTATTCCATCAATGTCTATTAATTCATCGCCATACCACAATCCGGCTAAATCTGCTGCTGAGTTTGGGCAGACGGAGTTAACAATTGATTTATCGTTCATTATATCTACACTGAAACCGAATAAACGTTCGGTAGCAATAGCTGAAGGAGACCACACCAATTCAACACCAATTTTTTGAAAAGCTTTTTCGAGATAGTCCGTATGGTCTATAGCGCTTTCAGCGATATTCGTCTTAAATTCATTAGCGTTCGAAAGCCCTGAATCCACTAATGTTTTCCAATAGTCTTCAACGGAGTATCCGATATTTTTTTTCGCGAATTGATGGTACATCTGGTGCATGACATCGTCCATGGATTTTTCTCCATTTGTTGCAGCAATCAATTCAATATCGAGAATCATAGAGAGTAAAGCACCTTCGTTGTAGATGGAAACTTTTCTCCACGGAACGCCGGGTGTGTATCCGTCCAGCCAAGTATCTACGCTACTGTCGGCGACGCTGTACGAATATCTTCCGTAATTGCGGTGATGTGTATTCAGCCATTTTTCCAACGAATGCTTCCAAAGGTCGTCGTTCCAGATGCCGCTTCTGCGTAGACATAGATCACCGTAGTAAGTGGTAACACCTTCATCTACGTAGCCGAGTTGTGTATAATTTTCTTTGGTGAAATCGTAGGGCATCATTTCAACTGGACGCAAAGTTTTGACGTTCCAAGTGTGAAAGAGTTCGTGGCTGCAGATAGCGAGCATCTCATTGTACTTCTCTTCGCGATCGAAGTTTTCGCCATGTCCCATCACAATCACCGTGCTTGTTGAGTGCTCTACTCCGTGATGCATGAAATAGGGTGTGAAGTGAAGCAGGTAGCGGTATTTTGAAACAGGAAATTCTCCGAAAATATTGAGTTGAAGTTGCGTGTAAATGCGCACGTCGTTCCAGAATCGTTCAAAATTCAAATTCGTAATGCCGAAAATATTTGCGTAGAAGTGCACTCCGTTAATTTCTTGCGATAGAACCTCTCTGTTGTGCGAGGCAACAAACGGGGAGTCTGCTAGTTCGTCGAAATTCTGCGCAAATAGTTTATTTCCTTCGTGGGGAAGTCCGCAGGAGAGGTGGGCATAAGAATCGAGAATTTCGACAGTATAGTTTTCATTTGCTCTGCCCGGAAGGAAGGGAATGCAGTTCACCGGATTCACATAAAGCATTTGGCTGTTCACGTAGGTGCTTCCTGCGTTAAGTTCTGCTGCGCAATAAAAATATTCAAAGGTTATTTGTTCATTGGCACTGCACGAGATAAGCCATTTATCCTTTTCAATTTTTCTTAACTCAATATTTTCATTCGATGAATTGAAAGCTTTAATGTGCGAAATGTTTTTTGCGAAATTTCCCATTTCATATCGCCCCGGTCTCCACGAGGAGAGTTGAACGATTTGATTTTCTTCGGAGTGGCTGAATGACACGCGCACCTTCACCATTTTTCTGTGAACGTGCGGCGTGCTTAACGAAATATGAATCATTTTTTAGTTGGTCTGAGGAAGCTAATGATTGGGTTTCCGGTGCATGCATTTGGAAAACCAATGCGCAAATAGCTGCATACGGTTGGAGCAATGTCGGTAATGGAATGCGCGGCGTAATTGGTAGAAGCCGGAACATTCTTTCCATATAAAATAAAGGGTACTTGCGAATCGTAACTATACGGAGAACCGTGCGTGGTGCCTTGTCTAGAGTATTCCATGAATCCAGGTTCAAGCACATAGATTACGTCTCCAGAAAGTGCAGGAAGAAATCCGAGTTGAACTTTTTGTCCCAATTCAGATGTGTAGTTTTCTTCGGTCAAATCGCAACTCGCGAATGCTTTCGTTACATGCTCTTGTTCTTCTGCCCATTTGGAAAGTGTTCTTTGCATGTCTTCTAACTTCATGTTTTTCTCCCGAACGAGCGTTCGGTTAATGAATAAGTTCAGGTTGCTTTCATTTAGAATCCAGTTGCCTTGTCCGTATTTCGAATTCATGAAAAGCTCTGCTTGATCTTCGAAATTGTCCGACGACCAATATCCGGCCGAGGCATTTGACTTCTGCATGAGGCTTGGTGTTGGAGCTCCACCGTGGTCGGCACTTAAGAAGATGAGGTAGTTGTCTTTTCCAAAACGCTTGTCTAGTTCGTTTAAAAGTCTTTCCAATTCACGATCGAGACGAATGTAGGTGTCTTGCAATTCTTTGGAATGAATTCCGAATTGGTGTCCAACATAATCGGTAGAGGAAAAGCTCAAGCACAACATATCGGTTGTGTTATTCTTTCCGAGCTGTTCTCCTTCTATTGCAGCTAGAGCGAAATCAAGTGTCAATGAATTTCCCATAGGCACACCTTTCAGGATTTCGTATCCACCGTTGTGTTTTTTCAGCGTGTCAATGTTGTAAGGAAATACAGGACGAAGCAACGGCTTGAACGGCATTTCGTAGGCGTTGTTGTCTTCAATGCTTTCGGTGTAATTATCTTCAGGAAGAAGGAGGTTCCAGGTTGAAGCGGCATAGGCCTTTGCTTTTCCGTTGGCGTTGAAGTCGCTTACCCATTTAGGAAGTTCACGCATGTACCAAGAGCTTGTAGCCCACGCGCCTTCTTCTCCGCCTACGAACCAATAGGCAGCATTGGCCGTTCTTCCGGCAGGGAGTATAGCGCCGCGATCTTTTAGAGAGATACCAATGACCTTCGATTTTCCTGCGGTGAAGATTTTAAGCTCGTCGCCAATCGTACTTGACTTCAAGTAGTGCGGCGACATTTTTCCAGCCGCTGCAGAAGTGCCAATACCGTTTACAGTCGAATCTGCAGAGCAGTAGGTCATTCGATTGTATTTCCGTTCGAACCAGTCGTTGGCCACAATGCCGTTGTGCGCTGGCGTTGTGCCTGTGAAAATGGCTGCATGTCCGGGCCCGGTGTAGGTGGGCATGTAGTTGTATTGCAGGTTGCGTGCGTAGGATCCGTTGCGCACCAAGCGTTTGAATCCGCCTTCGCAGTAGTCGTTCCAGAAGCGATCGATGTAATCGTTGCGCATTTGGTCAACGGTAATTCCGATTACAATGGGTGGAAGTGGTTGGTCGGAAGGAGAAGTTGTTTTTTTCTGTCCGAAAGCTGAGAAGCTAATGAGTGCGAGTAATAAAGAAGTAAATCTGCTCATGCTACAAATGTACCTCTGAATTAATTTACTTTTACTTTATGAAGAAGCACATTCTATTGGTTGGAATGCCCGGCAGCGGGAAGAGCACGATGGCGAAGCGAATGTCGCAGGAGAGGGGTGTGTCTTGTTATGAGGTGGATGAAATGTTGGAGCAGAAGTGGGGCAGGAGTATTGCTGAATTTGTGGAAGAGAATGGATGGGAGAAATTTCGTGAAGAGGAATTTTCGATGGTGAAGTCTATTGCGAATGAGCCGGTAGGAATTATTTCTGCAGGTGCGGGATTTTTCACTACTGATGAAAAAGTAGAATTTTCATTGAATCATTTTGAAGTGTTGTATTTGGAAGTATCCATTGACGAATTGTTCAATCGGTTGAACACGTCTGCTGAACGGGCGAAGCGTCCGCTTTTGAGTGAGGGGGACTTGCTTTCTAAATTAGAAACTCTCTTTATGGAAAGGGAAGCGTTTTATTTAAAAGGTAAGAAAGGTTAAGAAAAGGTAAGAGAGGGTAAGAGAGGGAAAGAAAAAGGAAGAGAGGGGAAAAAAACGAAGTTAAGAGAAGGGAAGAAAAGGGAAGAGAGGGGAAGATGATTCACCGAAGGTTTGATCACAACGTGATTGATCGGAAAGATTTAGAGTATTCAAAAAAGCTCTCGAGGATCCATGGTAATGAACTCTTGCCAACTCAGCCCGCGGCTGTCGAGTTGATAGACTTTATGAGGACGGAATTGCTTCTTGAATTTATCTATTCCTGTAACCTTATCATGATTAAGCTTCACCTCGAGCGCCACATATTTTTCTTCCCATTTCAAAATAAAATCAACTTCAGCGTTCGACTCATTCCAATAGAAAATCTCTAAATCGGAATCCGCATAAGCCAACAAATGAGCCCCAATGCAAGACTCAACCCATCTTCCCCAAAGTTTTTTATCTGACATAGCCTGCTTGAAACTAAGTCCGGATGTCGCACTCAGCAATGCGTTGTTCTGAACCTGCCATTTCGGACTGCTCGATCTTCTGCGCGCGCCATCCATAGCAAACTTCTGTAAACCACTCAAGAGCCCTGCCGACGATAATAGCTCGAGGTAATGTGCCAAGGTTGTGGTGTTCTTCGCTTCTTGAAGTTGCCCCATCATTTTTGTGTAAGACAAAATCTGACTGGAATATTGAGACCCCAATTCAAACAATCGTCGAAGCAAAGCGGGTTTCTCTATTCGCTCCATGAGCAAAACATCTTTGGTAATGACCGTTTCAATCAGAGAGTTTTGTATGTATGATTTCCATCGTTTTTCATTGGTGGTAAACTCTTGTGCACCAGGGTAAGAACCGAAATAGGCGTATTCCTCGGGAGTTATTCCAAAAGCTTCATGCATTTCATTAAATGTCCAATGGGTTAAATTCCATTGCTCAAATCTTCCAGCCAAGGACTCTGAAAGCCCCTTTTGCATGAGCCAATTGGAAGAACCTAAAAGAATAAGCTGAACATGATTTTCTGATTGAAACTTTTGTTCATCATAGAGACGCTTAATGGTCTCGCTCCAATTGGGAATTTTCTGAATTTCATCGATAGCTAAAATAACTTTAACCTTGCTTTGCTTCTGCTTAAGCATTGCGCTGTTGTAAACAGACTCGAGCCAAGCGGATGAAGATTCACTCATGCCTTCAACGACATGATAAATCCCTGTCCATTTCTTCGATTTGAAAAGCTGCTGAACCAAGGTGGTTTTACCAATTTGACGCGGTCCAGAAATTACTTGAATCAAACCCTTGGAATCAAGAAGTCTCTCCGAAAGTTCGTAGAATACAGGCCTTTTATAATTCATAACTCAAATTTAATCAAATAGTTGAGATTTTACTCAATAGAGTGAGTAAATTTACTCAGTGAACTTAGTTCTTGCATCCTTCGGATCAATCACGTTGTGATCAATCTGACAGAGTCAGATCAATTGCTACGCAATCAATCCTACGGATTAATCGGAACGATTGATTCGAAGAATTGATCACCGCAGGTGATTCAAGTTTTCTTACCTTTTAAGTTCTTTTTCTCGATTCCCTTTGTTGCTGATTTAACTCTTCGTTCGAGTTTCTTAATGTCTTCATCGGCCGGCAAATCTTCTGGTTTAATTCCACTTTTTTCTAAAAGCCCTCTGACGTCCTTATTGTTTTTTATATGCTCCTCTGTAATTGGCGATTCGCCACGAATGTCGTTTTGCTTCACATTAAAATTGGTAATCTCAGCAGCTAATTGTTTAGCTGTAATGGTAATGGTTGGAAGAAAATCGGCCAAAGGTCTATTCTCTGGAATTTTCAATTTCTTTTTCATGTTGTTAGTTGAATTCCCTCCAAACAATGCCCAATCTCCTTTGCTTCGGATATTTGCAAAACCTTTGCTGTCGACACCTCTTTCGTATATGCTTTTTGAAAGTTCCGTTTCAGTTTCAGCTAATTTTTCCCTGGCATGAATTCTTTCATTTAATAAAATTCGTTCTTCAAGAATTTCTTGCTTCCTGGTTTGAATAGCGAAATAACTTTGTGCAAAGGCAATCTGCTCTTTCTTTGGATCACCATTTTGAGCAATTAGATAGCAAGCATATCGGGTTAACATGATATCATCCTGTTTTCTCTCAGCACCAGAACCGATTTTAACCATTTTGTCGACAGCAACAAAATGGTCTAGGATTTCTTCTTTGCTAGTTTTACAGCTTTCTTTTGCTTTTGTAACTGCATTGATAAAATTTCTCCAACTCGTGTAGCCAAGTAAAATTTGAAGTTCACGAGCAAGCCAATATTCAATACCATCTTGCTCATATGCCGAATCTTCAAATGATCTATTAAGTCTTGCTATTGTTACCTTTTTCATATTTATCCGTTTTTCATTTACCCATCGAAAGTATTACTTCGAGGGAAAGAATCCTAAATGTTGTTATGCGCCTTTATGCGATGGAACCGCGTTGTTTGAACTGTGATGTTGGAACCAGGAACTGCGTTATTGGAAAATCGAAGATTTTATTCCTACTGCGTAGTGGGAACTTAGTTATTCCTACTTCGTAATTGGAACTGCGTTGTGAAATAACCGTCGAAGACATTCGCCCGAAGGGCATTCGTTGAAAACATTCGTCGCAGACATTCTTGGCTTCCACTTTTATCTTTATTTAGCGATTTATTTAAGCCAACCGCATCTTATCTTTGAACAACCATATATTTTAACTGAATTTCAGCTAAACCGAATTTTACCTTGCTATGAAAAATCGCATTATCTCTTTCTTCCCCTCTCTTACCTTCTCTTCCCCTTTCTTAACTTTTCTATTTCCCCTTCTCTTAACTTTTCTTACCCTTTTGGTAACGAATGTTGCATCAGCGCAAATTCCGGCTTCCGGCTTGGTGGGCTACTGGCCTTTCAACGGCAATGCGAACGACGCAAGCGGAAATGGGAATAACGGGACGGTGAATGGAGGTGCGTTGTTGGTTACGGATAGAAACGGAAATGTAAATGCGGCTTATCAGTTCGATGGAATAGATGATTTTATTCAAATGACTCAAGCTGGTCCAACAGGAAACACTGCTGTAACCGTTTCCTTTTGGATGAGAACAACTATGGCTGTTAATAATGGCCCTGGAGAAGGTGTTGGACAAGTTTTCGGTTATGGCGCTAACGATATAAATCAGCCCGGCAGAAGTTTTATTATAAATGTCAATGGAACTGCTTCGGTAAATTCATGCAATCAAGCAATAACGTTTGATTCATATGGTGCGTCGTTATCCAAAACAGATGTTTTCAACAATTCTTGGAATCACTATTCGATAGTGAATGATCCGAGTGCCGGTGATAATGTAATAAACCAAAAAATTTACAAGAACGGAGTATTAATGTCTCAAACTTGTTATTCAAGTCCCGGTGTTCCTGCCTACCCCACGAATTTTTCCAATGTTGCACCGATTCGGATAGGAAAGTTTTATGGAAATAATTGCGCGAATTGTCAGGTAGGTATCCCTTATTTTTTTCAGGGTGCACTTGACGATTTCTCAATGTATAATCGCGTTCTTACTCCTTCTGAAATCAACCAACTCTACACCGATCAAACCAGTCTTGTTGAAGTCCCTTGCACCCCCTTCCTCGGCGAAGACCAAACAGTTTGTGCTGGGACGAGTGTAACGCTTTCAGCAAGTGGATCTTCATTGGCTTGTCCAACATTACCTGCTACTCTTCAAAACGGACTAGCCGGTTATTGGCCATTCTGCGGTAACGCGAACGATGCAAGCGGAAATGGAAACAACGGAACGGTGAATGGAGCAACGTTGACGACGGATCGTTTTGGAAATGATGGATTAGCTTATTCATTCGATGGAAATAGCTGGATTGATATACCATCTACAACTCAAAACAATCTTCCTAATCAGTTAACTTTATCATGTTGGCTCAAAACAACCTCTATTCTTGATAATGCAGGTGTTTTGGGGAAATGGAATGATTTTGACGGAATTATACAATATTATCAAGAGCAATACGCATTTCATATTTGGCATAGTGGTGGAGGTCTTCATTTCTGGACAAAAACTTCAAATCAGGTTGGGGCAAAAGAAAATAATAATGAATATAATAATGGTTTATGGCACCATTATATCGGAACGTGGGATGGGATAAATATGAAATTATTTCGTGACGGTATTTTGACTCAAACTTCACCACAAACTGGTTCAATATCTAATTACAACCAGAATTTTGAAATTGGCAGGTACTCGGGTGGCATGACACCTGCAACGTTTTTCCAAGGATCTTTAGATGATATTGGCATTTGGAACCGTGCCCTTACAGCCGCAGAAATCCAACAATTGTACACACTCGGACAAACAACATATTTATGGTCCAACGGAGCAACAACTCCAACTATAAATGTTACGCCAACGACTACTACAACATACACTTGCACAGTAACAAACAACGGGGTTTCGTGTACAGATTCGGTTACGGTGGTTGTGAGCAATCCGGTTATTGATTTAGGCGCAGACGTTAGCGTTTGCGGAACTTCAACAACATTAACAGCACCTTCAGGATACGATTCTTATGTGTGGAGCAACGGAGGAACTACTAATACCACAACAGTTACTGCGAACGGAACCTTTACATGCACGGTTACCCAAGGTGGATGCAGTGCGAGTGATGCGGTGGATGTGACGTTAATTGATGCAACAATAACTGCGAGTGATACGACCATTTGTGCTGGAGAAACCACCACGCTTTCAGTTCCGCAAGGAGGTACTTCAAACACAGCATGTGCAGCACTTCCAACCAACCTTCAAACCGGACTCGTGGGTTATTGGCCTTTCTGCGGTAATGCCAACGACGCAAGTGGGAATGGAAATAACGGAACCGTGAATGGTGCGACGTTGACGACGGATCGTTTTGGAAATATCAATACAGCATACTCTTTCAATGGATCTTCGAACAAAATAGCTGTTCCTGATGCTAATTCTATCGATTTTTCAAATAACTACTCTTTTGGTGGGTGGTACAATACGAGTAATACCTTACAATTGGATCAAACTATTTTAGGCAAGGGAAATCCAGGAGGAGGAACAGGCTACTCACTCGCTGTCAATATTGGCACAACACCAAGGAAACTTCAGTTTGGCTATAATAATGGCCCGGGAACCAATCCAATTAATGGTGGTGCCAACACGCCCGTTTCTGCTTCTAATTTGAGTGGTTGGCACTATTTGGCTGGGACCTATGATGGAACCTTTGCCAAACTGTATTTAGATGGTGTTTTAATGGATAGTAATATAATAACCTACACTTTACAAAATTCAACTCAACCTCTTTTATTTGGTTCAGAGACAAACAACTTAGGAAGATTTTTTAATGGTAATTTGGATGATATTGGACTTTGGAATCGCTCTCTTTCAGCTTCTGAAGTTCAGCAATTGTACACGCTCGGGCAAACAACTTACTTATGGTCTAACGGCGCAACAACTCCAACGATTAACGTTTCTCCAACGACTACTACAACTTATACTTGTACGGTAACAACGAATGGTGTTAGTTGCACGCAATCAATTATAGTTACTGTTGATACACCAACAGCAACCATCACTCCAGCGACAGCGACTACTTTTTGTCAAGGTGGTTCAGTTGTGTTGAACGCGAACACAGGAACTGGCCTTTCATACCAGTGGAAGTTGAATGGAATCAGCATCACCGGTGCAACGTCTTCAACTTACACAGCAAACGCAAGTGGTTCTTACACCGTTGTTGTGACGAATGCTTCAACGTGTTCCTCAACGAGCACCGCAACAGTTGTGACTGTGAATGCTCTTCCTACAGCAACTGTAACTCCGGCGACTGCGACAACATTCTGTCAAGGTGGTAGTGTTGTATTGAACGCGAACACTGGAACTGGCCTGACATACCAATGGTTCAACAATGCGACAGCAATTAGCGGAGCAACAAGTGCTTCTTATACTGCAACAACAAGTGGTTCTTATACTGTAACAGTTACAAATGCTTCAACGTGTTCTTCAACAAGTACAACGACTGTTGTAACTGTGAACGCTCTTCCTACAGCAACCATTACTCCAGCAACAGCGACAACATTCTGTCAAGGTGGAAGTGTGGTATTGAATGCAAACACAGGAACTAGTTTAACGTATCAATGGTTCAATAATGCTTCTGCAATTAGCGGTGCAACGGCTGCTTCATACACAGGAACAACAAGTGGATCTTACACGGTTGTTGTAACAAATGCTTCAACGTGTTCTTCAACGAGCGCTGCAACTGTTGTTACGGTGAATGCACTTCCAACCGCGACGATCACCGCGTCAAGTGCAACAACATTTTGTCAAGGTGGTTCGGTAGTATTGAGCGCGAACACTGGATCCGGACTTTCATATCAGTGGAGATTAAACGGCAATCCAATTAGTGGCGCGACTTCATCTTCATACACAGCAAACGCTAGTGGATCTTACACCGTTGTTGTAACGAACGCTTCAACGTGTTCTTCAACAAGCACCGCAACAATTGTGACTGTGAATGCACTTCCAACAGCTACGATTACTCCAGCGACAGCGACAACTTTCTGTCAAGGTGGAAGTGTGATATTGAACGCGAACACTGGAGCAGGACTTTCGTATCAATGGAGATTAAACGGCAATCCAATTAGTGGAGCAACTTCTTCATCATACACTGCGAATGCGAGTGGTTCTTATACGGTTGTTGTGACGAATGCTTCAACATGTTCTATAACAAGTACAGCAACAGTTGTGACGGTGAATGCTCTTCCAACTGCGACAATCACTGCATCTAGTGCAACAACATTTTGTCAAGGTGCAAGCGTTGTGTTAACAGCCAATACAGGAGCCGGACTTTCATATCAGTGGTACAACAATGCTTCTGCAATTAGCGGAGCAACGAATGCTTCTTACACTGCGAATGCAAGTGGATCGTATACCGTTGTTGTGACGAACGCTTCAACGTGTTCTTCAACAAGCACCGCAACGGTGGTGACGGCGAATGCTCTTCCAACAGCTACAATTACTGCAGCTACTGCGACAACTTTCTGTCAAGGAGGTAGTGTTGTTCTAAACGCGAATTCTGGAACAGGACTTTCATATCAGTGGAGATTGAATGGTAATCCAATCAGCGGTGCAACGAGTGCTTCGTATACAGCAACAACAAGCGGATCATACACGGTTGTTGTGACTAACGCTTCAGCTTGTTCTTCAACAAGCACGGCGACAGTTGTAACCGTGAACGCCCTTTCAACAGCTACAATTACTGCAGCAACTGCGACTACTTTTTGTCAAGGTGGTTCTGTGGTATTGAATGCGAATACAGGTGCAGGCTTGACGTATCAATGGAGATTAAACGGCAATCCAATTAGTGGAGCAACTTCTTCATCATACACTGCGAATGCAAGTGGATCTTACACGGTGGTAGTTACGAATGCAAGTGCATGTTCTTCAACGAGCACTGCCACTGTTGTAACCGTTAATGCACTTCCTACAGCAACGATTACTCCGGCTACTGCAACAACATTTTGTCAAGGTGGTAGTGTGGTGTTGAACGCAAATACAGGCGCTGGCTTGACGTATCAGTGGTTCAACAATGCGTCTGCAATCAGCGGCGCGACAAGTGCTTCATACACTGCGAATGCAAGCGGACCTTACACCGTAACAGTAACGAACACTTCAACGTGTTCTTCAACCAGCACGGCGACAGTTGTGACCGTGAATGCTCTTCCAACTGCAACGATTACTCCGGCGACTGCAACAACATTTTGTCAAGGAGGAAGTGTTGTGTTGAACGCGAACACTGGAGCAGGACTATCTTATCAATGGAGATTAAATGGCAATCCAATTAGCGGAGCAACGTCTTCATCATACACCGCGAATGCGAGTGGATCTTACACCGTTGTTGTGACTAATGCGAGTACTTGTTCTTCAACAAGCACAGCGACAGTTGTTACGGTGAACGCTCTTCCTACTGCAACGATCACCGCTTCAAGTGCAACGACTTTTTGTCAAGGCGGAAGTGTGGTGCTAACAGCAAACACCGGAACGGGTCTTTCGTATCAGTGGTACAACAATGCTTCTGCAATTGGCGGAGCAACAAGTGCTTCATACACTGCAAATGCAAGTGGTTCTTATACTGTTGTGGTGACGAACACTTCAACGTGTTCTGCGACGAGCACTGCGACTGTTGTTACTGTGAACGCG
>Ga0114980_10000078_pt1 | contig 61198 bp, 45 predicted proteins | sample S_140806_EF_Meta_FD_87018 | JGI IMG/M metagenome (GOLD analysis project Ga0114980, IMG submission 87018) | Freshwater microbial communities from Lake Simoncouche, Canada to study carbon cycling - S_140806_EF_MetaG | ecosystem: Environmental > Aquatic > Freshwater > Lake | place: Lake...
ATACCAATGCGACCAAAGAATGGGTGGATCTCAATTTTGCGGATTTACAGGCCCGAGTGAAGCGAGCAATACTGGCACTGGATAGTATCGGCCCTTTTCAGCAAGATCCGTCTTTGCAACTTTCTGCAAAGGAACTTTTCAGGTCTTACGAGACTTTGGTGGATTTTGAATATAAAAAGCTCGTAGAAATAAAACTTTTACCTGATCAAAGCGTAGACATGGCAATTGTTGACTCCAACCTTGTCGTGCAAGAACGCATTTTCATGCAATCGAAAATTGCTCAAGAACGGTTTTACAAGGCTCAGGAGGAGTTCGGCAAGAAATACAATCTTGAATTCGAATAACGTAAGGCCATGAAGAAAATGATTTTGTTGTGGGCGGCCCTTGTGGTCTCCATTGTTGCGCTGCATGCGCAAAGGGGAATGCTCGATAATGCTGTTGGCCTGCGCATGGGTCTCGGTTCGGGTGTGACGTTTCAACATTTTACAAGCAATCGAAATGCCTTCGAGGCCATCGCTTACCAACGCTTCGGTGCGGCCAATCTGACCATTCTGGCAGAGGCTCACGAGCAAATGTTTGATGTAAGAGGTTTGCGTTACTTCTATGGCGCCGGAGCACACGCATGGATTTTCAACAAAAACAGTGTTCTCCAAGATAATGTTTTGCGAGAAAACTCATACGCGTTGGGTGTCGATGCGATAGTCGGTATTGCCTACTATCTTCATTCATTCCCTTTGCAGTTCAGCGTCGATTGGAAACCGGGTATTAATTTGTACGGTAGCCACTATATTGAATGGGATAGCGGTGGGTTAAGTGTCCGATATCGATTCTGATAGCTGATGTATCTCATTTAGCACGCGCAGTTAAATCAAGTTAAGTTGCTCTTCACGCTACCTTTCTTCGTTCACCTTTGTAACCCCCGAAAAAAAGTTGATGGCGGTCATTGCCAATTTTCTCTTTTGTGGGAAATTGGCAGCATCAAATGAACACAAAATACATCCGATTACTGGTTGTAGGCAGCACCATTGCGGTGGTGGGTTTAATTGCGATTCAGGTTTATTGGATTAGTAATGTGTTTACGCTTCGTGAACAGGAGTTTTCTGAGCACGTCAGTGTTGCTCTGAAGAATATCAGTAATGAGCTGGAGAAACGCGAATTGGTTCAAGGTGAAGCATCTTCCTCTCTCAGTTTAAGTGCTCCAAACAAGGAAAACCTGGTAATCAACTACGGAGGTGGCGATGTGAGTGTGGTGCCTCAATCTACTTTCGGAACTGATAGTGTTTCCGTCGATCCGCTGGCAGCAGCCGGTGTGAAGGATGCATCCATACTTTCTCAATCGGGAATTTTGGATGATATCATGGGGGGAGTGCTTGAGTTGGATATCTACACAAGTGTAATCGACCGAATCGACACACTGGTACTCGACACGCTGCTGCGACAGTCTTTTCGGTCGGAGGGCGTGAAGGCAGAGTACGACTACGGAGTATTCAATAAATTGCAGCAGCCGGAGATTATACCTGCATTCTCCAAACCGAGCGCAGATCGTATCCAGCGCGAAGGGTATCGCATTCAGCTCTTCCCCAACGACCCTATCGCCGATCCAAATTACCTATGTGTTTGGTTTCCGCGGGAGCGTCAATATGTAATCAGCACGATGGGCACCATGCTTACTACATCAGCTATTCTGATGGTTCTCATTATGCTGCTTTTTTCCTTTTCCATCAATACTATTTACCGCCAAAAAAAGTTGAGTGAAATAAAAACGGATTTCATCAACAACATGACTCACGAACTCAAAACTCCTATTGCGACCATTTCGCTTGCTTGTGAGGCATTGAGCGACCCCGATATGCGCACTGGAGAAAGGGCCATTACAAATTACGTAGGTATGATTCGCGACGAGAATAAACGCCTTGGTGTATTGGTTGAAAATGTGCTGCGAACTTCCATCTTCGAACAAGGTCAAATGACCCTGAAAATGCAGATGTTCGATATGCATCAAGTGGTTCTCCAAGTAATTGCCAACATCGAAATACAGGTTAAAGCTCGCAATGGTCAAATCGTCACAAGATTTTATGCCAAAAATTCAATGGTTAGAGTCGATCAATTGCATATAACCAACGTGGTCTATAACCTCATCGACAATGCGATGAAATACAGCGAAGGAAGTCCTTGGGTTGAAATAGAAACCCGCGATGAAAGCGGTTTCATTGCGATATCGTTTACCGATCGAGGAATTGGAATCAGTAAGGAAAACCAGCGAAAAATATTCGACAAGTTATACCGTGTGCCAACAGGAAACATTCACAACGTAAAGGGATTCGGATTAGGGTTAAGTTATGTGAAAGGAGTCCTGGAAAAACATGGCGGCACGGTTGATGTTATCAGCGAACCGAAGAAGGGTAGCACCTTCACTATCCATATACCTATTGAACATGAAAAAGAAAACCAGAATCCTGTTGTGTGAAGATGACCCAAACTTGGGAATGCTTCTAAAAGACTATTTAATTGCGAAAGGTTTCGATACCGATTTGGCTGTTGATGGGAATGAGGGACTTAAGATGTTTCGCAGAAGTACCTACGATTTTTTAATACTCGATGTCATGATGCCTCAAAAAGATGGGTTTACCCTGGCATCTGAAATTCGACAAGACGATAAACACACGCCCATCTTATTTCTCACTGCGAAAAGCATGAAGGAGGATACACTGGAGGGCTTCAAGGCTGGTGGCGATGATTACATGACCAAACCTTTCAGCATGGAGGAGCTCTTGGCTAGAATACAGGCCATCCTTCGACGCACTGCGGCCTTGCCCGATGGAACTGAAGACGTTCAATTCGCGATTGGTGCTTACGCTTTTGACTATCAAAAGCAAAAGTTGACCTCTCCCGGATTTGAAGTAAAGCTTACGACCAAGGAAAACGAACTCATGTATCTGCTTTGTAAAAACAAAAACGGAATCATGGAACGGGGCTATGCCTTGAAAGCAATTTGGGGCGACGACAATTACTTTAACGGCCGTTCAATGGACGTTTACATTGCCAAGTTGCGCAAGCATCTGAAAAATGACCCGGCTGTTGAGATATTCAATATTCATGGTAAAGGGTTTAAATTATTGGCGCCTTGATAGTTAAGGTTTTGGCGATACGTCCGAGGGTTGAACTTTCCTCTGATAGGAGATAGATTCTCTAAAAAGTTTTTTCCTTGGACTTCTGCGCATTACTTTCGCGCCCGAATTTTATACCGATTACGATGTCTCAAAACGCAGGTAAAGTTGCCCAAATTATCGGTCCGGTAGTGGATATTTCCTTCCCGGCCGGCCAAAAACTCCCTAACATTCTCGATGCGCTTGTAATTAAGCGTCCCGGTGGTGACCTCATTCTCGAGTGCCAACAGCACATCGGAGAGGATACCGTTCGCGCTATTGCGATGGACGCTACCGAAGGATTGCAGCGCGGTCAAGAAGTATTTGCTACAGGTGCTAACATTACAATGCCTGTAGGCGACGCCATCAAAGGGCGCTTGTTCAACGTAGTAGGTAATTCTATTGATGGAATGCCTGAGGTGAGCAAAGCCGGTGGCTATTCAATTCACCGCCAACCTCCTCGCTACGAAGATCTTTCAACTTCTACTGAAGTTCTTTTGACCGGTATCAAGGTTATCGACTTGATCGAGCCTTATGCGAAAGGTGGTAAGATCGGATTGTTCGGTGGTGCCGGTGTTGGTAAGACGGTATTGATTCAGGAGCTGATCAACAACATCGCGAAAGCATACGACGGTTTGTCGGTTTTCGCAGGTGTGGGTGAGCGTACGCGTGAAGGTAATGACCTGTTGCGCGAAATGATTGAAGCCGGTATCATTAAGTACGGCGAAGAATTCATGCACGGCATGGAAAAGGGTGACTGGGACGTTAGCAAGGTAGATCCTAAGGAATTGGCGAAGTCTCAAGCCACTTTTGTATTTGGACAAATGAATGAGCCTCCAGGAGCACGTGCACGCGTGGCCTTGTCAGGTTTGACGGTAGCAGAATATTTCCGTGATGGCGATGAAAAGTCAGGCGGTCGCGATATCCTCTTCTTCATCGACAACATCTTCCGCTTTACTCAAGCAGGCTCTGAGGTATCGGCCCTTTTGGGACGTATGCCATCAGCGGTAGGTTATCAGCCTACACTTGCTTCTGAGATGGGTCTGATGCAAGAACGCATCACATCAACGAAGCGTGGTTCTATTACTTCCGTTCAGGCCGTATATGTACCAGCCGATGACTTGACTGACCCGGCTCCTGCTACTACGTTCGCTCACTTGGATGCCACAACCGTATTGAGCCGTAAAATTGCGGAATTGGGTATCTATCCTTCGGTTGATCCACTCGATTCTACTTCACGCATTCTCACGCCTCAAATCGTGGGTGAAGAGCACTATCGCTGCGCGCAGCGTGTGAAATTGATTCTTCAGCGCTATAAGGAATTACAAGATATCATCGCCATCCTTGGTATGGACGAGTTGTCGGAGGAAGATAAGCTTTCTGTATTCCGCGCTCGTAAAGTGCAGCGATTCCTGTCGCAGCCTTTCCACGTGGCTGAGCAATTCACCGGTATTAAGGGTACGCTTGTTCCGATTGAGGATACCATCAAAGGTTTCAATATGATTTTGGATGGTCATTGCGATGATATCCCGGAATCAGCATTTAACCTGAAGGGTACCATTGAAGAAGCTATCGAAGCCGGTAAGAAAATGTTGGCTGAAGCTGCTGCACGTTAATATCTGAAAGTAAAACACATGAAAGTTGAAATCATAACCCCTGCAGCTACGCTCTTTGAAGGAGATGGAAGTTTTGTTTTCCTCCCGGGAAGCGATGGTAGCCTTGGTGTTTTGAATAACCACGCGCCACTTATTTCTTCTTTAAAAAAGGGCATTGTCCGTGTTAAGGACAGCGCCGGAAAGGAACATCGTTTTGAAGTGAAGGGCGGAACCGTGGAAGTCTTCAATAACAAAGTGACTATTTTGGCCGAATAAGCCAATCTTGAAACATACTCCGAAAAGGGCTGAGAAATTAGCCCTTTTTTTATTGAATAGATGGCAATAAAATTAAGTGCCAATTGTATCCAAATGCGCTCTTTTGGAGTATAACCATCCCTAAATGAAAACAGCATTGTGTCCGTAACCACCGAGACGCAACGTTTCAACGATTGAATTGTCTTAATATACATACCTTTGTGTCCATTGCTGGACTATCTGAAAACCCTCGAATCATGAGATTTCTCGGGATTTTGCTCGTATTTGCTTGCTTATGCCTGCTCCCCTTTGGAGCCAGGGCACAGCTTCCTGCATCGGGCACTTCCTTTTGGCTGGGCTTTATGGCCAACGCCACCGACGGTGCTGACGACGAATTGCGAATTACTATTTCCGCTCAATTTGCGACCTCAGGCATTATTGAAATACCGGGTCAGGCATGGAGTCAACCTTTTTATGTGGATGCCCAATCGAGTGTTGAAGTAACCTTGCCTGATGCTTTAGCTGAAGTGGTTACCGATCAATTCATTGAGGCAAGAGCTATTCACATTGAATCGTCGCAGCCGGTAACGGTACAGGCGCTCAACTATGCTCAAAGCAGTGCGGATGCCACACGCGTGCTGCCTGAAATACTATTGGGCACGAAGTACATTGCGACGTCCTACCGAGGACTAGCCGACAATGGTTCAGAGTTGCTTATTGTCGCTACTCAGGATGGTACGGAAATGCAAATAGTTCCGGCCACAACAACAAGTGCAGGAAATGCTGCCGGTGTGCCATTCATGTTGCAACTCGACAGGGGCGAATGTTATCGAATTGAGGCATCGGGAACCAACGATTTGTCGGGCACCCAAATAATCGCTACGGCTGCAAGCGGCAAATGCAGACCCTTTGCGGTATTTGCCGGAGCAGGTTGCGCAAATGTCCCTGCCAATTGTTTCCTTGCTTGTGACCATTTGTATGAGCAGATGTATGATTTGGAAAAGTGGGGAACTGATTATGTCATAACGCCGTTTGGTTTTGATATAAGTCCTGATTATTCTTCCATTGCAGAACCGATGTATTCCTATCGAATCATAGCTGCATTGAATGGAACAGCTATTACAGTTGATAATGTGAACGCCTTGACATTGCAGGCGGGTGAGTATATCGAGTTCAACAGTGAGACTGATTCACATTGCATCAACTCAAATCAGCCGATCTCTGTTGTTCAGTATATGCAAGGAATTTCCTGCGGTGGAAATGGAGACCCGGCCATGGTAGTGCTCGATCCGCTCAATCACAATGTGTCCTATGCAAATCTGCATATTCCCGACTCTCCTGTATTGAATGCTCACTACGTGAATTTGATAGTTACTCCGGCTGCACTCGGTGCGTGCCGACTCGATGGTGTTCTAGTGCCTGTCGGGCAGTTTGCGCAAGCGGGTGCCTGCGGCGAATATTTAACCTGTACGTTGGACCTATCGGTGGGCGAACACGTGATAGAATGTCCTTCCGGATTTTCAGGAATCTTATATGGAATAGCCAATGCCGGGACTATTACTACAAGTTACTTATCGAGTATTGCGGTCGATATCACGGAGCCTCCCATCATTTGGGAACAAACTATTTGCTCTGCGAGCGATGTGGAGCTTCAAGTACCCGCCAATTACAGTTCGCCACAATGGTATTATGCCAATAATCCATCGATACTATTGTCGACTGCTTCGAACTATGCAATTGCAGCTCCTATAGATAATGCTGCTTACGAGTTGAGGGCGGTCGATGAACTTTCGGGCTGCGTGGACACATTTTATTTTAGTGTGGAATCACCCAATCCCATTCCGGTCACTATTAGCCAAGACCAAGCTAGCGTATGTTCTTTTGAGTCTGTTACACTCTCAGCGGTTACCACACAACCAAATGCTGTGTTCAGTTATAGCTGGTCGCCTTTGGGAGAAAGCGTGAACGATGACCCGGCGCGGATTTCTGTAATGGCTGAAGAAAACGTTGACTACACAGTGACACTAACTACTCCTTCCGGATGCGCGCAAACATCTGCCACTACTACCGTTGTAATTACGCAGGGAGATGTTGCACGTTTTCAAGTGCTTGACGATTTCCATCAACTCTGTGCGGGCGAAAGTGCTGATCTTGAAATTGAAGTAGAGCGCGTTATTTGGCGCGACAATTTTGATCCGGCCATATCATGGGGCGATTGGGAGAGTATAACCGGTGGTGATGAAAGCAATGTGTGTGGCACCGTTACCGGAAACGGTCTCTATTTTAATGGCAACTTCCCTCGTGAGGCTATTACACAACCGCTCGACCTCAGCGGTGGAGGAACGGTATATTTCTCACTGAAAATTGCCAATGGCAGCGCACCATGCGACGATGCAGAGCCGGGAGACAATGTGGTGCTAGCCTATTCGGTGGCCGGAGGCACATGGACATCGATACAGACATTCTACGAATCGGCGTATCCTGATTTTGTTACATTGGAAGTGCCTCTTCCTCTTGCAGCGTGCAATCCGAACACGCGTTTGAGATGGAGACAGAGCGGTTCTTATGCGGCCAATCAGGATAATTGGGTCTTGGAAAATACGTATGTAGGTCAGCTTGCTACCGCTAATTTCAACTGTGCTTGGACGCCTCAATCGAGCCTGTCCTCAGCGTTTGGCACTCAAGTGCAGGCGTCACCTGTTGTTACCACATTGTATGAAGTAACAACCATCGATGCTACTACAGGTTGTGATTATGTTGACTCGGTATTGGTAGAGGTGGGGCAGCCATTTCAATTGGACACGCCCGATGATGCAATAATCTGTTATCCGCAAGACATACAGTTATTGGCAACACCCAGTATACAGGGAGTATATGATTTTAGTTGGACACCCAATAACGCCATGCAGGGGGCTTTTTCATTTAACCCTACGGTGAGTGTTCAACAAACGGAAACCTTTACGGTAGAGGCAACCTCCGAGTTTGGCTGTGTGGCCCAAGGCAGTGTTACGGTTACATTGGGCTCTTTGTTTTCATTTGTTCTCACTGCAACTGACGATTCGCTTTGCGCAGGAGAATCAACCGAATTGAATGCTGCACTTTCCGGATCAGCCGATGGTGTTGTGTTTCAGTGGAGCGGTGATGCGAGTGTGGTGGGTGCAACTACGGGAAATGTTTCGCTCATGCCGCAGCAGGATGTGGTGATTTCATGTTTGGCCGTTCAGGCGGCTTCGGGCTGCGAAGTAGAGCAGGATATATCGATTGATGTTACTCCTTCTTTTACCGTGAATGCAACGCCCGACCTCATTCAAACATGCGAAGCTACGGGCATCGCAGTCGGTGCTGTTGCTAACTTAAACGAAGCTCTGCAATGGGAGTGGACACCTCACGATTGGGTAATCGATTTTACGGCACAAAACACGGCATTGGCAACGGAAGATTCGGGTGTGCTAACGGTCACGGCTCGAAACGCATCGGGTTGTGAGGCATCGGCAACCATAACGTTGGAAGTATCACCGCTGGTGACCGATTTGGGCCCTGACGTTGGGTTGTGTATCGATGAATCGCAAACACTCAGTGTGTCGTGGCCGGCTGAATACGAAATACTATGGAGCACAGGCTCTACAGAGGCGTCTATCGACGTGAATACAACCGGTACGTTTTCGGTTTGGGTACAAGCGCCCGATGGATGTACATCGGAAGATGAAATTGTAGTGGAGGTGTTCGATTATCCTGAGCTCGATTTGGGGCCCGATACGTCGGCTTGTGTTGGTGTAGAAGTAAGATTGCAAGCGGGTGCTCCCGGTTTGAGCTACCTGTGGAATACAGGGCAACTTTCCCGCGAAATCTATGTAACGGATCCAGGTATCTATCAAGTGGAAATAACAAACGGGTATTGCACTTCAAGAGATACAGTGGCGATTGACTTTAATCCATTGCCCGTGCAGCCATTCTTGCCTGAGTATGAGTTTTGCTTTGAAGCGAGCAATGAATCCTTTTTCCTGGATGCCGAGAATCCAGGTTCGTTCTATGTTTGGAACAATGACTCCCTTTCGCGTATCCTCATTCTTCAAGCACCAGGCGACTATTCGGTAAGCATAACCACCGATAAGGGTTGTGTTTCTGAGTTTGAAACAACGGTGCGTCAGGAGTGTATTGAGGCTCTGTATGTGCCGAACTCATTTACACCGGATGGTGACGGAATCAACGATGTCTGGTTTGTGTTTGGCGTGAACATCGTCAGTTATCATTTGCAGTTGTATAACCGCATGGGTGAAATGTTCTACGAAAGCTTCGATCTTTCTAAGCCCTGGCTCGGTCAGCGCCGCGATGGAAACGAATATGTCGATTCTGAAGTGTATGCCTACTCGATACGCTATCAAATAGTAGAAGAGGATGGTGCGCTGAGCGAGGAAAAAACAGTGCAGGGCTTTGTAACACTGATACGTTAGCGTTGTTCTCCCTCAATCAGTTTGTACAGTTCGTCCAATTTAGGCTGCAGAATAATTTCAATTCGGCGGTTCTTCGATTTATCGTCAGCATCTACGGGGTAGAATTCACCACGACCTGCCGCAGTTAGAATTTGCGGTTTTACGCTGCTATTTCCCAAGATAATTTTTACTACTTCCGTTGCGCGCAATACACTGAGGTCCCAGTTGTCTTTGGGGTAGGCAGGAGCATTGAGCTTGTCCGTATCGGTATGTCCTTCTACAATCACCTCCATATCGGTATCGTTTTCAATAGCTTTCGCCAAATCGATCAGCGCCTTTTTCCCTTTAGGGTCAACCACGGTGCTGCCTGTGGCAAAAAGTAGTTGAGCTTCCATACTCACATATACTTTCCCGTCCTTTTCACTCACCGTTAGACCCTTGTCTTTGAAGCCGAGCAAGGCCGCTTGTACTTTGTTTTTCAATGCCTCACTTGCAGCCTGTTGGTCGGCAAGCAGTTTTTCAAGATCGGCCAGACGTTTCTGTTTTTCGGCAAGTTCAGCTGTTGTTAGATCAATGGCAGCTTGCTTTTCGTTGAGGTCTTTTTCAAGATCTTTCAGCATATCTTCCTTCTTCTGCAGCGACTCTTGTGTGCGGTTTAGCTCCTCAACCAGTTTTTTGTTTTCACCGGTTGCTTGTGTGAGTAGCTCGCTACTTTTCTTCGAGAGAATTTCATTGAGCTCGTTGATTTTATCGTATTGTGTTTTGAGCTGGCGATACTCCTTGCCAAACTGTGTGGTATCGGCCGATAAGTCAGCTATCTGCTCTTCCTGCGCATTCACTTTATTCTGTAAATCTTTGTTGCCGGCCTCTAGCAGCTCATTCGATTTTTTCTGAGCTTCTAGGTCTTTTTCGCAGGTGTTCTTCTTTGTTTCCATTTCAGCGAATTTGCGCTGTGGTACACAGCTGCTGAGCAAAATGGTTCCTGCTATGGTAGCAATCAAAATATTCTTCATGGTAGTATGGGTTGCATACAAAAATGCAGCCTTACCAAGGAGGTAATCTTTTACGGAGTGAATGTTTTTAACCGCGCGTTGTGCAGTGAATCACGCAAGCCACGATTGAACTTCTTCCAATTGAACAGCCGGAATTTCTAGTTTGTTCTTCTTGCGATAACCATTCAGTTGCTGGTGTACTGCAGTCGGTTTGCTGCTCTTCAATTTTTCTACGGTGTCGTAACCGGCTTTAATGACATGCTCTGCCCATTCTTCCGGAATTCCGAGTGCGATAAAATCTTGTGGGTTAGGGCCTGTCTGAAACTTTTCGGGACGCATCTGCGGGAAGAAGAGTACTTCCTGAATGGCCTCGTTGTTGGTCAAAAACATCACCAAGCGATCAACTCCAATACCCATACCCGAAGTAGGCGGCATGCCGTATTCGAGCGCTCGCAAGAAGTCTTGGTCAATAAACATAGCTTCATCATCGCCTCGTTCTTGCAGTTGCAATTGATCTTCGAATCGCTGACGCTGGTCAATGGGGTCGTTGAGCTCACTGTATGCATTCGCTACTTCTTTGCCGTTGATCATGAGTTCGAAACGCTCGGTGAGTTCCGGATTGTTGCGATGACGCTTGCAGAGCGGTGACATCTCTACCGGGTAGTCCATGATGAAGGTGGGCTGAATGAAATTGCCTTCGCACTTTGCTCCGAAAATTTCATCGATGAGCTTGCCTTTACCCATCGCACCGTTGACTTCAATTCCAATGCTTTTTGCGAATGCTGCGAGCTCTTCTTCTGTCTTTGCAGTTATGTCGAAACCTGTAAATTGCTTGATGGCATCTGTCATGGTTATGCGCTGAAAAGGCTTCCCGAAATCGATGGTCCGGTCGGCAAACTGAACGGTGGAGGTTCCGAGCGCCTCGTTGCATACATGGCGAATCATGGCTTCTGTAAAGTCCATCATCCAGTAATAGTCTTTGTATGCCACGTAAATCTCCATTACAGTGAATTCCGGATTGTGCGTCCGGTCCATGCCTTCATTTCGGAAGTTGCGACTGAACTCGTAAACACCTTCAAACCCACCCACGATGAGTCGCTTCAGGTAGAGCTCGTTGGCGATTCTCAAATACATGGGCACATCGAGCGCATTGTGGTGTGTAGTAAAAGGACGAGCAGACGCACCTCCCGGTATTGCCTGAAGCACTGGCGTATCGACCTCCAAGTAGCCTTGAGCATTGAAGAAGTTGCGCATTGCGTTCACGATTTTCGTACGTGCAATGAACGTTTCGCGCACCTTTTCGTTCACCACTAAATCTACGTAACGCATGCGGTAACGAAGTTCAGGATCGGTGAAGGCGTCGTGTATGACACCCTCTTTGTCTGTCTTTACCACAGGCAGCGGTTTAACCGATTTGGCAAGCAGAGAGAATGATTCAACATGCACGGATATTTCACCCATGCGAGTTGTAAATAGTTTGCCGGTTACTCCAACAAAATCGCCGAAGTGAATGAGGTGCTTAATTACTTCTTTGTAGAGTGTTTTGTCGTCGCCCGGACAAATAGAATCGATGCTGATGTATATCTGAATCTTTCCTGTAGAGTCTTGTAACTGCGCGAAACTGGCTTTGCCCATATCGCGCATGTTGTGCAAACGCCCGGCAATGGTTACCGATTTTCCCTCCTCGTAATTGGCTAGAATTTCTTGCGCGGTGCTGTTTGTTGGAAATGCGGCGGCAGGAAATGGGTCGATGCCCAATGCACGAAGTTTATCGAGCGATTCTCGACGTACTATTTCTTCGGGGGAAAGCTGTTGAATCATGCAGCAAATGTAATCTGCAGAGTAGTTTCAACGCGGTGGATGCTCGCTTGAAACAATCAACAATTGATGGCCTTTTATCGAAAGTGAGGGTCAAAAAAAAGCCCGACAAACGTCGGGCTTTTCCTATTCTGTATGCACGAATTAACGACGCTCGTAACGATTGTCTTCAATTTGTGCAGCTTCTTTGAATGAGTTGAATACGCTGTTTGCAGCTTTCTGCTGGTAAGTAGCAGAGGCGCGATCCATGTCAGACTGGTAGTTATCTACTGATTCGGCAGTGGTAATGTCGGCATTGCGCTGAATAACGTAGATACCGCCTTTTCCAACGATGGCTTTAGACATGGTGCCCGTGTTCAAGCCGAAGCATGCTCCGATTACTGTGTTTTCCGGCATGCTTACACCGCTTGAAGGAAGGTTAGAATTGCGCATCGAAACGTTTTCGGCCTTCTTCACATCGCTGCTGATACGTGTTGCGATATCAGCCAATGAACCTTCGTTCATCATGGCTGCATATTTCTCTGCCTTCTTTTCTTTGATGGTTTCAGCCTTCATTACGTCGTATACATTTTCGAATGTAGGAACACCTTTTTCTTTCACCTCTGTGAGGGCCGCAATGATGTAGTCCTTGCCAACCATCATAGGTTGAGAAACTTCGCCCAATTCAGCGCCATATGCCCATCCAACCAATTCGCCTGCATCTGTTAGGCTGGCTACTGAAGTAGCATTTGGTTTGATGTTCTTGCCGTCGATGAGTTTAGTACCACCATTGAGTGTGTCGGCTGCAATGCGGAATGAAGCAGTGTCGGCGCAGTTGAGAGAGAATTCTTTCGCCAATGCATAGGCACTCTTCACTGTCTTGCTGCTTGGTTCGATAGCGCGATCAATTTGCGCAATCTTCGTGTATGGGAAGTTTTTGCCGGTTACCTCAATCAAGTGCCAACCAAAATCGCTTTCTACGATTTGCAAAGAACCCACAGGACCGTTGAAACAGGCGTCTTCAAATGGCTTCACCATCTGACCGCGTCCGAATTTACCCAAATCGCCGCCTTGTGCGCCGCTGCCCGGGTCTTCAGAATATTGCTTCGCCATTTCAGCGAAGTTGTTGCTCTTACCGATTACGGTTTTCAGCGAGTCCAATTTAGTTTTTCCGGTTGCTTTGTCTTTGATGAGGATGTGACGCGCTTCAACACTGTTGTTGTCGATGCCGCGCTTACTTGACTTAACAAGCAAAATGCGTCCGTTGTGGGCAAATGGACCCATTACAGTGCCCAATGAGTCGTTTTTGATGCGCGCTTCAATGTCGGAAGGAAGCATGCCATCTGTATAATTTGCGTATGCTTCGGCAGGATTTCCTGCGTTGCTCGAAGCGAATGCAGAGTCACTTTTTGCAGTTCTGAATTCTGCAGCCAATTGTTCCAGGCTTTCGCGAAGTGAAGAACTGTCGGTCGAAGTTGCTTGTACAGGGAAGTTCAGGTACTTTACTGAGCGGCTTGTTTCCTGGCGGTATTCGCGGTCGTTTTTGTGCTTGTTGTAATATGCACGCACATCGCTTTCTGTCCAGGTAATGGTGCTGTCCGGGATTTCAGCAAAAGTCTTTACAACGAAATCAACACTTACTTTGTCGTTCGCTGCTTTGAAGGCCCATTTCGCGTCAACGTTGTTGGCGAATGCAGCTTTGCGAAGCATGATGTCATACTTTTCCTTTTGACGCTTTTGCTTGATGAGTTTCTTCCAGTTTTCAGCCATTTTAGCGTCCATACCGTCGAAGCTCTTGCGAACCTGCTCTTTCAAAGCTGTGCTGTCTTTGCCACCATAGATGGTGCTCTTTACGAAAGGCGACAACAACTCACCGAAGGTAATCTCGTCATATTCTTCATCGGAAACTTCAATTCCCAACGCATCATATTCATCTTGGTAGATGACGTTTTCCACGAGTTGACTCCATGTGTCGTTCGACAAGCTTTGCTCATTTCCCTGATATTGGAAAAGGGGCTCACGGTCTTGCAATGCACGCTGCCATTCCTGAGCGCTGATAGATTGCCCGTCTATTTCACCAATTGCCGCATTGTTATTGCCAAAAAGCGACATCACCGCGTCGTAAGGGATGAGGAAGGAGAGGAGACCCACACCTACCATTACCAACAACAAACCACGCTGCTGTCGGATTTTTTCAATCATTGCCATAAGTCAGTTAATCTTAAAATTTTGGGCTGCGAATATCGTAAATAGACGCCATACTTCAAGCGGGCGGCCTTAAATAATTGACATTCAGTATTTATAAAAGGAATCAGGTTTCTAAAACCGTTGAAAATGAACCGATAACGACCTGGTTTTGCAACTGCTAGCTAGGATTGAACTGTAATTTTCACCAACTCAATGCGGGTTTCACTCACCTTGATAGGGGTGAATGTGTAGACCCCGCAATTGATGGTTTCCATTTCTTCTGGAATATCGCCTCGCAGAAAGAGAATAAGCCCACCAAGCGTATCATATGCTTCCTGGTTTTCCGGGAGTTGGAGTTGGTACTTATTATTGAGGTAGTCAATTTCCAGGCGAGCCGAAAAATCGAATGATCCGTCGGCATGCGGCAATTCGGTGTTTTCCTCTTTATCGTGTTCGTCCTCTATTTCTCCGAAAATCTCTTCAACAATGTCTTCCATTGTTATCATGCCAGCTGTGCCGCCAAACTCATCAACCACCACAGCTACCTGTTTTTTCTGTTTTATGAATAACTCCAGAATTTCATAGGCTTGCATGGGTTCCGGAATGATCGAAATAGGTCGGAGAATGTGTTGGATGTGAACCGGCCTTTTGAAAAGTTCATACGAATGCACGTAGCCTATTATATGATCGACGCTTTCACGGTAGACCAGTATTTTCGACAAACGGGTATCGATAAAGCGTTTTTTCAAATTGTCGATGGTGTCCGTAATGTCAATTGCTACTATCTCGTTGCGTGGCACTAAGCAATCGCGGGCTTTGAGATTTGAAAAATCGAGGGCATTCTGGAAGATCTGTATTTCATGGTCGATGGCTTTGCTCTGATCGATATTGCCTGTCGCTTGTTCCAGGTAGTGATCGAGGTCGATACGACCAAATTCTACTTCTTCATCCTTTATTTCCTTGCGCACCACCAGACGTATGAATAAATCGGATATGCCGGTTATAATCCAGGCGAAAGCATAAAGCACACCATACCAAACGGCAAGAGGCACAGCCATCATATTGAGCCATCGGTTGGGGTTTATGCTGAAAATCGCTTTCGGAATGAACTCGGCGAATACCAGCACAATGATGGTGGAAAGAATTGTTTGTGTGAGCACTACTCCGAAATCGCCAACAGCGATTGAAAAAGCCGGAAATTGATAAGCAATGGAATGCTCAATCACTTCGCCCATGTAGAGACCGTATACAACTAGGGCTGCATTGTTACCAATGAGCATCGTTGCTATGAACAGCTTTGGTTTATTAATGAAATGCCCAATGATGTTTGATGCAAAGACTCCCTGCTTTTTGTCGAGTTCAATCTTTAGCTTATTGGCTGTGATGAACGCTATTTCCATTCCGCTGGAAAAAGCAGATGCCAACAAGGAGAGAAAAATGACTAAGGGCCAGTATGAATCCATCAAGCAGGGCGGCTAATCAGGGAATGGTATGTCCTGCGTAACCGAAGAATACCGAGCAAAGGTAGTAAATTGAAAGCGAGCCCTTGCAGGTCTTATTGAGGCGCATTGTTCCGTTCAATGCGCAAACGCATTTTTCTGCGAAACATCCACCAAAAAAAGGAAATACCGGGTATGAAAAACTTATTGATTTCGGTGCGCCAGGGTTCAAAGGCGATGATTGAATAACATGCGAAAACGAAAGAGGCAATCGTGAATACGAGCCAGAAGTTTTCAATGATTTTATTGGTTTTTTCCATCTGTATTCTCTGTGTTTTCTTCCACCATGATATCGCCCGTGGGCTGCAGGATGCGGTATTGTGTGAAGCTGTCGTTGCTCTCGAGACCGCGCCCTCGCAGTACTGTTCCGCCCGTAAGGGTAATGACAACGGGTTTGTCGGTCACTATGCGTGCACTGTCTTGCAGATAGATGAGTTCTTCTGTTTCCAGTTTCTCCCCCGACTTATTCATGAGCACAACCGATTCCCACGCAGTGAGGGTTTTCTTTTTTTCTTCGTACTTGCCATTGCGTGCTGAAATGCGTGCGTCTTCTTGTTCGTTTGCGTCGAAGAATATCATGGTAAAGCCGTTGCTTGCCAGCAGGTAGTCTTCATCTCCGCCCAATTCGAATTGTTCAAGTAAGGTTGCTTCTAAGCGCGTTTGCTTTTTTCCTTTTTCCGAGAATGAATAGACTGCGTTATGGCTGGTTTGTACGGGATGCGTGTTTTTGTCGGTGATTGCCCGCACCTGCTCAATATCGTTGCGGCAAGCCGTCAGCAAGAGCATCAGTGTAAAAAAAAATGCGATTCGAACGGTTGTCATTAGTCGTATTTCACTTGGCGGAACCAACGATCGAAAGCAGATGGCGAGAGCGAGAAGCCAACCATGAAGCCGAGATAATCCTCTCGCACAAGTCCGGCATCTGTAGTGCCGCGAGTGCCCCATTCAACGCCCAAATGAAGTTTAGACTGCGAGCGAATCATGGGTATGGTTAAACCGGCCGTTGTCGCCTGTTGATCGATACGGGTGTTGTTTATCGTGAGTTCAGATTGAAGACTGCGATAGCCTGCCCTGTAGTAGAGGCGATTGAAAAAATTGTTGCTAACGTCGGTGGTAGGTTTGTATTCAATTCCCGCAGCCCATCCTGAGGAAGCGTTCAGGCCGTTGTCGAGATTGACGTCTTCATCCATCTCCAGTCTATACTTCGACCAATCTTGAATTTTGTATTCGCCCGCAACCACAAAAGTGCCCCACTTCTTATTGAAGAGTTTATATGCTACACCCGCCTGAATTTTCTGAGGAAGAATGAGTCGACCATTCAATGCATCTAGGAAACGAGCAGTATCGCGGTAGGCTGAATTGGAGCCGAAACGAATAGAATAAAGCAGCTCGGTATATTCCGCATACAAAGGAGTATTCAAGGAATAGGTAGCACCGAACTGAATTGCTGAGCCACCCAACACTCTGTTTTGAGGATCGCGGCGTGTTGTAAGATTGACTTTGTATTGCAGGCCTGCCTCCCACACAATGCCCTTGACCCAGAGGTTCAGGTTTTCGACCGTGGTGAAGTGCTCAGATTGACTAAAGGCAACCACGTTTTCACGCGTGATGTTGCCAAACAGATAATTTCCATTTATCCCTATGGAAACCTGGTGTAAACGCCGTTGCACGCTGTCGGCTGCGCTGCCTTCTCCGAATCGAAACAGCCGTGAAAACCCTATTGTAGCCTTGTTGATGCCGCCACGGCCTGAATAATTATAGCTTGCGGTTAGCGTATCGCTCAGGCTGTCTTTGGATGAAAATCGATAATCGACGGAGCTATAGGGTGTAATACCAAAGGCCAGCGCCCATTTCGTATTTGGTTTTTTAAACCCCATACTTAACTCATGCACTTGTCCATTGAAGTGGTTTGAGGTGGATGTGCCGCTTAGTGTCTGCGTGTTGGAGCCTTTGATGGTTGTCTGCAAATTCGTTACTTCCAAAAAAGAATAGGATGCCGGATTGGCGAGGTTCAGGCTAATAGGATCGGAAAGAGGTGAAGTAATTCCACCCATGCCGAAATGAACCACGTTACCGGAATTATCACGCAGCCCAAGTCCAAACCGTGAATAGACGGAGTTTGTGTTGTACTGCGCAACGGCGGATTCAACCAAAAGAAAGCACAGAGCGGCCGAAAAAAGCTTAGTGAATGTTTTGGCGAAGAATTTCATGCAGGCCGATCTGAGTTAATTGAGGTTCGGCAAAAGTCGCACTTTTCAAGGAGTTCTCAAAAAATGAATAATCGCCGCCCGTGATGATCACCTCGAGGTTGTTGTATTGACTCTTGTATTCAGAAATCATCGCGTCGGTTTCGAGCAAAATCGAATGGTCGACACCCGAAAGTATTGAGCCGGTTGTGGAGGTGCCCAGCAAAAGTTTTTCTCCGGCCGTTGGTTCAAGCAGAGGCAGCTTTCCTGTGAAATGATGCAATGCCTTGAATCGCATAGCGCGACCCGGTGAAATGCTACCACCCACAAATGTTTTTTCGAGCAGCATGGAGTAGGTTGTGCATGTACCGAAATCTACCACCAATACATTGTGGCCGGGGAACAATGCGCATGCGCCGGCCATGTTGGCCAGGCGGTCGTGGCCGATGGTTTCGGGCGTTGAATAACTCAACGAAAATGGAAACTTCAAGGTGTGACTAACCAATACCAATGGCAAGGGCAGAAGCTTCATTACTTCATTCTGGGAATACCCGTCGCGCACATCCGAAAAAATGGTATGTGCTATAGGGTAGGCGGAGAAGAGTTGAGCTATCTCTTCGACAAAATTCTCATCGCCGGCGTTGCGAATGTCCACGATATTTTTTCCATCGAAAACGGATAGTTTGGTCAGGGTGTTTCCTCGGTCTATTGCAAGTTGCATTTTCATAGTTACACCCTATGGCTTCCTGGATCGCTTAGTTGATGGTGCGTGTTCCCGCCATAGACTGAAACGGAGTGAAGGAATATCCGATGCTGGCAACCATGAATCCTCCATCGAATCCGGTGTTGTCGTTGCTGCCCATGAGGTCAAAATTGTAGGCCTGCCGAATGTGTCCAATCATCGTTGCCCGAATGAAAACGGCATTGTAACGATTGATTTGGTAGGTGGGAGTAAGTGACGCGCAGAAATTGGCCATGTAGTCGTACACGTAAATGCGACGATCATAATCTGCGGTGAACCTCATCTTGTTGATCATTGCACTCACACCAAAGCCCACGAAACCGTATAACTTGATGCGGTCTTGCCACAGGTGAACAGCGTTTCCTTGTCCTGCAGATTTTAGAAACTGTAACTGAAGCAAGTTGGTTGAAACGCCCGTTGTAAATCGGAAATAGTCGTTTCGAAAATAAAGAGACCCATCAGCGGGACGATTCAATTCGACACCAACCTCACCGCGCAAATACAGGTTTTCTTTCAGTAAGTAGCTCAGTCCTCCTGTAATGTTTTGAGGAATAACTTTTTCAATAATGTAACCGTCGCTAAGCTGTGAGTGCAGGAAGTGGTTTCCAGCTGAAACATCTAACTTGAGGTTGATTGGTACGAATTGCCCAGCCAACCAATAGGGAAGCATTATTAAGCTGACGAAAATTAGGAATTTCATGAGCGAAAGTTAGCCAGAAATTTTAAAACAGATCTGTATCACGTCGTTCGGCCGAACTTGTCATAGTGCGCATGGCATTGTGAACATCTTCCAATTTTCATTGCTATTCGCATGAATTGCAAACGTAATTTGCGCCATATACAATACTTGAACGCAATGATTAATAGAAAAGAATTCAGAAAATATGCGATGGGTAACCATGGCATCAGCGGCACAGTAGTCGATGATGTTATCAGCCATGTTTATGGCGCTGAGAATATGACACGTACTGTAATTGAAGAACGCAACATGCCCTTCCGTGAGGTAGACGTGTTTTCACGTTTAATGGCAGATCGTATCATTTTCCTAGGAACGGAAATTGACGATTATATCGCAAACATCATTCAGGCGCAATTGCTCTTTTTGGAAAGTGCGGATTCCAAGAAGGACATTCAGATTTATATCAACTCACCCGGTGGAAGCGTATATGCCGGTTTGGGTATTTACGATACCATGCAGTATATCAATCCTGACGTAGCAACTATTTGCACAGGAATGGCAGCAAGCATGGGTGCTGTGTTGTTGTGCGCAGGCGAAGCAGGAAAACGCACTGGTCTTAAGCATTCACGTGTTATGATTCACCAACCATTGGGAGGAGCTCGTGGGCAAGCCAGTGACATTGAAATTACAGCGCGTGAGATTCAGAAGTTGAAGAAAGAGCTTTACGATATCATCGCTCATCATAGCGGCAAATCATACGATCAGGTTTGGGCCGATAGTGATCGTGATTACTGGATGATTGCATCAGAGGCTAAAGAGTACGGAATGATTGATGATGTGCTCGATAAGAAAAAAGCGTAGTTCGCTTATGTGAATTATGAAAGGCATCCAAACGGATGCCTTTTTTCATTTTAGACGTTGCCTGTAACCTTCGGGATTTTACGAAGTATTGAACACGCCGCATCGGTATCCTTTGTTAGGACTGATTTTCCTCACGTGATAAGTGTGGTTAATAAGATTGGAGATATGTCATTTTCAAGAAGAAAATTCGGAGGTTCATTTGAATGTCATCTCATGTTCTCTGAAGAATGTGATTTGGCCATTTACCAACCCTAATTTTTTTCTACATGCTTTCTATTAACCTCACTTTGCGAACCGGCAATGTGTTTTCTCGCATTGTTCTTACGGTTCTTTTAACTGTATCTTTTTTGTGGGTTCAGGCACAGCCGACATTTGTGAATGTTGGACCCAATGAAACCATCGCTTGTGGCGACGAGATTCCCTCTCCTGAGGGTGTTACCGCTATTAGTGCGTGTGAAGGACCTGTAAGTGTTGACGTATTTGCGGCCGAAACCGGCAACGTCACAGCAGATTGTAATGTCTCTACAGCAGTTGGCCCAGGTATCGATTGGGCCGTATGGCTTCCTTTGTTGGATGCGCCTTCAGTAGCTTGGAACTTCATTGGCGATCAGTCGCTAACCTTCTATGGCAATGGCACCGGTCGACTCACAGGAACTATCCAAAACTCGGTCAACTCAACCTGGCAAATGTCGGTTGACATGTATTTCGAGCATGGCCGCAACTGGACCGATTGGTCATCATTGGACAGAAGCTATAAGAATGATCTTGGACTTGCCGGCTCCAATTACCTCGATTGGATGTACTATGAATTGAAACCGGTATTCTCTCACATTACCGGTATTGGTGCCTTATCCGGTTCAGATTTGAGTTTGCAACATTTGCCTTCGAATTATTACTTCGGTTTTCAGGTGGGCGTTGCATCGAATAATAAGAATGGCAACAATGGTATGAGCGGCTGGTTTTCATACACAGGTACTTTCAATGGTGAAAGCGTAAGCGGTAATGGAGACGTTAATGTGGACCAATCATGTGAGCAACCAGAACTTGGTTGCGGAAGCTCTGAATTTACCTATACCTATCGCGCTGAAGATGCCTGTGGAGCAGTTGCTTTTGCTTCACGCGTTATCACGGTTGTTGATGAAACAGCTCCTGTGTTTGCTGAAGTGGAATCACCGCTCTTTGTGCCTTGCACTTCGTCGGATAGCATTTATGCATCTGCTGAAGACGCCTGCTCATCGGTGAGTATTTCTTATGCTGATGAAATTGTTGAGGCTGGTTGCCCTGGAGTTGTTACCCGAATTTATACAGCTACCGATGGATGTGGCAACTCATCTACTGTATCGCAAACAATCTACTTGTTTGATGAGGGTGAGCCTGAGTTTACCTTGTTTCCCGATGATGCTGTTCTAAGTTGCGAGGACACCGACAATTTTAACCCGATAGTAGAATACACTGCGGTTTGCTTTAACACGACCCTTACTCAAACGGATGTGATTACTGAGGGAGAATGCTCGGCGAATTACACTTTGGTTCGCACCTATACATTGACCGATGCTTGCGGCAACAGTGTTTCACAGGATTGGACCGTACAAGTGGCCGATACCCAGGCGCCTGTTATTGAAAATGTGCCGCTAAGCGCTGATCTGAATTGTGGCGATGAGGTGCCTGCTGGTGAGCCTTCTGCTTCCGACAATTGCAGTGAATTCACCTTGACGTCGAATACAGTTTCAGAAGACCAGTCATGTGGATATAGCACGACTACCACATGGACTGCTACCGATGCATGTGGCAATTCGTCGACCGCTTCGCAAGTCATCACATTCGTGAATAGCACAGACCCGGAGTTCAGCTATATTCCTGAATCGGTAACGCTCAATTGCGGTGATGAGTTCGTGTTGGATACAGCAATCGTGAACGATAATTGTTCTCAAGTGACTCTTGCCTGGACGGACGAGCCATTGTTTGATTGCGCTGGAAGCTACATCCGTATTTGGAGAGCTTTTGACGCCTGCGGCAATCAGGCACTCGAATCGACAGTGGTGACCTTTGTTGATACCCAAGCACCTGTTTTGGTTGGTATCCCTGATTCAGCCGAAGGTTCTTGCGGCGGTGCTCCAATAGCCGCAGAGGTAAGTGCAACTGATAATTGCGATACCGATGTAGTCGTGGTTTTGACCGAAGTTGCTGTACCAGGCAATTGTGGCAGCATAGTTACTTATACATGGACAGCCACCGATAATTGTGGAAACACTGCTTCAGAAGAGCGTACCTATAACCTCACCGACAACGCTGGGCCTGAATTTGCTGATATCGACACCGTCTATGCTTCTTGCGGCGATGATTTGAGTTTATTGGAAATTCCATCACCAGAGGTCACCGATGCCTGCTCTCAGGTTGTGGCCTTGGATTTTACAGATGTTGAAGTACCTGCCGATTGCGGATCTGAAGTGATTCGCACCTATACTGCTGCGGATGGTTGCGGAAACACATCATCAGCACAACAGGTTATAGTGCTTGAGGACACCACGGCGCCTAATTTCATTTCTGCTCCTGAGAATCTGGTGTCGGTATGCGGAACCTTATCAAACGAAGGTGCCTTGCCTGTTGTAGAAGATAATTGTTCAGCTGTCACCATCACGTTTGAAGACGAAGCTGCCTCTGGCCAAGGCTGTTCGGGTAGCTTGGTTCGTCACTGGTTCGCTACCGATGCTTGCGGAAACGTTGCAACGTTCGATCAGGAAATTACTTACGCCGACAATACAGCTCCGGTAATTCTTTCATTGCCTGAAGATGTTACAACAGGTTGCGATCAAGTGCCAGCAGCTGATGCTAGCTCAGTGGTATTCGAAGATAATTGCAGTGCTGCAACGGCCTCTGTGAATGATGTACTGGTGCCCGGTGGTTGCCCCGGTGGTTATAATATCGAGCGCACCTATACAGTAACTGATGCTTGCGGCAACAGTGTTTCAGCCATGCAAACGATTTATGTGGTGGATGAAGTTGCACCGGTATTGCTCGGTGTTCCTGCCGACACAACGATTATCTGCGGCGTTGATTTGCCGGTTGCCACAACGACAGCTACCGATAATTGCTCTGGTCCGGAAGATATTACTCTTACTGTGGATGAGCAGTTGGTACCATCACCTTGCGGCAGCACATTGCAGCGTATCTATTTCGCTTCGGATGCCTGCGGTAACACTACTGCACTGGTACAGGTAATAACATTGATTGACAACATTGCTCCTCTGTTTATTTCCGTACCTGAAGCTACAACCATAAGTTGTGGCGATGATTCTTCATTGGAAGATGCGGTGGCCATTGACGGTTGCTCAGAGGTAACAATTACAGAAGAGCGATTTACCAATGGTGATTGCGGCAATAGCTTCACGCGTGTGTTTACGGCCACCGATGGATGCGGAAATTGGTCAACTGCGGAGCAATTTGTTACGGTAGTTGACGAAACAGCGCCAAGCTTTGAAGGTATAGCCCAAACCATCGTTTTGAGTTGCGGAGATCTTTTGCCAGCAGCCGATGTTGTTGCGGTAGACGCTTGTGGCAGCGTAGAAATGTCGCACGTTGACGAAACCCAGTCGTTTGGTTGCGGATATCAAATAATGCGCGAATACACTGCCGTTGACGCGTGTGGCAGCAGCTCTACTTTCGTGCAAATCATCCAGTTTGTTGATGATCAAGGACCTGTGTTCCTGTCTACTCCTGAAAATTTGGTTTTGTCATGCGGCGATGAGATGCCTGCAGTGGAACTTCCTCAGGTGTCCGATGCTTGCTCTGAGCCTACTGAGGTGACCTATGAAGAATTTACAGAAGTGGGTGAGTGCGCAAGTGCATACACCATTACGCGCACCTTCACTGCGACTGATTTGTGCGGAAATAGTTCAACACACATTCAAACCATTTCCTTTAACGATGATACGGCTCCTGTGTTCAACCAGTTTGATGCAATAGTTGAATTATCGTGTGCGAATGCTTCAGTAGCCTTGGTTACAGTGTTTGATAACTGCGGTGACGTAACGGTTACTTATACAGATACATTCACTGCTGGTGCATGTGGAACACGCGTGCGCAACTATACGGCAACAGACGCATGTGGTAATTCTGCTCAGGCATTCCAAACGCTCATAGTAAGCGATGCTATTGCACCTGCGTTCCTTTCATTCCCCGTATCGGCTGCAGTTTCATGTGATGCTGTAGTAGCGGTAGAGCAATCATTTATCGAATACACCGAAAACTGCTCTGATGTAACTGTTACTTGGAATGAGGAGATTGTCGAGGGCGATTGTCCGAATAGTTATACAAGTATTCGCACGTGCACGTTGACCGATGCATGCGGGAATTCGACTTCATCTAGCTACACTCTTACAGTGAGCGATACGGAAAGGCCGCAAATTTTAGGAGTACCTGCGGATGTAACGCTGGATTGCGGTGATGCTCTTCCGACGGCCGATGCATTCGTGGTAGATAATTGTACGGCTCAACCGGTTTTCACACTTTCTGAAGCAATGGAAACCATTGGCTGTACAATGATTCTGACTCGACGCTGGACTGCCGAAGATGAGTGTGGCAACGTAACTCAGGAAGTGCAAGTCTTGACTTTTATCGACCAAACTCCTCCTGTATTGAGCGAGTATCCGGAGTCAATCTTCTTGATATGTGGACAACCATTGCCGGAGCCACCTGTAATTACGGCAGAGGATAACTGCTCAGGAATTGTTGAAGTCGTGTATACGGAACTCGGTGAGGCAGGTGAACCTTGTTTGCCTTTCGAGCGCAACTGGTGCGCAATAGACTGCAGCGGAAATGAAACCTGCCACACGCAGCTTATTTTCTTCGAACAACCAGCCGCTACACCAATGCTGAATCAGCCGGAAATGAGCACATGGCAGTCGTCACTCGACCGTTTGAACGTTCAACTAACGGCGCATGAAACCGGCCGCTGGGGTGTTGACGCTTTCGACATGAATGGTCGTCGCGTGGGCAACCTTTTTGTTGGTGAGTTGAATGCAGGTGAATCGCGGACAATTGACGCAGATCTCAACCAATTCGTAAGTGGCATTTACATCATCCAATTCTCGAATGGGGAAAGCGTTGTTACGCAGCGACTGCCTATTGTTCGATAAAATCGTTTTGTTCATTTGATAAACAATTGGCCCGCTTTCATAGCGGGCTTTTTGTTGATGGAGGGGCTTGCTCACGCACTGCTTATCTTCGCGACAATGGAACGGATTACGTTGTTTGCTGATGTGATTGTGCCGCAGGCATTGCCCGTTCCGCTTACCTATCGGATTCCCTTTGATTGGAATGACGATGTAGTAGTTGGCCAGCGTGTTGTGGTTCCACTGGGAAAATCGAAACTTGTTACCGGAATAATCCGCGCCATACACCAACAAGGGCCCACAAACTACCAAGCAAAATACATTGACGCATTGCTTGATGCGCAGCCGCTGGTAATGCCGCAGCAACTCGCGCTTTGGGAATGGATGGCGAATTATTACTGCTGCACATTGGGCGATGTGATGAGCGCGGCTTTGCCGGCTGCTCTGAAATTATCGAGTGAAACACGGTTTGTTCCTGTGAATGACGATGACGAAAGTGAACTGAGTGAAAAGGAGCAAACGGTTGTAAGAGCTCTACGAGTGCGTGGAAGCATGTCACTCGATGATATTGCTGAGTTGCTGGGAATAAAGCAAGTACAATCCATTGCAAAACGACTGGTTGAAAGTGGCTGGCTGCGAAGTGAGGAAGAAATCAAGGAAAAATTCAAACCCAAGACAGCAGAGTTTATTTCGCTCGATAGGCAGTATGAATCGGAGGCTCGTTTGCAACAATTGTTTGCCGAACTCGAAACGCGAAGAGCGCAGAAGCAAACGGAAGCACTCATGCTTTTTTTACAGTTGGTGCAATGGGATGGGAAGAGATTGCCGGAAATGGAGCGCGCCAAATTGCAAAAGCAAGGTGTTGCTTCCGCTGTGGTTTCGGCTATGATAGAGAAGGGAATCTTTACCTCGGTAACACGAGAAGTCGGCCGATTGAATGCTGGTCTGCTGAGCACATCTCCCACGCGCGAATTGTCGCCTGCTCAGTCGGAAGCAAAGGATGCTATTCTGTTGAATTGGCAAGAGAAGGATGTCTGCTTGCTGCACGGTGTAACCTCCAGCGGAAAGACCGAGGTGTATGCATCGCTCATAGAGGAAGCTCTGGCCAAAGGAAAACAAGTACTTTTCCTATTGCCCGAGATAGCACTAACAACTCAGATTATACAGCGATTGCGTAAGTTTTTTGGTAAGCGAGTAGGTGTTTATCACAGCGGCTATAGCGACAACGAGCGCACAGAAGTTTGGAATAAGGTGTTAAGCGATATTCCCGGTGAGTGCGATGTGGTGTTGGGGGCTAGAAGCGCAATGTTTCTGCCCTTCAAGCGCTTGGGTTTGCTAATAGTAGATGAAGAGCATGAACAAAGCTTTAAGCAGCATGATCCTTCACCGCGCTATCAAGGGCGAGATACAGCACTCTGGTTGGCCTCCCGATTTGGCGCTAAAGTTTTGTTGGGTTCTGCTACGCCTTCCATTGAAACCTATTGGAATGCGGTAAATGGTCGCTATGGTTTTGTTGAGTTGAGTGAACGATTTGGAGGCATGCAATTGCCGGAAGTTGTGCTGTGCGATGTACGAAAGGAAATAAAGGCGAAGACCATGCACAGCCATTTCACCGAACAGTTGTTGAGTGAAATGCAACGTGTTCTGGAAGCAGGCGAACAAATTATTCTCTTTCAGAATCGCAGAGGGTATTCGCCCTTGTGGGAATGTGAAAGCTGCGGTTGGGTGCCCATGTGCACACGTTGCGATGTGAGCCTTACCTATCACAAGTTCTCCCATCAATTGCGATGTCACTATTGCGGTTATTCCACGTCGCCCGTGCCGGCGTGTCATGCCTGTGGTTCGGTAGATATGAAGATGCTCGGTTTCGGAACTGAAAAAATCGAGGAGGACCTGCAAGTGCATTTTCCTGATGTGCGTGTGCAGCGAATGGATTTGGATACGACACGCAGCAAGTCGAGCTATCAAAAAATTATCAGTGAATTTGAATCCGGGCATACGCGCATACTGGTTGGTACGCAGATGGTGACGAAAGGACTCGATTTCGACAACGTTTCTTTGGTAGGAATTCTGAGTGCAGATAAGATGATGAATTATCCCGACTTCCGCGCTATGGAGCGAAGCTTTCAGATTATGATGCAGGTGGCGGGAAGGGCTGGTAGGAAGAACAAACGCGGAAAAGTGCTGATCCAAACCTACAACCCCGATCATTGGCTGCTGGATTTGATAACTAAGGGCGATTATCGTTCCTTTTATGACCGTGAAGTAAAGGAGCGTTACCAATTCGTGTATCCGCCTTTTGTGCGCCTGATGCGCATAACGCTTAAGCACAAGGATGACGCTGTTGTGCAGCGAGCGGCGCAGGAAATACAGCGTTTGTTAGCTCCTGTGTTGAAAGATAGAATTCTGGGACCTGAACGTCCCTATATACCTCGTATCAACAACTATTTTCTACAACAATTTTTGGTGCGATTCGATAAGAAAAAGGAGAGTGAAGCCATCAAGGCAACCGTTATTCAAATGATGCGTTTGCGATTGGCGGAACCAGACTTTAAGCAGGTGCGATTGAGTGTGGATGTCGATCCTTTGTAACACAATTACCAGTTGCTTTCAAGGACGTAAAAAAAAAAACGCAGAGAAGGAATTCCTCTCTGCGTTTTCATAGGTTGATTGAGGTTAAGAAAGCGTGCCTACCATGTTAGCCGGAATAACCCACTGGTCATAGTCTTCAGCGGTAACATGTCCAAGACGAACAGCTTCTTCTTTCAGCGTTGTTCCATTCTTGTGCGCTGCCTTGGCGATTTCAGCTGCTTTGTAATAACCGATTTTTGTGTTGAGCGCGGTAACTAACATAAGTGATTGATCAACGAGTTGCTGAATGCGCTCATGGTTTGGCTCAATACCTGCCGCGCAATGGTCGTTGAACGACACACATGCATCGCCAAGTAATTCTGCACTTTGCAAGAAGTTATAGGCCATCATCGGCTTGAATACATTCAATTCATAATGACCCTGTGTGCCACCCACCGTAATGGCCACGTCGTTGCCCATTACTTGTGCGCAAACCATGGTAAGCGCTTCGCATTGTGTTGGGTTAACCTTGCCGGGCATGATGCTGCTTCCCGGTTCGTTTTCTGGAATGAAAATCTCTCCTATGCCACTGCGCGGTCCGCTGGCCATCATGCGAATGTCATTCGCGATTTTGTTGAGCGAAACTGCTAATTGTTTCAGAGCACCATGGCTTTCTACGATGCCATCGTGTGCTGCAAGTGCTTCGAATTTGTTGGGAGCACTTGTGAAAGGAAGCCCGCTGAATTCGGCGATTTTTTTAGCAACCAATTCAGAATATCCTTTTGGTGCATTTAACCCTGTACCCACTGCAGTTCCTCCCAAAGCTAGTTCACCCAAATGAGAAAGCGTGTTGTTGAGTGCGCGCAAGCCATGATCGAGTTGAGCTACATACCCGCTTAATTCTTGTCCAAGAGTAACGGGTGTAGCATCCATCAAGTGGGTGCGGCCAATCTTTACTACCTGCATGAACTCTTTGCTCTTGGCGTGAAGAGTATTGCGCAGCAAAGTGACACCGGGAATGGTCTTTTTCAAAACCGATTCATACGCTGCAATGTGCATTGCGGTAGGGTAGGTGTCGTTGGAAGATTGCGATTTGTTGACGTCGTCGTTTGCGCCCAGCAACATTTCGCTTTCGCCCAGTTTGCCACCTAGTAAAACATGCGAGCGATTGGCAACAACTTCATTCACGTTCATGTTGCTTTGCGTGCCGCTTCCCGTTTGCCAAATGACGAGCGGAAATTGATCGTCGAGTTTTCCTGCAAGGATTTCATCGCACACAGCGCTTATTGCATCTCGTTTTTCGGATGGCAATACACCGAGTTCGCAGTTGGTGTGTGCAGCTGCTTTTTTCAAAATGGCGAATGCACGAATAATCTCTTTCGGCATCGATGCTTCCGGACCAATTTTGAAGTTGTTGCGTGAGCGCTCGGTTTGTGCACCCCAGTAAACATGAGCGGGAACTTTAACCTCGCCCATGGTGTCTTTTTCAATTCTGTATTCCATATTTTGCGTAATTCTTCTTGTATTAAAAGGTTTCAGCGGCTTTGCCTTGCTGCATCAGATAGCCCTTGAGGAACTCATCGATGTAGCCATCCATCACGGCATCTACATCCGAGGTTTCAACACCTGTTCGAACGTCTTTCACCAATTTGTAGGGTTGCATTACATAGTTGCGAATCTGTGAGCCCCACTCAATCTTTTTCTTCGTTGCTTCAATCTCGCTTCGCGCTGCGTTGCGTTTTTCGAGCTCCATCTCATAGAGCTGCGATTTCAACAACTGCATTGCTTTTTCTTTGTTTTGAAGTTGTGAACGTGTTTCCGTATTGTCGATGATAATGCCCGTAGGCGCGTGACGAAGTCGCACACCGGTTTCAACCTTGTTTACGTTTTGTCCGCCTGCGCCTCCGCTTCGGAAGGTGTCCCAGGTGATGTCTGAAGGGTTGATGGCGATTTCTATGGAGTCGTCGACAAGCGGGTACACATACACACTCACAAACGAAGTGTGCCTGCGAGCGTTGGAGTCGAAAGGGGATATGCGCACTAGTCGATGCACTCCGTTTTCGCCTTTGAGCATACCGAACGCAAACTCTCCGTCGATTTCCAATGTGCATTGTTTTACACCTGCTACATCGCCTTCCTGCATGTCAAGTTCTTTAACGGTGTGTCCGTTTTTCTGCGCCCACATCACATACATACGCATGAGAATGCCGGCCCAGTCGCAACTTTCCGTTCCGCCTGCACCTGCGGTTATCTGAAGAACAGCGTTCAGGCTGTCTTCTTCAGAGCTCAACATGTTTTTGAATTCGAGGTCTTCTACACGGGTGGATGCGAGCTTGAATTGCGCTTCCAATTCTTCTTCTGTAGCTGCTTGCTCTTTGAAGAAGTCATAAAGAACGGCCAAATCTTCAACGGAGTCAGAACAATGCTTGAATGCATCGGTCCAGATTTTTTTATTGCGTATTTGACGCATCACCTGCTCCGCCTTTTTGGCGTCGTTCCAGAAGTCGGGGTCTTGTGTTTGCTTTTCGTCTTCCTTTATCTGAAGTAGTTTTACTTCAACGTCAAAGGTACCTCCCAAGCGCGGTCACGCGCTCTTTCAGCTCACCGATAGCATCGCTTGTAATTGCCATAATGATTAATCACTGAATTTGAATAAATGCGGTCGCGAAGGTAGTTATCTTTACCGCTCAAGACCAATAAAGCAATACCAATTCATTTATGGACGACGTTTTCAAGAGCAACCCGGAGCATCATGAGCCAAGCTCTATCGATGCTATCATTGCCGAAGGATTTCATGTAAACGGGCCTGCATTCATTCGCAAGGGTATCAGCTATTTCAGTAATGAATTCGGAATCTACGTTGCTTTTACACTTGTCTACATTGCTCTTTCCATGGCCGCAAGTGCGCTACCGCTCGTAGGTGATTTATCCGGAATGTTGCTGGGTCCTCCATTGGTAGCCGGATTTGCCTGTTACATGCGTTTACAGTCGCGCAACGACCACCGCGAATTTTCGAATTTCTTCGGTGGTTTCCGCAGTGGTAACTGGCCTTCGCTCGTGTCACAGGGTATCAGCGTTACATTGAGCATGGCACTTGCCGCTGCGGTGCTGGTGTTGCCGTTTTACTTTGAACCGTTGCAAACCTTTGCCACGGAGATTCAAAAGATTCAAGGCATGGATCAGGACAAGGTTGCTGAGTTTGTAATCCAATTGTTCACCCCTGCCATAGCTCAAGCTGCTGCGCTAGCCGCGTTAGTAGCCTTGGCCGTGATGACGCTATTTTGTATGGCCCCTATGTTCATTGTGTATCGCGGATATTCAGCCTTTCAGGCCATTGCAGCGAGCTGGAAACTAGTGAGTAAAAGGTACTTGCCGTTTTTGATGTTCAATCTGCTGCTTTGGATCCTCCTAATTGCCGGTTTTATGCTATGCTGCGTTGGCCTGCTGGCAGCATTGCCGGTGTACTACCTATCGATGGCCAGTGCGTATGAGGAAATTACGGGTGATTGAATTCCTCCGGCCACTCTTCAATAGTAGAAAGCTCTTTTTTAATAGCATCGTAGGAAAAGCCTTTGCGCAAGAGAAATTGAATCAGTTTTGAATTGCGTTCGAAGGTTGTTTTTCCTTTAATTGACGCCCATTTGCGCTTGGCCAAAACACGGATATTGTCTTGATGAACCGCGATTTCCAAAAGAGCCAATGCTTCGCGAATGGATTCATCTGCAATGGATCTGGCTTTCAAATGCATTTTGATTTTTTGGGCGCCCCATCGTTGTAGACTCGATTTATCATGAGCGAATGCCGAAGCGAAGCGTGCATCATCATAAAGGTTGCTTTTCCTCAGTCGCTCGATACAAGAGTCGATAAAAGCCTTTTCAGCACCCCATAAAGTCAACTTCCTCACAAGATCGAACCTGCAACGCTCGGCCTTGTTGCACCAATCCACCAGTTTGGTATAGGCTATTTCTTCAGGATACTTCATTGCTTAAAAGGGGCTGTATGTGTCAAAGGTAATCATCCTGTTTTCCAGCGCAACAGGCTTTGATTGGGTCGTCAATGAAATGCCCGATGGCGTGCTGTGTGCAATTTGTATTGAAAAAGCGAACTTTTCTGCTTTGCTTCCGTTCTAACCCCTTTTATGAATGTACTGCTTTGCTTACTTTTGCGAGGCGGTCATAAATAAAGACCACAGCATATTTTTAGTTGTAATGAAAAACGAATTGATTGTTAAACTGCGCGAGCTTCTCAAAACGGAAGAGATTGCCTCTATCCGAGATGGAGTCCGTGAAATCCGCAATGATTGGAAGGCAGAGACTGCCAAGGAACGCCAAATTCAGATGGAAGCTTTTAAGGCTGAAGAACATCCTGAAGATGTCGAATTTGTTTACGTTCCGCACGAGTTGGAAGGTGAGTTTCAAGAAGTGTTGAAAGTGTACGAGGACCGTGTGGAAGAACACGGAAAGAAACTCGCTGCAGAGCGCCAGAAGAACCTTGAGGTGAAGCATAACATCCTGAACGAAATGGATGCGCTGATCAAGGACGAGCAAAACATTGGGAAAGCTTTCTCCACGCACAAAGCGTTAAAAGAACAATGGGATGCAATCGGTGATGTGCCCGGTGATAAGTACCACGACCTGCAAGAGAAATGGCAGCGATTCAACCATGAGTTTTTCTACAACATCAACATCTATAAGTCGCTTCAGGACCACGACCTGAAAATCAACCTTCGTAAGAAGGAGGAAATGATTGAAGAGGCCAAGAAATTGGCTGAAGTGACGGTCATCAACGACCTCGAAATTCTCATTAAGAAATTCCAACGCGAGTGGATGAACATCGGTCCGTCTCCACGCGAAACATTCAAGGAATTGGGCGATACGTTTTTCGGAATCTTGCGTGAATCGCAAAACCGAGTGCAAGCCCACTACGATGAGATACACAAGCATAGTGATGAGAATCTCGCGAAGAAGAAGGAGTTGGTGGCCAAGATGAGTGAGATTCTAACAATGGAGATAACGAATGCATCAACCAGTAATCGTTGGACCGATGACGTTCTGAAGCTTCAAGAAGAATGGAGAACGATTGGCTGGGCGCGCAAGAAAGAGAATGAGGAAGTTTGGCAGGAATTCCGCGGCCTATGCGATTTGTTCTTCAGCAAGCGTAACTCTCTATTTGAAGAGAAGCGTTCTGCTTACAAGGTTAATAGAGAAAAGAAGGAGGCGCTTATTGAGCGTGCTCGTGTGATTCAGAATAGCGAAGATTGGAAGTCGGCAACCGAAGACCTGAAGCGCATGCAGGAGGAGTGGAAAGCCATTGGTGGTGCCGATCCACGCGAGGAGCAAAAACTGTGGCAGCGCTTCCGCTCAACATGCGATCATTTCTTCGCGCGCAAAAAGGAAAACTATTCGAAGGTTATCGAAGAGCAAAGTCAGAATCTAGCGCTCAAAATGGATATGCTTACAGAATTGGATGCACTTGAGATTACCGGTAACAAAGGTTCTGACCTTGCTGCGCTCAAATCATTTGGTGAGCGCTGGCATGGCGTAGGTTTTGTGCCTAAGGATAAAGTGAAGGAAGTAATGGATCGTTACAACCAGTTGCTTGATGTGAAGTATGGTCAAATCAATGCCGACAGAGAGCAGCGCGAAATGTCAAGCTTCCGCAGCAAACTCGACAACTTGAAGACCAGTGCGAACGGAGAGGCTCAATTGAAACGTGAGCGCAATTTCATGCGCGAGAAAATAGATAAGCTCAAGCATCAGATTGCTCAGTACGAAAACAACATGGGCATATTCACCGGTAAAGGTGCAGAAGCATTGCGCAAAGACATCGAGAAGAAAATCAAGGCAACCGAGCGCGAAATAGAAGACATCAAGAAGAAGATGGAGCTGCTCACCAGCAATTAATCGGTCGACTTCTTAATCTTGTTTACAGCGTTTGTAGTGGAATATCCCGCTACAATCGGAATGCATACTACACTGCCTCCTCGTTCTTTCGTTTCGAATGAGCCAACAACGTATCGTTTTGATGTGGGGTCTGTTTCCTGTGCGTCGTAGTCACCACCTTTTACCAATAGGTCGGGCTGGATGAGTTCGATCAACGCTGCAGGAGTGTCTTCTGTGAAGATGATAGCCGCATCAACGCATCGCAATGCAGCAATAACGCCCGCTCGGGCAACTTCATCGTGAATGGGGCGTTCCGGCCCTTTGTTCAATCGACGCACTGAGGCGTCGTCGTTGATGCCTACAATTAAACAATCGCCCAGTGCTTTTGCCTCCTCCAAATAACGTACGTGTCCGAGGTGAAGAATATCGAACACACCGTTTGTAAAAACGATTTTCTTGCCCTCAGCTCTCCAGCTGTCGAGTTGATTGCGAAGTGCTGTGTAGCTTGGAGAATGCATGTTATTTTTTGGTGGTTGCAATCAGGAAGCTGATAGCGCCGACGAGAATATCCCAGGTCGTTTTGATCGACCATGATATGAGCGCATAAATCTTACCTGCAGCCAGCGGAAATCCGAGTGCCTGAAGACTTAATATGGCCATGCCGTGAAAAGCACCTGCACCACCAGGGGTAGGCACCATCATACCCAAACTTCCAGCAGCCATGAAAAATACCGTTTGACGCAATGTCATGGCGCATGTTTCTTGAAGTGCCAGCAATGAAGTGAATGTCATCAGCAGCCAGAAGAACCATATTCCAAATGAATAGAGCCAGAACAAGAAGCTTCTTTTCAGACGGAAAATACTCTTTAGGCCATCCATCATCCCTAAAAAGAACTCCCGTACTTTTTTGAAAAACGGAATGTGTTCAAACTTCCTGAGCATAAACAGAAATATGGCGAATGCAGCGATTGCAGCTCCCAAAAGCACAAGTATGGTAGTTCCTTTGCTGCCGTCGGCGTGTTCGAAGAAGGAGTTAAATGCCTCGGTTTCCAAAACAAAGGCTAGGAACACCAACGTGGCAAGCATTGCAATGTCCACAATACGCTCCAAAAGCACTGTGCCTATGAGCTTGTTGACTGGCACCTGATCGGTTCGATTGAGAAGCGTGCAACGGGCCAATTCACCGGAGCGGGGTATGAGATTGTTCATGCAATAGCCAAATGCAACCGCATGTATCGCCCACCAATCGCGCACGTGATAACCCATGGGCTCTAGCATTATGTTCCAACGCAGGCCGCGCAATACGGTAGCAATGTATCCGAAAAGGAAGGAGGCAAAAACCCAAGGCCACTTTACAGACTTCAGGGCGGGTAGCAATTCGTTTTCCCAGCTGACATCCTTGTACAGCACCCACATGAGCACGGCAGCTAGCCCTAGGAATACGCTGTATGTGATTGCCTTTCTAATGACGTTGAATCTTGTTGTCAAATTTGGTTAGCTCTGAACGGTGTTTGACTTCACCGAACGGAAAGTTGTTCACTAAGCCAGTTTATTAGTGGCTGTATCCGGAAATACGATGGCCGGCTTGAAAACAAGCGCTTCTTCGCGCGTCATGTGTGCATAGGTTACAACTATCACCACATCACCCGGAGTTACCTTTCTTGCGGCGGGACCATTGAGACAGACCACGCCGCTGCCGCGTTCACCCTGAATGATATAGGTTTCGAGCCGTTCGCCGTTCATGCAGTTCAACACCTGCACTTTTTCACCTTCGATCATATCGGCAGCTTCCATGAGCAATGGATCGAGGGTAATGCTACCTATGTAATTCAGGTTGGCTTCCGTAACCGTAACGCGGTGGATTTTCGATTTGAGCACTTCAATAAGCATGGGCGCAAAAATACAGGCAGATGGTCCGTGTGAAAAATGGAATTGCACGCATGGATACGATTGGGTTAATTGAAGGCTGTTTAGGCTTAGGCGGGGTCCGTTATTGTGTTTTTCGTTTGTGCTTTTTTCTATTTTGTCTTAATCTGGGCTTATTTCATCTAAAAACTCCGGTAGAAGCGCATCTTTTTGGAATACCCTCCGTAGAAACTGACATGATCCAGCCATTCACCAATTCAAAGCTCATCCTGACGACCGTTGCTCTGGTCTTCATTGCTCTCGTTTCACGAGCTCAGTGTCCGCGGGTTTTCGACTTTTATGGTCAGACACCCGTGCACCCATACTGGTACTCGTGCAGCGGCAACAATTACTCATTCAATTTGAGTACGCCCAGCACTTGGAATGGGTTTACCATCGATTGGGGTGATGGTTCACCGGTTACAAGCGGTGCATCATGGAGCCCTCCGACATTTCAAAACCACCTTTACACTGCGGCGGTGGCAACTTACACGGTTACGATTACCGAAACCTCCAGCGGATGTGTTGTAACAGGAACGGTGGTTATGGAGGAAGCAACGAGTGCTTCTATTCAAATACCGGTGGGGGGTCTTACCCAGGCGTGTGCTCCTCAAACAATGGAGTTCATCAACTCTTCGACAAATGTTTCTTCGACTACAGAATTTACTTGGGACTTCGGCGATGGATCGCCTGTTTTGACGTTCGATCATACCAACTGGCTGCAAACTATTTCGCACACCTACCTGCAAGGTACAGTCGATTGCGAAACGGAGGTAACACTGACAGCAGAGAACATGTGTAATACCGTTCAAGGTGGTAATTCAGAAGCGACGTTCAATCCTATACGCATCTGGGACCTTGATGATCCCGGAATCACTGCTTCTGCAACGATGTTGTGTTACCCGGATACTACGGTAACTTTTTCGAATACTACAGAGCGCAACTGCTTGATGCAGGGTAATATCTACCAGCGCTATGAGTATTGGAATTTTGGTAATTACTGGGGAAGCGGTCAAGACAGTATCATTGATTGGACACCTTGGCCTCCAACGTTCCCTCACACATTGCATTTTCCGGGTATCGGTTCCTACACAGTAGAGCTTGCAGACTCCAACTTTTGCGGTGTTGCTTCTACTAGCTTGACCATTCAGATTGTGCCGCCACCATCAGCACAAATTGCGGTGAGTGCGGATACAGTATGCGTGGGTGAATCGGTAACTTTTTATCAGCAAGCAACCGGCGGAGCTAACTTATACCGTTGGACTTTCGGCAATAACAACGCTTGGTATACTACCGGTTCAGGTAATATTACATATCTCTACAATACTCCGGGTACGTATCACGTGGGTAGCATGGTTGGTATTTCGGGCAGCAATGGTTGCTCTGATACAGCGTGGGTAGATGTTGTGGTACTTCCAAATCCGCTCGTTGCCATCAATGCCGATGAAACCAACGGCTGTGATCAATTGCAAGTCGATTTTACCGCTGTTACTCCAAACGCAGTAAGTTGGTCGTGGGATCTGGATAACGGAACCTCAGCGTTCACTGGTGTTGATCCACCGCTTGTAAACTACACCCAGCCTGGAAATTACAATGTTTCACTTACCGTAGAGAATGCATATGGTTGTTCGGCGGAAGATGATATTACAATCCATGTATATGAGTCGCCGCAGGTTGACTTCAACGTGTTTAATCTGTGTGAAGGTGAAACGGCCCAATTCACAGACTTGACCGTTTCAGGCAACAACGATGACATTACCGATTGGGCATGGGATTTTGGTGATGGCAACAATTCGGATGAGCAGAACCCAAGCTATGGTTACACCACAACCGGAAGCTTCCTGGTTCAGCTCTTCGTAACAACGGAACATTGCTTAGGCAGCGATACTGCAACCGTGATTGTGCAAGATGCACCGTTCGCTTCCCTTTCAGCTGACGTGGTTGAGGGCTGTGGCCCACTCACTGTCAATTTTACTAATAACAGCGATGCAGCTGCAGTATATGAATGGGATTTGGGCAATGGTCAAATCATAACTTCATTCTCAGGTCAGCATACTTTCCTCAACACAGGTGCTTCAGATACTACCTATCAGATTACCCTTACTGCATTGAATGCTTTTGGATGTGGAACTTCCGATACTTTATCGGTTACCGTTTATCCGGGAGCAGTTGCATCCTTTATTGATGACAACTCAGCACCTACCTGTGGTCCGATGGACGCTTACTTCCAAAATGCATCGTTGAATGCATATGGCTATGCGTGGGATTTTGGTGATGGTTCAACTTCAAACTTGGTAAGCCCAACGCACACCTATTACAACAACACAGGCTTTCTCGATATCTACGAAGTAACGCTGGTTGCCTACAACATCAATGGTTGTAATGACACCACTTCGAACACCTTGTTCGTGTATCCACTGATGAACCTGGATTTTGAAATTACAGGAAACCAAGGCTGTGCGCCCGTAACTGCCACGATGCCCTTTGTGAGCGGTATTCAGAATTATCATTGGGATTTTGGTGATGGATCTACTTCGCCTTTTGCCATGCCAAACCACACGTTTAACAACTACACCAATGCACCTGTTGTGTATGATGTAATACTCGTTGGAACCTCGGCTTTTGGTTGTGTTGATACAGCCACGACTCAGGTGACAGTGTTCCCAAATGCCATCGCTCAATTCAGCTCTTCGGCTATTTCCGGTTGTTCTCCGCTGCAAGTTGATCTGACTAATTTGTCGATCAATGCCGACACGTACGATTGGAACTATGGTGACGGAGCTGTATCGCAAGAAAATGGAGTTGTACATACCCATATGTTCACCAATAATGGCACTACGCCATTGGTTCGCACGGTAGCACTTGCAACTCAAAACATCTATGGTTGTATGAGTTCTTTCTCAACCAATGTTGAGATCTATCCGCAAATTGAAGTGTCATTTGTACAACCTATCGATGTATGCTCTCCGGCTACAGTCGCATTTAGCAACACCAGTATTAATGTGAGTGCCTATGCATGGAACTTAGGAAATGGTCTGCAATCAGTGGCTCAAAATCCAACTTCAGTGTTTGAGAACATCACAGACAGCGATGTATCCTACACCGTAACACTTACTGGTGCGTCTGTATTCGGATGTGTTGATTCTGTGTCGCAATCCTTCACTGTAAAAACTACACCTGTTGCGGCATTTACATTGGGTGAGCTCGCGGCGTGTTCTCCTGTTCAAGTTGAAATTTCAAACCAGAGTGTGCGCGCCGACAGCTTTTACTGGAGCTATGGCGACGGCACGTCATCAAACAACACCGATTCAATTCAGCAAGTGGTTTATGAAAACAACGGAACGATTGCTCAGGATTTTGTAATTACTCTGGTAGCTGTTACGGATGAAGGTTGCTCGAGCCAACAGACTTCTGCGCTTACTGTTTATCCTCTGATTGATGCCGGATTTATTGAGCCAGGTGTTTATTGCAATCCTGCTACAGTTCAGTTCAATAGCACAAGTGTAAATGCAAACTCGCTGCAGTGGAACTTCGGCAATGGAACGGTATCCTCCATTCCGGCACCTACTTCCTATTTTACAAATGACAGCGGTGACCCGGTAACCTTCGCGGTTCAATTAATTGCAACTTCGACCTATGGTTGTGTTGATTCGGTAATGCAAGATTTGGTTGTTAATCCAACACCGGTGATTGATTTTGTGCCGAACGTTTATGCGGGTTGTGCTCCAATTGAAATTGAGTTCACAAATAACTCGTTGTATGCTGATGATGTTTCTTGGACTTATGGCGATGGCGCTGTTTCGACTACCACGGATCTCGTTCATTCCCATGCTTATTCAAATAATGGCAACCAGCCTGAAGTAATGCAAGTAACATTGGCTGCTACTTCTGCCGAAGGATGTAATTCCTCACAAAGCGTTGAGGTTACAATCTATCCTGCAGTGACTGCTGCGTTCATGAGCCCTGGTGAGTTTTGCTCACCTGCTCAGGTTGCTCTTATAAACACGAGCGTGAATGCGGTTTCTTATCAGTGGGCTTTCGGCAACGGCTTGATGTCGATCATGCAAAACCCAACAACGAACTATTCAAATACTTCCGGTGTAACTGAGGTGCATGATATTCAACTGCTCGCAGCCAATGCGTTTGGTTGTGTTGACACTGCTTATCAGCAAGTGACCATTCACGCAACACCTGATATGAATGTATTGGCGAGTGCAAATGCCGGATGTTCGCCGTTGCAGGTAACCTTCACTAATTCAACACTTTTCGCTGACAGCTACTCGTGGCTTTATGGTGATAATTCCTCTTCAATCACTGCAGATTCTCAGCACGCACATACATTCACAAATAACGGCAACGTATCACAGGAATTTGAAGTGGCAGTAACTGCATCCACTGCTGCAGGTTGTTCGGCTCAGGCCAACATCATCATCCAGGTTTATCCGGCTGTTGAGGCCTCGTTTGAAGACCCGGGAGCGTATTGTTCTCCGGTGAGTGTAGGCTTTGTAAATACAAGTGTGAACGGTGCAGCCTATCAGTGGGATTTTGCAAACGGTGTACAGTCCATTATGGAGCAGCCGGTTGTTTATTTCACGAATACTTCGGATACAACACAAGTATACGATGTGTCTTTGTTGGTGACTTCAGCTTATGGTTGTGAATCACAATACACAGCTCCTTTGACATTGTATGCACTTCCAAACGCATCGATTTTGTTGGCTGAAAGCAATGCTTGCGAGCCCGGGCCTGTTACCATCTATAACAACTCAACCGGAGCAGCTACATACATGTGGGATTATGGCGATGGAACCGCTTCCAACACCTCACTCACTGCGCATGCACACGATTATTCGAACGCGCCTTTTCAAACCAACTCTTATACCATCTTGTTGGTAGCTACATCGGAAGAAGGTTGCGTTGACCAGGCATCTGTAAACTATACCATCTATCCGGGTGTGGTTGCTGCCTTCACAACCGATACCATTGGCTGTGCTCCCCACAATGCCCCATTTATCAACCAAAGTGTTGGTGCTGTTTCGTATCAATGGAATTTTAGCGATGGTCAGGTTTCTTCGGAAACATCTCCAGCCATGCTGTTTAATGCTCCTTTCGATACCGATGTTGAATTGGAAGCACAGCTAATTGCAACGAATGTGTATGGCTGCTCGGACACAGCTATGAAAATGATTCATGTGATGCACACACCACAGGCGATAGCTCAGATAGACACTGTGATGGGGTGTTTTCCTGCAACGGCTGTGCTTTACAACGGATCTATTGGTGCAGATAGCTACAACTGGCAGTACGGCACCGGTCAGACCTCAACTACCGAGGCAGAGTATCATGAGCAGGAATACATCAATGTTACGAACGATGTGTTTACTTTCTATATCACGCTTCAGGCATTCACGGATTATGGCTGTATGAGCAGCGATCAATTGACACTGGATGTTGCGCCTGATATTGATGCCGATTTTAATTCCGTTCAGCAAGGCTGTTCTCCGCTTGAAGTATATTTTGATAATATCAGTGATGGAGGATCAAGCGTTGCATGGAGCTTCGGTGATGGCGATCTTTCAAACGCATATGAGCCGCAGCACACCTTCTTCAATTGGGGTTCAAATGATACTACTTATGCTGTAACCATGGTGTTGTATGATAATTACGGCTGTTCGGATACCGTTACGCGCAACGTGTTGGTATATGCCAATCCGATTGCAGGTTTTGAAGCAACACCACAAACTCAGTTGTGGCCAGACGCTACCATAGACATCACCAACACAACTGTTGGCGGTGACTTGGCTGCTACCTGGAATATGAACGATGGTACTTTCCTCTATGAGATGAATCCTGGTTCTTACACCTATGAGCATTGGGGTGAATACACCATTCAGTTGGTAGTGAGCAACGGTTCGTGCAGTGATACCACGTATCGCACGATCGAGATTTTGCCACCCTCACCGGTTGCTAATTTCCAAGGTCCTGCAGAGGGTTGCGTGCCGCTTACTGTTCAATTCTCTAACCTCAGTGAGAATGCAGTAGGATCGACTTGGTCTTTTGGCGATGGAAACCAGTCGACCGCTGAAAATCCGATTTACACCTATTATACGCCCGGTATTTATTCCGTAACGCTTACAGTAGTTGGTCCTGATGGTAGCAGCGATGTGATGACACAGGAGCAAATCATCTATGTATATGCCAATGCAACAGCTGCTTTCGCTGTTACTCCAAACACCGTAAGTGTGCCTGGCGAGCCTGTTTATTGCTTGAACCTATCGGCGAATGCGACATCCTATGCATGGGACTTTGGTGATGGTTCAACTTCAACTGAGGAGAATCCGCTCCATTACTACCAAGAAGAGGGTGATTACGATGTTACACTCGTGGCAATAAATGAGAACGGATGCTCAGACACCCTTCTGTTGCCAGGGTTGGTGAACGCGAATGACATTGGAATGATTGAGTTTCCGAATGCGTTTTCACCCAACGTGGTGGAGAGCAGCGGTGGCTTCTACAATATTCACAGCCTCGACAACGACGTGTTTTTCCCAATTCACAAGGGTGTAGAAGAATATAAGTTGCAGATCTTCAACAAGTGGGGTGAGTTGCTCTATGAGAGCGGCGATGTAGCAAAGGGTTGGGATGGTTACTACCGCGGTCATTTAGTGAAGCAGGATGTGTATGTGTGGAAGGTAGAAGCTCGATTTGTGAACGGTCAGAAATATGATAATGCCGGAGATGTAACCGTAATTGTTAAATGAGCGTACAACTAGAAAAATCAGCGGTAAGAAACTACCAGAATTATGATGAATCGTTTCCTGAACATAGCGCTATTGTGCCTTTTGGCCATGAGCACTCTTGCTCAGGATCAGCAATTCACGCAGTTTTACGCAGTGCCTACAGCGGTTAGCCCATCCTTTGCCGGGGCATCTGTTCAGAGCCGAGTGAGTATGCAGTATCGAAACCAATGGGCTGCTATACCGGGTGGTTTTAATGCCGGCAACATCACGTTCGATCAGTTTATGCCCAACCTCAACAGCGGCATTGGTATGCTCGTGAGCTATGACCAAGCCGGCTCTGGCGCCCTGCGCTCCTCAACGGTGGCAGTTCAATACGCATACGAAGCACGCATCAAGCGCAATCTTTTTTTCCGACCTGCTTTGCAATTGGGGTATGGTCAAAAGTCGATCGATTTTGAAAAGCTAACCTTCTATGATCAGCTGGTGCGCGAGGGCGATGAGGCTTCATTGGAAGCGGGTACGGTGCGTCCGGTCAATTATTACGATATGGGCGCAGGCATGCTTCTGTATAGCCCGAAGCTTTGGTTGGGTGTTTCTGCGTTTCACAACAATGCGCCGGATGTTTCCTTATACGATTCACAGAAGACACCGCTGGCCAGAAAATTATCAGTACACGGTGGCTATCGCATTCGTTTGAAGGGCAATTCGCTTCGTAAGCTTGATCATTACATGGTGGTTGCCGCAAACTACTTGGCACAACAACAATTCGATCAGCTGGATCTTGGATTCTACTATGAGTTTTCGCCTATGATTTTGGGCATGTGGTATCGAGGCTTACCTATGAAGAGTAATTCGTATGGATACTTTAATCACGATGCACTTGCTTTCGTACTGGGCTTTCAGGCCGGTAATTACAAGGTGGGATACAGCTATGATATAACTGTTTCGAAGCTGGGAATAGCTAGCAGCGGTGGTTCGCATGAGGTTTCGTTGGTGTATCAATGGGCCAACAAACACAATCAGCGTGCGAAGAAAATTCGCATCATGCCTTGCGCGAAGTTTTAGTCTTTAGCCGATAATATTCACTTCGCGCTCCAATTCAATTCCGAATTTTTGTTTGACATCATCAATGATGGAGGTGCTTAGATCGTAGATCTGATTTCCGGTTGCTCCTCCGTAGTTGACCAGCACAAGCGCCTGTTTGTCGTGCACACCATAGTTCCCCATGTTTTTCCCTTTCCAGCCGGCGCGTTCAATGAGCCAGCCTGCAGGCACTTTCACATGTTCGTTGTCGATGGGGAAGCAAGGTGCATTGTTGTGATGTTCCTGAATTTTACGATAGACATCCATCTGAACAACGGGGTTTTTGAAGAAGCTTCCTGCGTTGCCGATTTTCTTGGGGTCGGGCAATTTGGATGAACGAATGTTGATGACCGCCTTGGCGATGTCTTTGATGCTAATGTTGTCGAGGTGCATTTTATCGAGCTCTTCTTCTATAGCGCCATACGAAGTGTGAAGCACAGGGCGCTTGTTGAGTCGAAACGTGACGGATACAATGACCCATTGGTCTTTTTGTTCGCGCTTGAAAATACTTTCTCGGTAACCGAATTTGCATTCCTCCAATGTGAATACGCGCATGCTTCCATCGGAGATATGGATGGCTTCCAGTGAGTGAAAAACGTCCTTGATTTCAACTCCGTATGCACCAATGTTTTGCATGGGGCTGGCTCCTACACAACCCGGTATGAGCGCCAAGTTTTCGATACCAGCATAGTTGGATTGAATGCAGTGCATAACCAATTCGTGCCATACTTCGCCTGCAGCGCTTTTTACATAGTAGTGATGCTCGTCTTCCGCAATGGTCTCAATTCCCTTCAGCTCGTTTTTCATTACTACACCATCGAAGTTGCGCACGAAGAGCATGTTGCTTCCGCCACCGAGCACGAGACGCGGGTTCTGACGTACTGTGGGGTGTTCGAGTAGTTCGCGCAGTTCATCGATGGATTGAAAAGCTGAGAAGTAGCGCGCCTGGGCACTTACACCGAATGTATTGTGAGGTTTGAGCGATTCGAATTCCGTTATCATGTTTCAAAATTGTACATCGAACCCTCTGTTTTCGAAATACCTGCCGCTAGTTATTACCGAAGTTTTCCATAATCAATTGCTCTTGTCTTCGATAGCCGCAAGTAGTTCTTCATGGCTAATGACTTCGTAGTGGCCCAAGGTGCATTCTAGCAGATCCGTTATGAGGATCCTTTCCGGTAGAATGCTCGCATGCAGTTCGTGCCGGAGAAACTTCTTGCCAAGTTGCTGCCATTCAATCATGTGCTCGGATGATGTTATTTGGTAATAACTTTTTCCCGATGTATTTTTCCGAAACTGAGGATATACGAATGCCATTCCTCAAATTTGAGGAATTCAACTAATACGATCGCTCTTCTATGTCAACTTATTTTTTACGTCGCTTTGCTCAGCAGCTATTGGATAATCATCCCGATGATTTGAGCCAGGTGACGGTGGTGTTGCCAACCACCCGTGCTCGCCTTTTTTTGATGCGCCATTTGCATGAGTTGAAGGGAGGAGCGTTTTGGGCGCCACGATGCATGATTTTGCCCGATTGGGTGCGCTCGCTGTTGCCCGGTCGCATTGGTGGTGAGTTGGAGTTGATAGCCGCTTTGTTTGAACAGTATCGAACAGTTGTAGAAGGCCCTGAAAATTTCGAGACATTTTTGGGGTGGCAAGCTATTGCCATGCGCGATTTTAATGATGTGGATGCGGCGCTGGCATCGGGTAAAAGAGTGTTCAGCGATTTACGAAACATACGTGAAATTGAGAATTGGGATCCTGAAATGTGGAGCTTCAATCGCAATCCGCTCTCTTCAACGCAAGAGAATTTTCTGCGCTTTTGGATTCAGCTGGGGGAGTTATACCATGCATTTGCTGCTTGGCAAGATGAGCAGTCGTGTTGGACTTATACCCGATCCGTGCGCTATTTGGCCGAGAATCCACAAGCCATGCGCAACGAGGACAAAACAGAACGCATCTACTGTGTTGGTATAGCAAGTTATTCAGCTGCTGAACGAAAATTGATACGCAATGCCGCTGACGTTTGGCCGGTTGAAATGGTGTGGGATTTGGATCGTTATTATTTGACAAATCGAAACCATGAGGCAGGCACTTTTGCCCGGAAAATGGCTGACACATACGATGTTTCAACTGTTGACGATAAGATTGTGGCACATCCCATTCAGGCAACTGTTGTAAAATGTGGAACTTCTATCTCTCAAGTGATGCGAGCCGCCGAGATATTGGCTGAATTTTCTGAAGAACAACTTGATAACACTTGTGTGGTAATCAATGATGAAACGGCGTTGGAGCCGCTACTTTCGGCCATTACCGACATCAAGTCGCAGGTTAATCTAGCCATAGGAAAACCCTTGCAGCAAACCAATGTGTCGCGTATTGCGGAGGAGCTTTTTGTTGTGCGAAGCCTTCACATGCGAAAGGGCAAAATCTATTACAAGCATTTTGTGCAATGGCTACAGGTAGTTCGAGCGAGTGGTTTTGAGCCTGAGGCTTGTGAACACATTCGCAATGAAATCATTGATAAGAACCTCGCTCAGGTGACCGATGAACATTTGGTGCAATGGATGGAGGCACATCCGCAAATGGAGCCTTTGTTTGGCGCGTTGCGCGCGAAGTCGAGCGCTGAATCGGTGGAATTGCTACGCGATTTCATGCTGAGTTTCACGCCGGCCGATGACTTTGCCTCGGTGTCGCGCACCAAGTTGTTGGGTGTGCTCGAAGACCTGCTTGAACTGATGCGCAGGTACGATTACATGAACGATGATCAGCTCTTGCTCAAGCTCTATCAATTGGTCATCGCGCGGATGAAAATGCAATACACGGGTGAACCTGTTGAGGGGCTACAGCTGTTAAGTCTGTCTGAAACGCGTGCGCTCGACTTTGAACGTGTGATGTTTCTAGGCGCCAACGAAGAGTATTTTCCGGGCGAACGTTTTAGCCAGTCGTTTATACCCTTCGACCTGCGATCGCATTACCAGCTTGCCCTGCCGGAAGACGCCGACGCCATACACTCCTATACCTATTACCGTTTGTTGCACGAAGCGCGCGAGGTTTATTATCTCTATTCCACCGTTGTGTCGGAGGGGAAGAGTGCAGAGCCCAGTCGCTACATAACGCAGTTGATGGCTGAATTGAAACAGGCCAACCCAGCATTGGAAGTCAAGGAGGAGATAGTGGGCACTACGGAGAGCATCGGAATTCGGGAGGGTGTTGTTTCCTCTGACTTTGTTCGAGAGCGCATAAAAACACTGCTCACGGAGGGAATATCACCTTCTGCCATCAATAAGCTGGTGAGTTGTCCGCTGGATTTTTACTACCGCTATGTAGCGCGTTTGGGCGAAGAGAAGGAGGTAGATGAAAGTATGTCGAGTAGCAAGTTTGGTGAGATTGTGCACAAAGTCTTGGAAGATTTTTATCGTCCTTTCATTGGTGCATATCCAACTGAAGATGCTTTCAACACCTTGCGAAAGAATCTGCAAAGCAATGTGCTCCAGGTTGCAGCCGATTTATACGGTGGCAGAAATCTCGACAGCGGTATTGACCACTTATCGATTCGAATAGCGGTCGACATGCTGAACAAATACATCGACGCCGAGCTGGAGGCAAAACAATCGACCGATGAACCGGTGTTGGCGAGATTGGTTGTTTCTGTGGAGGATTCGGTCCAACGAACGTTCGGAGTCAATACAGGCGGATTGCCCATTCCGTTTACGTTGCGCGGTAAGATTGATCGCGCAGATACCGTTGCGGGTGTCTTGCATGTGATCGACTATAAGACAGGAAAAGTGGGTGTCGATAAAAACAAAATGAAGGGTGAACTCAATCAGCTTTTTCTAAAGAAGGATTATTCGAAATTGCTTCAGCTGCTTATCTACATCATGATGACGCGAGATAAAAGCCAAGCTGTGCCTGTGGCTTCTTTCTATTCTATGCGTGAAAATGGTGGAAGCTTCGTGTTTGCACAAGAGCTTACTGAACTCATTATTGACCATGAATTTATTGATAAGGCGGAAGAAGCTCTAGGTCGTTTTTTGAGTGAATTATTGGAACGCGACACGTTTGAACACAACCCATCTTCGCTCTATTGCGAGTACTGTATGGTGAGTCATTAATCGTACTTCTTCTTTTTACTTCCTCAAACCCTTCCAGGTTTTTTGCACGAGAATGTTCACTTCATCGCTCACGTTGAAAGTGAGAATTAGAACGCCGTAAAGAATGCACACTGCGGTGCCTTTTAGCATGATGTCGAGGTAATGCATACCCGTGGTGGGTATGAGTATTCCAATAAAGTAAACTGCAGCACCAATAAGCAGCACTTTGACGAAGTCTATCGAATACGGTTGCATCTTGAATTTTACCTGAATAAAAAGAAGCCGAAGCGCATTGAAGAGTATATACGTGAGGCACGATGCAATACCCGAACCTACGATGCCATAAATGGGAATGAGCCAGAAATTGGTGAGAATGGTGAACACCACAAGCAGCACCATGAAGAGCGTGTCGTATCGGTAATATGCCGAAGTGCCAATGATGGCTCCGTTGGAGCCGGTTGCTAAATCGACCAGGTAACCAATGCCCATAAACAGAATGACATATTTAGCAACGCTATATTCCTCAGGCATCAACGCGAGCAAGCTGTCTATGTTTACCCAAAGTGCGATTAACAAAAGCAAGCCGATGATGAGCTGGTTGAGGCTCGATTGGCGGTAGATGTTTTTGATATTGTCCATGTCATTCTTCTTCCACGATTCGGCTATTACCGAAGTGGTGATGCGAATGATGGAGCGCGCCGGAATTTGAATCATGCTTCCGAAGTAGGTTGCAATGGAGAACACACCGGCAGCGGCGAGACCGAGTTGATCGTTTACAATCACCTTGTCGATGGACGATATCATCATGCCGCTTAGCCCCGTGATAACAGAGAAGAGGGCAACGTCGCGCATTTCTTTTTTCATTTCGGGTGAAAGCGGACTTTGCGGTTTTTTCCAGTGCCATTCTTTGTTGGCAACCAGCACCGCAATCATCGCAAACGCCATTGCACAAAAGCTTCCGAAATAGATGAGTACGAATTGTTCGAACCCGATGTAGTTCCAGTGGTAGGCAGCTGCGGCTATGAGGATGACAATTCGCAAAGCCACTTCTTTAATGAGGACACCTGCCGTGGAAAGAAACAATGCTCGTGTGTAGGCATCCAGCACGTTGAAGATTCCCAGGAAAAAGGTGAGGGGCAGCAAGTAGTACAGGTTTCCTGCAAGCAGAGGCGATTGCCCCGCATTGCGCGCTATGTAGTCATCTCTGAATATCCAATAAAGCAGTAGGAAGAGAAGCGAACCCAAAGCGGTGAACACAAGTGGGTAGAACATAAACCCGTTGTGCTTTTCATCCGGATTTCGAAAATGGGGAAACATGCGCAGCACTACACCGGCCATACCCAAATTGCTGAGCGAACTGCTGATGAGTGAAATGGATATAATGACATTGAGCAATCCGTTTTCTTCTGGCGTGAGCCAAAGGCGGTTCATGAACCAAACCGTGAGAAAGCCCAGCGCCGCTCCCAAGTAGGAGAAAACGGTTGATCGAATGGCTTGTTTGATGATGATTCCCACGTTGGTTTTTATTTATTCTACGACATCCCACGATAGCGGAGTGCCTGCTGTAATTGCGGCTTTCGCTTTCTTGCCTTGAACGGTTTCCCAGTGTTTCGGTGCCAGTCCAAGCGCCGGCCGAATTATTCTGAGGTTGTCTGCAGAGAAGGCTTCACCCGGAGAAATGTCACGCGAGGCATAGATAGATCGCTTGAATAGCAAACTTTTTTCTTCGACTGCTTGCACTTCTGTTTGTATTCGACCCAATGCTTGATATGCTTTGAGTGATTCGTCAACCAAGGCTTTCATCTCGTGAGGTTCCATGCTGAAGGCGCTGTCAACGCCGCCATCCGCTCTATTCAAGGTGAAGTGCTTTTCAATAACGCGCACTCCTAATCCTACCGCTGCAAGTGCCACGCCGATGCCCATGGTGTGGTCCGACAATCCGATTTCGCATTGCCAGCGCTCACGCATGTGTGGTATCGTGAGGAGATTGGTGTTTTCAGGAGTTGCCGGATAGGTGCTCGTGCATTTCAACAGAATGATTTCTTTTGCGCCTGCTGATTTCAGCACTTCTACACTCTCGGCAATATCCTCGAATGACGCGACGCCGGTGCTCATGATAACGGGTTTGCCGGTGGCTGCTACTTTGCGAAGCAAGGGGTGATGCGTGTTTTCGAACGAAGCAATTTTATAGAGCGGTACATTCAATGTCTCTAAAAAATCGACTGCGCTTTCATCGAAGGGCGAGGAGAATGCGTCCATACCCAGTGCGCGCGCGCGATCGAATATGGGCTTGTGCCATTCCCATGGAGTATATGCTTGCTGGTATAAGTCGTAGAGTTCGCTTCCTGCCCACAGCGAGTTCTTGTCGTCGATGGTGTAAGCACCCCGCATCGTAATGGTGTCGGCCGTATAGGTTTGAAGCTTGAGGGCATGTGCACCCGATTCTGCTGCTGCTTCAACAATCTCCAATGCTCGGTCGAGCGATTGGTTGTGATTGCCGCTCATTTCAGCAATGATATAGGGGCGTTGCAAGGAAGCCAGAAATGACATAGTGTGAAAATTCGGTTGCGCTAAGGTAGGCAACCCGTCTCTTAGTGGCGGGATAGATTGCGTCGGAAAAGCACCGAATCGGCTGTTTCCTCTGCGGGTGCATATCCGCTTGCTTGAAAGGCGCGCATCGATGGCTCGTTTGTTTTTTTAACCCAGCCCTCTATGAATTTAAGTAGTGGCTTATCGATGGCTATGCGAACTGCAATGTGCTCCAACAGCCACTTGCCCAGGCCTTGACCGCGAAAGGTTGCATCAACCGAGTAGTTGATTACCGCTGTGTCATTTTCCAGTTTCAAACGCATTTGTCCGGCGGGTATATCGTCAATGGAATAGACGAGCAAGTATCCTTCAGGCGAAGCAACTGCGCGCGAAAACCACTCTTCATGATTGGGCCATTCGATGGGTTCTGTTTGATACGAATTGGCGCGCACTTCGGGGTCGTTGGCCCATTTGAAGTAAAGTTTAGCGTCGTTTGTATTTGCGAAGCGAACATGTGCATTGCGCGCAATTTCCATGAATGAGCAGGCGATGCGCAACCCGCTGCGCCCATCGATGAGGCTGCGTTGCGCGAGCAATTGATTGTGCCTTACAGTTGCATCGTTCAGTAGATGTTGGATGCGATTCGCTGCTTCTGTTTCCTCGATTTCCAAGAATGAACCCAACGAAAGCGCCGCCGATTTTTCTACCAGACCGGCGAGAATTCCAAGCTGATTTTGTGCTGTGTATCCGGTAATGAGCGTGCAACCTGCAGCGCATGCTTCGAGTGAAATGGTGCTTGCCGGGCAAACCACAACATCCGTTTTCAGAAGTCGATCCACCAACTCGGTTGTTTGGAGGTTGAGGTGCAAGTGAACACGCGTTGCGTTCGCTTGCTGATATTCCTTCAATTGCTCCAGATGCGGATTGAGCGAGCTCACGAGCATGTGCACCGTTGCATCGGCGAATTTCTCAATGATGAGTTGTGTGAACAAGTGCGTGCGGTTATGTTCATCAGCCGCACCCATGCTCACTAGAAATTGAGTGGGCGGTTGGATGGTGCGCTCCACCTGTGTAGCCGCTATGAGCTCAGGACGAAGCAGCACATAGTCAAGCCCAAGGAGCAACCGGGTGTGAGTTTCTGTGTCGTATGATGCGGGTGCAATGCCGGGTGCGTGATTGATTACTGCGTTTGCTACGTGATGCCACGCGTGCAAATCATCAATGGCTGCTACTTTGAATCCGTGCTCTTGAATGGCTTGCTGGTGGCGTGTTTGCAAGTGATAACCGTCCAACACAACGATGTCATTTTTTTGACCTAAACGGTTGATTGCATCCGTGGTTTGAAGAATGTCGGTTGACTCATCGCTTGTGCGCTCGAGCAACGTGTAAGTAAACCCATGTGATGTGATCCACTCATAAACAGACTCGTCTGTTTTCTGAACGAGAAAGCAAATGGTGAAGTGTTCGCGAAGCATGTTGGCGAGCGCTAGGCATCGGACCACATGGCCCATGCCGATGTGTGTGCCCCCGTCGCAACGCAGAAAAACACGGGTTTTCATCTTTTCAGTTGGTCTTGTGGAAAGAGCACTTTCACTTCAACGTTTTTAGCTGCGGCGAGTTGAAGTGCGGCCTCGTTGTAGACGGATGACTTAAGATGGGCTACCGTGTCGGCACGCTTCATTTCGTATTCCTGTATATAGCGTTCCACATGTGCACTTTCTGCGGCGTATGTCATGAAGAGTGAGATGCGCTCTTGCTCTTCTTCTTGCTTCAGGAAACCGGGAATGCGATTTTCTATGCCTTGGTGGTCGATGCAAATCGAAGGCAGCATCTTCAATTTCACAGCGTTGCCACTGTGCAACAATTTTAAACTCCATGCTACCAAATCGCCGGGCTTATTGTTGATGAAGATGGATGGGCCATCTGCTTTTTCATGCGTGCCGGGTTTAACCTTGAGACCACCGCTGTAAGTTGAATGATCTTGCAGATAGAGTCCCAATCGAATGAGTGTGTATTTGCTCTGCCAATCGGGACCGCTTTGGAATTCACGATCCAGACAATCGCGGTGAAATCCGCGAAGTCCGGTGCCTATTTGATAGGAACTGTCACCAAAATAAATGAGATGATCTGTGCCTAAAATTTCCTTTGCGAACCCCGTAATTCTATCGTCGAGCAGTATGTCGCGCAACAACGATTTGCTGAGCAAACATCCTTTTGCATAGCGCGCTTTTGATGATGTATGCGTCATCTGAAAAGTCAATCCTGCTGCTTCATCCAGTTTGTATTGGTCGTAAACGCGTTGGCGATAGCTCTGTATTTCTTGAGCAGAAAATGCCGCAGGCTTTAACGCATAACCTTGTTGCTCGAATGTTGCTTCTATAGAATTGGTATTGCTCATACTTTCTTTTGTTCGATGTGTGCGTTGATGGCGATCCATTCGGGATGAAGGTTCAACTGATCCTCGATGGCTTCATATCCTAATTTCAACGCCGGTGTTTTTTCCAGCATGTGCTCGAGCACTTGAAGGTCTTCCGGTGTGTCGAGCGTGAGCCGCAGTGAACTGTTATTTCGGGCCTGTGCAATGTTGTGCATCTGCTCGGCGTGTTGAGTTCGCATATAAGGTGTAACGTGCTCTCGGTCGTGAGTCGAAGTGGCTTGTTGATGCGCTTCTTCAAGCAAAGGCGCACTGAATATCTCGAAGTCGAAACCACGTGCATACGTGCGCGGAAAGCAATTGCTCACGTAGCACTTGTCGTCGTTCAGTTGGATAAACAAATCAATGCCTTGTTGAATAAGTGCGCCGTCAATGAGCGGACAATCGGATGTGACTCTCACAATAATGTCGGAGGGAAACATTTTATTGGCATTGTAGAAACGCCCTAGCACATCGTGTTCGTCGCCCCGAAAGCAATTCAGTTGTTGTTGATTGGCAAATATTTCAACGGCATCATCTGCCTCATTTGTGGTGGTTGCAACAACGATGTTATAGTCGCTTTTTTTCAGACGATCTATGTGATGTTGCAACATGCTTTTGCCTGCAGCCATGCACATTATTTTTCCGGGCAGTCGCGTGCTTGTCATCCGTGCTTGGGTGATGATGCTAATGCGAGGATTTTCCGGTAGAGCACTCATGTCTTTATGCGCTGAACGAAGGGTCTACATGTTCGCGAATAAGCGAGCGCATTTGTTCGGGTGAAACCCATTCGGTGTTTTCGCCTGAATTGTAGCAGAAGCCGGCAGGAACTTTCGTTGCATTGAATTCTTTTACAAATGCGGATAAATCGAACACCGGCACTTGTGGTACAATGGCGTAGTAGCGACCCAAATCATACGTCGTGAATGCATCGGAAGTGGTGATCATTTCTTCGTGCAATTTCTCTCCCGGACGAATGCCTGTGATGTCGATGGGTGCACCCGGTGCAATGGCTTCGGCTACATCGGTGATGCGGTACGAAGGAATTTTCGGAACGAAGATTTCGCCACCCCATGCATGTTCCATAGCATGTAATACCATGTCTACTCCTTCTTGAAGCGATATGTTGAAACGCGTCATGTTGGGATCGGTAATGGGCAAGCGGCCTTCTTTCTTTTTCTTGATGAAGAACGGAATTACCGAGCCGTTGCTGCCCATGACATTTCCATAGCGTACAACCGAAAATTTAATGGGATGCTTGCCGCGTATGTTGTTGGCTGCTACAAATAATTTATCAGAACACAGCTTCGTGGCACCGTACAAATTGATGGGCGCTGCGGCTTTATCGGTGGAGAGTGCCACCACATTTTTCACACCGCACTCGAAGCATGCGTTGATCACGTTTTCTGCTCCAAGCACGTTGGTCTTCACGCACTCCATCGGGTTGTATTCAGCAATTGGAACGTGCTTCATAGCCGCTGCATGGATGACATATTCAATGTCCTTCATGGCGGTTTTTAGGCGCTCGCTGTCGCGCACATCGCCGATGAAGTAGCGAATGGCGTTGTATTTCGCATGGGGAAAATCTTGCGCCATCTGAAACTGCTTCTGTTCATCGCGAGAGAAGATGACCAGTCGTTTAATGCCTGGCCAGCGTTCCAGTATGTTTTTTGTAAGGTGTGTACCCAGTGATCCTGTGCCGCCGGTGATGAGCACACTCTTTCCGTTGAGGTCGAGCATGAAGGTTTAAATTTCTGTGTTGCGCAAATGTAACTACTTCACGCCGAATCGGCTGATGTGGGTCATCGTGTCGCGTTGCTGCTTGAGCCAGGCGAGATCCTTGTTCCACCAGTTGCTTTCACGGATGCGCTCAATCTCTTCATGTGAAAAGCGATAACGAATGTGCTTCGCTGGCACGCCGCCTACGATGCTGAATGGCTCAACATCTTTTACGACCACCGCGCCTGCGGCAACAATGGCGCCATCGCCAATGGTTACACCTGTGCGCAAAACGGCGCGCGCTCCAATCCATACATCGTTGCCGATTTCAGTCGTTGGCATCTCGTCGAAGAGTGGCTTATCGACTATGACCGGATTGGATTGCCCGCGGTCGGAGTAGAACATGGGATGGGTCGAAACGAAACCATCAGCCGGATGTTCGCCCAATCCAATGAGGACCTGCGGGCCAATGCTGGTGAAGCTGCCGATGCGCGCGTGGTACACCTGTGTTTCTCGGCCTACATAGCTGAATCGACCCATGGTTACATCGCGCAGGCGACTGTATTTGTATAGGGTGTTGTATTCGCTGAAGGTGCACTTGCTCACTTCGGTGAGATACTCCATGCGCAGATGCTTTCCTGAAAAACGCATTTTATAGCTTGTCCATTGCAAGAGCCAGCGCAACCAAAGGGTGATGGGGTTTTTGAAAAGTATCTCCATCCGTCAGTTTAGTTTTTTGCGTTCGAATGCATCCACAAATGACGGTGAGCTGATGTTGACAATGTGCGAGCCGCGGTGATTGGCATAGTCGCGCATGCGCCAGTAGCCGTGGAATACACGCGCCCATGCATGAAAGGCTTCGTCCATGCGAAACGTTTCTTTTGTTGCAGCGGTTTTATAAAATGGCTGAAAGCTGATTTGCTCTTGCTGATCGTAGAAGTGCACTTGTTTTAGGCATACCACGTTGTCGTCGTTAACCGCCAGCGACTCATGCCAATTGTGGTCGGCACCGGCCAATTCAATTTCTTTGTACCCTATGTTGATGGCTAGAAACAACGCGGCAACCAACACGTTCTGACATTGCGGCATCGCCTTGTTTTTCTTCCAGAAGAAATACCCTGGGCCATTCCAGCCTTTGTATACCACGTAGTTCAGATAGTGAATGCGAATGTGACCGTTCTTTTCCAAAAGAGTGATGCGTCTGCTTCCTTTGGCCTCGCGCGGTATCATCAAGTGAAGTTCCCAGGTGGTGTTGTCGGCAATGGCCTGCAGCATGGTATCAATCCAGGTTTGTTCGGCCTTCCAAATCCCCGGGTCGAGTAGCACGTAGTAGCGCGGCTGCAGCGTTTTGTAATCAGCGGAAAGCGCAAAACCATTTACGGCAATGAGTGAGCAGTCTTTGAAATGATCGGGTTGAGCATCCAACGCCTTTCGCAGTGAGGGACCGTTGCCGAGCACAATGCATGTTCCTCTTTCGGCTTGCGGCAGACTGGGAGATTTTCTGCTCAACAATGCAATTTTCAATAGCGAAACCGCTGTATTCATGGTGTTGAATGCAGCATGGGCTATGCGTTTGTGAATGGAGGCTGTGGCCGACATTATCGCAAAGGTATTCGGGTTGTGTGATTATTATTGCAGGGTCGTCGTGTTTTTCGCTCGACAAGTTGCTATGTCACAAACCCCGTTGTGCTCCATAATTACGGTCGTTTACAATGCGGAGTCGCTCATTGAGCGAACGTTGCTGAGTGCTGCTCATCAAACCGTGCAGGATTTCGAGCATTGGATTATCGACGGAGCGTCTATCGATGGCACCCTTACAGTGGTTGAGCGCTTCAAGCACGCTCGCATGCATGTTGTTTCTGAGCGCGACAAAGGAATTTACGACGCGATGAACAAGGGACTTGTGCGTGCCACGGGCAAGTATGTGATCTTCATGAACGCCGGCGATGAGTTTTACGACAACCAGGTGCTCGAGCGCGCTCTCAAGCAGCATGATGGTGCTGATTTTATTTATGGTGAAACGGCTGTGGTAGATGATGCAGGAAACATATTGGGAAACCGCAGGCTGAGCCCGCCGAAGCATCTCAATTGGCGAAGCTTGCAGCGCGGCATGTGTGTGTCGCATCAGTCGATTTTCATGCGGCGAGAGTTAGCTGAGTCATACGATTTGAACTATCGCATCAGCGGCGACATCGACTGGACCATTCGCATGTTGCGCAAGTCGAAGAGCATCGTAAATGCTGAAGGCTACATTTCTAAATTTCTGGAGGGTGGGGTGTCTGCTTCGCGCAGAAATCAAGGTTTGAAGGAGCGCTTCCACATCATGCGCAAGCATTACGGTTTAATTACCACGTTGTTCAATCACTTCGTTATTCTGTTGCGATATCCTTTGCATCGGTTGACGCGGAAGTCGATGACTTAGGAAGTGGCGAGTGGCGAGTGGCGAGTGGCGAGGGGCGAGGGGCGAGGGGCGAGTATTCTAAACTAAAATGCGTTTAAGTTAATCCATATGATACTTAGAAAAAAGGCCTGACTTGGAATCTCCACGTCAGGTCTTTTTCATTCGCCACTCGCCACTCGTCATTCGCCACTCTCAATTCGGGTTTACCGTTGGAAAAGGCGACCGAATTTCATGTACAATCTCGAGTGTAGTCCGAAAAGCAGCTACGCGCGAACCGTATTTATCTGCATGTTCTTTTTGCAATGCAGGGGCAAATTGATCCATGTATTCGTCGAGGTCTTTTTGGTTGCGCGCTACATACTGAATAGCGTAGGTCACACCATTTTCTTCGTACTCATGAATACGACAAACGCGGTTTTCGAGAAACATACCTGTGTTCATCACGTCCGGAATGTGTTTGAACATCATCCAATCCAGCCACTCTTCGTGGATTTCGGCGTCCACGCTGCAGGTTACGTTGTAGAGAACACGGTTCATAGGCATAATTATGCCTGCAAAGATTGGATATAAATGATCGTGTTCGAAACCCAAGATAATTTTGAGCATGTCCGCATGAGTTGGCGATGTTGAGTTAGTTTTGGCAAAACTTCAAAACGATGTATACCGGTTTACTTCACTTACATTCTTTTTTGCGTTGGGTAGGCTTGCTTCTTATGCTCATCACCATTGTAGATAGCCTTGTTCGCATTTATCGCCCATTTCTAAACAGCGAGCGAAAACTTGGGCTTATCACGATGATTATTCTGCACACGCAGCTGCTCATCGGTATTGCGCTGTACTTCGTAAGCCCCTTTATTGCAAACGCCGTTGAGTCGGGCAACATCATGAAGGATCCTGTGAATCGTTTCTATTTGGTAGAGCACTTCCTAGGGATGGTAATCGCTATTGCGCTGGTTACTATCGGTCATTCGAAGGCCAAAAAACAGAGCGAAAGTTGGGCCAAGCACAAGCTTATTTTCGGCTATTACACCATTGCACTTATTCTCATTTTAATCAGTATTCCATGGCCGTTCAGAATAGTAGGAGAAGGACGCGGTTGGTTCTGATTGTTTCCGTAGCTCTTGTTGTAATTGCATCTTGCGGTGGCGCTAAAACGCGCGATCAGTATCCTGTGCGTGCAACAGAGGACGGCCCTGTCGATTTCGCGTTGGTGAAAAAGCTATACGATGTGAAGTGCGCTCTTTGTCACGGTTATGATGGGGCACAACAATTTGCGGGTGCCAAGGACTTAACTCAGAGTGTGCTTCCGAAGAATGAAGTAGTGTTGCGCATAGCTGAAGGTAAGGGCTCCATGCCGCCGCACAGAGATGTTTTGAGCGAAGAGCAAATGGATGCACTGGTTGATTTTGTAATGACCTTGCGCAATGCGCAACCATAGTCCGGTTGAATTTTGATAGAAAAAAAGAACAAACTGATTTCGACCGCCAAGGAGCAGGAAACCTGCGTGTTGGTGGGTATTGTGACACGTGATCAATCGCGCGAGCAGTTGGCGGAGTACCTCGATGAGCTCGCGTTTCTTGCGGAAACAGCCAATGCACGCTGCCTGAAGCGCTTCACCCAAAACCTCGATCGCCCGGATACGCGCACGTTCATCGGCAGCGGTAAGTTGCAAGAGTTGAAGGAATATGTGGCCGAACACAAACCGGCCATGATCATTTTCGATGATGAGTTGGCGCCTTCGCAACTGCGCAATCTGGAAGGCACGTTCAAAGAAATGAACGTCAAGGTTCTCGATCGCAATAACCTCATTCTCGACATTTTCGCTAGCCGAGCGCGCACGGCTCACGCCAAGAAGCAAGTAGAGCTGGCGCAATATGAATACCTGTTGCCGCGTCTCACACGCATGTGGACGCACTTGGAAAAGCAACGCGGAGGCATTGGTATGCGCGGCCCCGGTGAACAGGAGATCGAAACCGACCGTCGTATTGTGCGCGACCGTATTGCGTTCTTGAAGGAACAGCTGAAGGAGATCGACAAGCAAATGGCTACCCAGCGCGGCAACCGCGGAGCACTTGTGCGCGTGGCGCTGGTGGGTTACACCAACGTGGGCAAGAGCACCATCATGAACATGCTTTCGAAGAGCGACGTATTTGCCGAGAACAAACTCTTTGCAACGCTTGATACCACTGTGCGAAAAATTGTAGTGCACAATTTGCCTTTTCTTCTTACAGATACAGTGGGATTTATACGCAAGCTTCCACACCAACTGATAGAGTCGTTCAAGAGTACGCTCGATGAAACCCGCGAGGCTGACTTGCTTGTGCATGTGGTCGACATTTCGCACCCTCAGTTTGAAGACCACTTTAATGTGGTAAACGAAACGCTTAAGGAGATTGGCGTGGGCGATAAACCCACCATGGTAATCTTCAACAAGATTGACGCGTACAAGCATATTCCCAAGGACGAGGATGACCTCACTCCGCCCACACGCGAAAACATCACCCTCGAAGAGTTGCAACGCACTTGGATGGCACGTCTTCAAAACTCGGATGTCGTGTTTATTTCGGCAGCCAAAAAGCTTCATGTAGACCAGCTCCGTGACGTGCTGTATGAGCGCGTGCGCCAGATACACATCACGCGTTTCCCGCACAATGACTTCTTGTTTCCAATGGAGTGACTTTTAGGCCACGAATGCACGAATGTTTGGGAGTTGCTAAATTGACAAACGCCATTACTTCATGATTTCATTGGAGTGGCATTAGGACACGATTGCAAAAGGAAACTTTTAATGATTGCTAAAGCTTTAAATCTTTGATATCAAAGAAATCATTCGTGCATTCGTGTCCAAAACAAATGTGAAAGAATTCGTAATAACTTCACATCCTTTGCACTAAGGACAGTGATACATTCGCACAACAAATTCTATTCACGCGTTTATGAGTAACACAGCATCACCCGCGAACTATAGGGTGTCGCACATGGCTGAAAATCTTATCGGTTCTGAAATCATCAAACTCGCCGGCGAAATACGCGAGCTGATGGCAAAGGGAGAAAAAATTTACAACTTTACGATTGGTGATTTCGATCCGAAGATTTTTCCGATACCTACTGAACTCAAGCAGGCCATTGTGGATGCATACATGAACGACGAAACCAACTACCCGCCGGCTGATGGTATGTTGGATTTGCGAAAGGTCGTTGCAACGGCTATCGCCAAGCAACAATCGCTCGAATACGCCGCCGATGAAATTCTGATTGCCGGTGGTGCTCGTCCAATTATCTACGCCATTTTTCAGGCGGTTGTTGACCCTGGTGACAAGGTCGTTTTCCCTGTACCCAGCTGGAACAACAACCACTACACACACCTCTCGCATGCCAAGCAAGTGTTTGTGGAAGCTAAGGCGGAAAACAACTTCTTGCCTACAGCTGATGAGCTGCGCCCATACCTGGCCGATGCAACCCTGCTGGCCTTGTGTTCGCCCTTGAACCCGACAGGCACTGTGTTTTCAAAGGAACAGTTGGAGGCTATCTGTGATTTGGTGTTGGAAGAGAACAAACGCCGCTCGCCGGATGAGAAGCCGCTGTACCTCATGTACGATCAGATCTATGCGGTGCTGTGCTACGGCGACGCGAAGCATTTCGATCCTGTTTCATTGCGCCCGGAGCTTCGTCCGTATACCATTTTCGTGGATGGAATTTCGAAGAGCCTTGCCGCTACAGGTGTGCGCGTTGGCTGGGCATTCGGGCCGCGCAAGGTGATTGACAAAATGAAGAGCATTCTGGGTCACGTGGGTGCCTGGGCACCAAAGGCAGAGCAGGTGGCCAGCGCAAAATACCTTGCTAATCAAGTTGCGGTTGACACGTTTCTCACCTCATTCAAAGCCGAGGTAGAGGAGCGTTTAAATGGTTTTTACAACGGTATACAAACGTTGAAATCGGAGGGCTTTCCCGTCGATGCAATTGCTCCGATGGCAGCAATTTACCTGACGGTGAAATTCGACCTGAAAGGCTATACAACACCCGACGGGCAGACCATAGAAAACACTACGCAGATTACTCAATACCTACTCAAAGAAGCCAAATTGGCCGTGGTGCCGTTCAGCGCATTTGGTGCGTCGAAGGAGAGTGTGTGGTACCGATTGTCGGTAGGCACAGCTACTGTTGCCGATGTGCATGCGTCGATTGAAAGTCTTCGTGCGGCGCTGTCTAAGTTGAAGGTCTAGGATAACAGGATTATAGGATAACAGGATTGTAGGGGTCGTCTCCCTATTATCCTACAATCCTGTTATCCTACAATCCTATAATCCTATATTTGCGCCTCCTTGATTTCCAACCATCAAGGCTGCAAGGAAAACCATGAATAACAAGAACTACTGCGTCA
>Ga0114980_10000081_pt1 | contig 60138 bp, 63 predicted proteins | sample S_140806_EF_Meta_FD_87018 | JGI IMG/M metagenome (GOLD analysis project Ga0114980, IMG submission 87018) | Freshwater microbial communities from Lake Simoncouche, Canada to study carbon cycling - S_140806_EF_MetaG | ecosystem: Environmental > Aquatic > Freshwater > Lake | place: Lake...
CACCGAGAGCCTCGACCATGCCCAAATCAAGCTGGACCAGGCCCCAAGGGAGGTGGAAGAGCTCGCCCTGGTGTTCAACAACCTGCTGGAGCGATTGGGGCGGTCCTGGAACCAGCAGCGGGACTTCGTCAGCGCCGTCAGCCACGAACTGCGCAACCCGCTCACCATCATCGGCGGCTACTTGCGCCGGCTCCAGCGCCGCGGTGGCAACCTCAGCCCCGAGCAGCTCCGGGCCCTGGCCACCGCCGAAGCCGAAACCCAGCGGATCACCCGCCTGCTCAACGACCTGCTGGATCTCAGTCGCAGCGAAGCTGGCCGCTTACAGCTGCTGCTCAAGCCCGTTGCCGTTGACGAGGTGCTGCTCACCAGCTGCGATCTGGTCCGCAGCCAGCTGCCCCGAAGACTTGAGCTGACGTTACCCACCGGGGACGATTCCATCCTTGCCGTCACCGAAGCGGATCGCCTCCAGCAGGTGGTGCTCAACCTGATCGAAAACGCCGACAAATACTCCCCCCCAGGGACGCCGATTCAGGTGATTCTCACCACCGATCTCCCGGATTATCTCCGGATCACCGTGCGCGATCGGGGCATCGGCATCCCCGCCGACGACCAGGCCACCATCTTTGAGCGGTTCCAGCGGGGCAGCAACGCCGCCGCCAAGGGCAGCGGCTCCGGCCTAGGACTTTCGGTGGTCAAGCTGCTCGTGGATGCCATGGGCGGCCGCATCAGCGTCGAAAGCCAGCTGGGGGAAGGCAGTGCCTTCCACCTCGATCTTCCCCGCCCGGCTCAATAGCGCTCGGGCCGCGGATCCCGCCATGTGGGGCCCTCGCCCGCCTGACGCAGGGCCAGGGCCCGGCCCTCGAGGGCACCACGGTCCACGCGCCAGAGGCGATAGAGGCCGCTTGCGGCCAACATCTGGGGCTCCAACCCCTGCCAGTGGGGGAGCGCAGCCGTGCCTTGGTCAATCACAATCAGCACCGTCGGATGCTGATCCGGGGTGGAGGGCTCCAGTCCAGCCCGGCGCTCATGACGCAACCGATCCGCCAGGTTGACCAAACCGGTGGGCCGCCGTCCTTCGTAGAGGACCACCCTGCGGCTGTAGTAATGCAGGGAAGGCTTGAGGATCCCCACCATCGCCACCGGTTCGCCAGGGAGCTCTTGCCGTACCAGGGCCGCCGCCATCTCACGCACCGGCAGGCCCCGCAGCCGATCCCCCAGGCTCCAACTGGGAAGCAGGGCCAGCAGCACAAAACCCACCAGCGGCACCTGCAGGGCCACCAGGGACGGACCCTGCGGGCGGCGCCCCAGGGCCCAGGCCAACAATGCCGCCAGCAGGAAACAGGCCCCGGCCAGCGGCAGTCGACCACCGGCCAGCAGCTCGGCCGGCAGGGTGGGCAGTTCCGGATCCTGGATCAAGGGCACCCAGCGGGGGGCCATCAGAAATCCCCCGGCCAGGACGAGGGTGAGTCCGAGGCTGAGTCGCCAGGCCCACCGCCCCCCCTGGCTCCAGTGACGCTCCGCCGTCAACGCGATCAGCAGGCCGGCGGCGGGAGTGGCCGGTAACCAGTAACTGGGCAGCTTGGTGGCCGCCACGGTGAAGAACAGCAGCACCGCCAGCAGCCAGCAGGCGGCGAAGCGCCCCAGGGACAACGGCGCTGCCTGGGGCTGGGCCGGCAGCCATGGCCAGCTCCATCGCCAGCGCCATGGCCAGCTCCATGGCCCCTGCAACGGACCGATCGCCTGGGCGAGCCCCAGCAGCAGCAGGGGCGTCATCGGCAGGCTCGCCACCACCAGCACCGGCCCGAAGAACCACCAGGGCTGCAGATGGTGATTGACCACGCCGGTGAAGCGCTGCAGATTGTGATAGCCAAAAAAGCTGTCCCAGAACGGGCGGCCCTCCTGGGCCAGGGCCATCCCATACCAGGGCAGCGCCACCAGGGCGGTGAGCCCCAGCCCAGCGGCGGGCCGCAAGCGCCGCCGCAACCGGCCCCAGTCCCCCTGCAGCCAGCCGAACAAGCCCAGGGTCAACGCCACCAGCACCACCGCCACCGGTCCCTTCGTGAGCACAGCCAGCCCCAGCACCGGCCAGGGGGTCCACCAGGGTCCTCGGCAGGCTGCGTAGGTGCGCCAACACAGCAGCAGGCTGAGCGCCACCAGCCCCGTGAACAGGCCATCACTCACCGCCGTACGCCCCCACAACAACACCAGGGGGGAGAGGGCAAACGCCAAAGCCCCCCCTAGGGCCGTGAAGGCTGGCCGCGCCCTGGCCTCAGTGCCGGCCGGAGCGGCCTGGGGCCACTGCATCAGGGTGTCGGCGAGCGCCAGCATCACCAGCACGGTGGCCAGGGCGGCCGGACCGTTGGCGGCCCAGGTGCCGAGGGGATTCCAATGCTCCTGGCCCGGCAGGCTGTAGAGGCCCCCCATCAGCCAGTACACCAGGGGCGGCTTGTCGTAGCGGGGCAGGCCGTTGACGTGGGGAATCAACCAGTGGCCGGTTTCGGCCATCGCCCGGGCCGAAGCGGCAAACAGCGGCGGGGTCTCATCCACCAATCCCGACGTGCCCAGCTGCCAGCCGAACATCACGAGCCCTAGCCCCAGGGTGAGCAGCAGCACCAGGCGACGCCGCCACCCCCATCTGCCTGCCATCTCCGATCTCAACCGGACTCCGGCGTCCCAGCTTGCCCCGGCTCTGGCACGGGCCCTGGGCCCGGCCCGTGCCAGAGCACACCACGTCGATTGACCAGCAACACCGACGCCAGGGCCAGCAGGACCCCCAGCCACTGCAACGGCCGCAGCCGCTCCCCCAGCAGCACCCCACCGCAGAGGAGGGCAAACACCGGAGTCAGAAAGGTGAGCGCCGTGAACCCGGTGAGATCGCCGCTGCTGGCGAACCAGAAGAACAGCCCGTAGGCCAGGGCACTGCCCAGCAGGGAGGCATAGGCCATCAGTCCCCACTCTCCCCAGCTCCACTGCGGCCAGACCGCCGCCAGAGCCAACGCGCGCTGGCCACCGGCCTCCAGCATCGGTGGCACCAGAACCGCCAGCACCAACGGCAGCCCCCCCAACAACAGATGCCAGCCGGTGATCGCCACCGGATCACTGCGACGGCTGGCGAACCGACAGAGCACCGTGCCCACCGCCATCGCCGCCGCCGCCGCCAGCATCCACGGTTCGCCATGGCTCCAAGGCCGCACCCCCAGGGTCGCGGGCCCCTCCAGCCACCAGTGCCGCAGCAGCTCCGGCGGCAAGCCCAGGCAGGCGATGCCAGCCAGACCGATCAGGAGCCCAAGCCAGCCCACCGGATTGATCGCCTCCCCGAACAGTCCCCTGGCCAGCAGGGCCACGAGCAACGGCTGGGAATCGATCAACACCGACCCCAGGCCGGCGCCGGTCTGGCCGAGTCCCCGCGCCAGCAGCCCCTGAAACAGGCTCCCGTCCACCGCGGCGAACAACAGCAACCAGGGCCAGTCCTGCGGATCAATCCGCAGCGGCCGCCCCAGCAGCCGGGCCGCCAGCAGCAGCACCAGGCCGGCGGGCACGAGGCGAAAACTGGCCAGCACCAGGGGATCGCAACCAGCCAGCAGCGGTTTCATCGCCGCCATGGCCGTCCCCCAAAGGGCAAAAGGGGCCAACATCGCCAACCCGAGCGCCAGGGCCGCCCCCGGTTGGGGTGGGGGAAGGAGCGCGGGCGAGGGATCAGCCTGAAGCAAGGAGACAGCCTTGGGCATGGGGAACGCCGAGGGGCATAGGGACAGCCTTGGGCCGACGCGGCGGCCCCGGTAACGCTGTCTTTTTAAGATCCAGCGGTTGCACCCCCCCTGATGCCCTGGCCCTGGCGCCGCAAGACCCGCCGAACGCTGGCACGCATCGCCATCGAAGGACCGATCGCGGGGCCCACCCGCCTGAGAGTTCTGCAGGCGATCGAACAAGTGCAACGGCGGGAATGTCCCGCCCTGCTGCTGCGCATCGATAGCCCAGGGGGCACGGTGGGCGACAGCCAGGAAATCCATGCCGCGCTGCGCCGCCTGCGCGAGCGGGGCTGCCGGGTGGTGGCCAGCTTTGGCAACATCTCGGCGTCGGGCGGGGTGTACGTGGGGGTGGCGGCGGAGCGCATCGTGGCCAATCCCGGCACCATCACCGGCTCGATCGGGGTAATCCTGCGCGGCAATGACCTCTCGAAGCTGCTCAAGCGGATCGGGATCCGCTTCGAGATCGTCAAGAGCGGCCTCTACAAGGACATCCTCTCCCCCGATCGCGGTCTGAACGACGCCGAGCGGGCCCTGTTGCAGGAGCTGATCGATAGCAGTTACAACCAGTTCGTTGCGGCGGTGGCCGAGGGGCGGGCCCTGAGTGAAACGGCCGTGCGGGACTTTGCCGACGGGCGGGTCTTCAGTGGCGCCCAGGCCCTGGGGCTAGGGCTGATTGACGAACTGGGCGACGAGGACCGGGCGCGGCGACTCGCCGCCGAACTGGCTGGGCTGGACCCGGAGAAGAGCGAGCCCGTGACCTTCGGCAAACCGCCCAAGCGGTTCGGCGGCCTGGTGCCCGGCCTCAACCTCCTCCACCAGTGCCACCAGGCCCTCAGCCTGGAGCTGGGATGGAGCGGCCAGCCGCTCTGGCTCTACCGCCCCTGATCACGCCATGAACCCTGCCCTTGAGCTGCGGGCCCTGCGGGGGGCCACCACGGCTAACGCCAACACGGCCGCGGCGATCGAGGAGGCCGTCCAGGAGCTGATCGCCGCGCTGGTGGGCCACAACGGCCTCGAAGGAACGCGGCTGCTGTCGGTCACCTTTTCCGTCACCGCCGACCTGGACGCCTGCTTCCCCGCCGCCATCGCCCGGCGTCATCCGGGCTGGGATGGGGTCGCCCTGCTGGACTGCCAGCAGATGGCCGTCGCCGGCGATCTGCCGCGCTGCATCCGCCTCCTGGCCCATGGCTGGCTCGAACGGGAGCGGCAGGTCGTCCATCCCTACCTGAGGGAAGCGGCCCGCCTGCGGCCGGACCGGGCCCAACCAACCACCTCCCCCGCCGACCACTAGGTCGCAATGTGGACAGGGCAACCTGATGAGAATTTCCAAGTTCCCGTGGTTGCGTCCATGCACCTCCTCCAGCGCCTGCGGCTGTCCGCCCGAGGCGTGACCTCGGCCAGCGGCAGCACCGCCCGCCGTCCTGCCGGCGCCCATGCCGGTCGTGTTCGTCAAGGCCTTGCAGCCCTCACCCTGGGGGGCCTCGGGCTAGCGGGCCTGGGACTGATCCAGCCCGGGCTTCCCCCCCTGAGTCCAAGCCCCGTCCAGGCCCAGGGCACGCCGAGCCTGATGGAATTCCGATGGGACAACACTAAGGATTACCGCAAGCTTTATTTCTTCCTCACCGAAACCACCCGGCTCAAGCGTTCCGAGTACTACCTGATCCTGCGACCGAAAGACCGCAAGACCGCGATCCTCAAGCTCACCATCACCGTGCCCCAGCACTTCGATAGCGAGATCAAGGCCAAGGAAGTGAAGCTGTGTCGAATGCGGGAAGGGGGCATGCTCTCGCGGACCCGCTGTGAATCGATCATTCCGGCCACCGTGGAGGTCTCCCCCAACGGCAAGGCGATCGAGATCTTTCCGAACACCCCCGTGCCCGTGGGCAGCACCATTGGCGTCTACATGACCCTGTTTAATCCCTTCAACGCCGGGATGTTCCAGTTCAACGCCATGGCCCAGGCCCCCGGGGAGGTGCCGATCTCCGGCTATCTGGGCAGTTGGCTGATTGAGGTGGACCCCAACTGATAGGGTGGCCGGCTGACGAGAACACGGAAGGGACGACCGCCATGACCAAGCGCACCCTTGAGGGAACCAGCCGCAAACGCAAGCGGGTCTCGGGCTTCAGGGTGCGCATGCGCACCCACACCGGACGGCGGGTCGTGCGGGCCCGCCGCCGTCGCGGCCGCGCCCGGCTCGCCGTCTGAATCCGGTCGTCCTCCTGTGGTCCTCCCGCAGCAGCACCGACTTCGCGGCCTGCGGGTGTTTGACCGCCTCTACCGGGACGGACGCCGTTTTCAGGGGCGCGCCATGGTGTTGCGCGTCCTGCAGGCCCGAGCCGAGCTCCTCCCCCCCCAAGAGCAGGAGCTGGAGCGGCGTCATCGGGCCAGCCCCTGGCGCTGCGGCGTGGTGGTGAGCAGCAAGGTGAGCAAGCGGTCCGTGCAACGCAACCGCCTGCGGCGCCAACTCCATCATCATGTTTTGCAGCTTTTGCAGCCCGCACCCCAGCACGACGCTTCGCCGGTGTGGCTGCTGATCAGCCTCAAGCCCGGTTCCCAGGAGAATGGCCGTGAAGACCTCCTGGAAGAATGCTCCGACCTATTGCGCAAGGCCGGTCTCTGCCCATGAGTTCCCCCACTCCCGCCCTTCCCAACCCCCAGCCCCCTGGGTCCCAGGGACTCCCCCCCAGCCAGCCGCTCACCGCCAACGAAACGGTCTTCTATGAGGGAGGACCGGCCCGGGGCGATCTGATTGTCAACCTGGTCCTGGGCCTCACCCTGATCGGTTTGCCCTTCACCGTGGGCGCCATTGTGCGGGCCCTGTGGCTGCGCTATCGGATCACCAATCGTCGCGTCAGCGTGAGCGGTGGCTGGCTCGGCCGGGATCGCACCCAGGTGGTGTACAGCCAAATCAGCGAGGTTCGGGCCGTGCCCCGGGGCTTCGGCGCCTGGGGCGACATGGTGCTGGTGCTGAACGACGGCGCCCGCCTAGAGATGCGCTCGGTTCCCCGCTTCCGCGAACTGGAGACCTTCATCGAAGCCCAACGCCAAGCCCGTGGCTCCGCTGCCCCCGCTCGGCCCAGCAGCGGCTTCGGGGATCAGAACCGTCAGAGTGCCTGATTGAGCGCCTGAGCGCCCGAGGCCACGCCCTCTCCCTCCGCTCGGGCACACTGGCCTGCGGATCCCTTCACCCCAGAACCCCCCCTGCCGTGATCGGCTACATCTCCGACAACCTGCTGCTCCCGATCCTCGACTTTTTCTACGGATTGGTGCCCAGCTACGGGCTGGCAATCGTCGCCCTCACGGTGGTCATCCGCCTGGCCCTCTTCCCGCTCAGCGCCGGCTCGATCCGCAGTGCCCGCCGCATGCGCATCGCCCAGCCGGTGATGCAGCAGCGCCAAGCGGAAATCAAGAGCAAGTACGCCAGCAATCCCCAGAAGCAGCAGGAGGAACTCGGCAAGCTGATGCAGGAGTTCGGCAGTCCCTTGGCCGGCTGCCTGCCCCTGGTGGTGCAGATGCCGATCCTGTTCGCCCTGTTTGCCACCCTGCGCGGCTCACCGTTCGCCGATGTGCCTTACACCATCAATCTCAAGGTGGTGCCGGCCGATCAGATCGCCGCCATCGAACCCAAACCGTTCAACAGCGCCAGCCATTCGATCTTCGTCACCGCCACCACCCATGTCCCAGTGATCGCCAGCTTGGAGAAGGGCACCAAACTCGGGGTCGGTGACAGCGAATCCGTCTCGCTGCACACCCGTAGCGGTTCCACCTTTGCCTCCGTGCTTGACGGTGTGGAGGATGGCGCCAGCTTTACCCCCGCCTGGACCGTCACCAAGGGCTCCGAGGTGGTGCGTGTTGATGCCAAGGGCACGATCACGGCCCTGGCCCCCGGCGATGCCATCGTCGAAGCCCGCATCCCCGGTCTGGCCGCCCGCAGTGGCTTCCTGTTCATCAAAGCCCTCGGCCAGGTGGGCTTCATGACCGACGGAGCCGTCAACTGGGACATCGCGGTCCTGGTGGGCGCCTTTGGAGCCTCCCTGTTCGCCTCCCAGATCCTCTCCGGCATGGGGATGCCGCCCAATCCGCAGCAATCCACCGCCAACAAGATCACGCCGGTGATGATCACGGCGATGTTCCTGTTCTTCCCCCTCCCGGCTGGGGTCCTGCTTTATATGGTGGTGGCCAACATCTTCCAGGGCCTACAGACCTGGCTGCTGACCCGCGAAGCCCTGCCGGACAACCTGCAGGCCATCCTTGACAAGCAGATGGCCCAGGCAGCGACGGCCACGGCGGGGGCAGGGGCCGGCGCCAACCCCAACCGTCTGCCCTTCGAGCCCAAGACCAAGAAGTGACCCCGGCACCGGCCCATCCCCTCCAGCCCGTTCCTCTTCAGGAGTTGCGCCAGCAGGGGGGCCGGCGCCACTGGACTGTGGATCAACCCATCGCCGACCTGCCGACCCTGACCCCCGTCCGCGGCGAGATCAGCGTCGAGCACGGGGGGCACGTTCTCGACCTTCATGCTCACGCCGAAACCATCCTCACCCTCTGCTGCGATCGCTGTCTGCAGCCGTTCAATCAGCCCCTGACCATCGAGGTAACCGAGCGGCTGGAGCTCGCCCAAGAACCCGATGGCAGCTCCAGTGCCCCATCTGACCTGATCGACCTCCTGGAGGTGGCCGAGGCCCTGGATGACCGGCTTGAGGCCAGCGGCAGCTTCGATCCGGAACGGTGGCTGTTCGAGCAGTTGAGCCTGCGGCTGCCCCAAATCAACCGCTGCGGCGTCGCTTGTCCCGGCCCAGCCCGTTGGAGCAGTGACCCCCCTGGAGTCGATCCCCGCTGGGCGGCGCTGCGCCAGCTGGATCGCGATTGAGCCAACCTGCCCTCGCCCCATCCCGTTCCCATGACCCAGGCCCTCGTGGATCAGCTGGATCTGCTGATCCGGGCCCGCACCCCGATTCTCTGGATCCGCAGTCTGGAGGAGGAGCGGGTGGAGGCCCTGCTGGCAGCCACCGCCCAACGCCTGGGCGGCCGCACCCTGTTGCGCTGGGATTTCGTGAGTGGCCTCGAGGGCGCCCCCAACCGCAACGGCGAAGCGGCCCGCAATCCGATGGCCGCCCTCGACTGCCTGGCCAGCCTTCCCCTGGAGCAGGGGGCGATCCTGCTGCTCAAGGACTTCCACCGCTACTGCGAGGACGCCGGCATCTGCCGGCGCCTGCGCAACCTGGCCACCAGCCTGCGCCAGGGGCGCCACACCCTGGTGATCAGCGCCCCGGAATGGCTGCTGCCCCGCGAACTCGAGGACAGCATCAATCTGTTGGACCTGCCCCTGCCGGATGCCCAGGAGATCGGTGAGCTGCTGCGGGCCATCGCCCGCGCCACGGGTGAAGCGCTGCCGGAAGCGGTGCTGGAGCCATTGATCCGAGCCTGCCATGGGCTCAGCGCCCAACGGGTGCGTCAACTGGCGGCCCGAGCCCTAGCCCGGCGCGGCCAGCTGGGCGCCGACGACCTGGAGGAGGTGCTGGAGGAAAAGCGCCAGGTGATCGCCCGTAGCGAGCTGCTGGAGTACTGCCCCAGCGAGGCGAGCCCGGCCGATATCGGTGGCCTGGAGGCGCTCAAACAATGGCTGAACCAACGGCAACGGGCCTTCAGCGAGGAGGCCCGGCAATTCGGGCTACCGGTGCCCCGGGGGGTGCTGCTGGTGGGCCCCCAGGGCACCGGCAAGTCCCTGACGGCCAAGGCGATCGCCCACAGCTGGGGCATGCCCCTGCTGCGCCTCGACGTGGGCCGGCTGTTCGCCGGTCTGGTGGGGGCCAGCGAGGCGCGCACCCGCGAAATGATTCAACGGGCCGAGGCCATGGCCCCCTGCGTGCTTTGGATCGATGAAATCGACAAGGGCTTCGGACTGGGGGGCGACGGCCGCAGCGACGGCGGCACCAGCCAGCGGGTGCTGGCCAGCGTGCTCACCTGGATGGCCGAGAAACGCAGCGCCGTGTTCGTGGTGGCCACGGCCAATGGCGTGGAACGACTGCCTGCGGAGCTGCTACGCAAGGGGCGCTTCGACGAAATCTTCTTGCTGGAACTCCCCGACGCCAACGAACGCCGGGCCATCCTCGACCTGCAGCTGCGCCAACGGCGCCCCACTCACCGTGTCCCCCTGGAACTCCTGGTGGACCGTACCGGCGGCTTCTCCGGGGCCGAGCTGGAACAGACCGTGATTGAAGCGCTGCACCTGGCCTTCGGGGCAGGGCGAGACCTGCTGGAGGCCGATCTCATCGCCGCAGCCAGCCAGGTGGTGCCTCTCTCGCGCACCGCCCGGGAACAGCTGGAGAGCCTGCGCACCTGGGCCAGCACCGGTCGAGCCCGACCCGCCTCCGCCCTACCCCGAAGCCAGAACGACCCGGAGGCCAGCGGGAGCTTGATGTAACGACAGTTGAAGTTCTCCGACAGGGGATGACAAGCAAGCCAAGCCCTGGCTTGGTCGCAGCGGATCGCCCATAGGGTCGGCGCAGATGCCCGATGCACCGTGTCCTCAGGAACCCCAACCCCAAAACCCGGCCGCGGTGGCGATCTGGCCAGCCAGTTGGCAGTGGCCTGCCTCGGTGCGGGGGTGATCACAAGTTTGGCGGTGGCCTCCGGGCAGAATCCCACCACCGCCCTGGGGATCACCCTGTTTTCGGCTGTCGCGGCCGTGATGATGGGCCAGGTGCTCTGAGGGCACCCGGTTCAGGGGACCAGAACGGCGATGGTGGTATTCAGAACGGCGAGCAGTCCCAGGGTGAGCCAGCCCTGGGGCCACACGGTGCGCTGACGACCGCGGAAAGCCAGGACAGCGATCACGAGGGCCAGCATCAACTTGATCGCGATCTTGACGTGATTGATCGGTTCGGAATCACCGGGGGAGACCTCCGCCAGCCCAACCAGCACCAGGCCAGTGACCAGGGAAAGCAAGGCCCCGTGCCACTGACCAGGGGTGATGCGCCTGGTGGAGGGTGGCGTTTGCCGATTGAGCTGGCTGCTGAACCCGCCCACCAGCACGGCCATCCCCAGCAAATGGAACAGAAGAAGCAACGAATGCAGCAAGGGCATGGTCAGGAGAGCTTGCGATACAGGAGCGGGCGAATCAACAGCAGCACGACGCCGCTGATCACCAACAGGGCCAACAGACACAGGGCCGCCGAGAGCTGGCCATAGGGGGCATTCAACAACGGTGCGGTCAGTGAATACTGGCCGGCATAGGCGGCACGAATCGGCTCAATCGCAAAGGTGAGAGGGTTGAGGGACGCCAACCAACGCATCCAGACCGGCATGAACTGCAGGGGAGCCAAGGCGGTGCTGGCGAACAGCAGGGGGAGGTTGATCACAAAGGTGACCGCCAACAATTCGATATGGCCAGGCAGGGCAAAGGCCAGTCCAAGACTGAGACTGGTGACTGTGAACACCAGGAGGCCCAGGGTGACAAAGACTGCCGGAATGCCCAGGCCGGAGGGCCAGCCAAAACCGAGCAAGCCAGCCATCAGCATGATCGCCAGACTCTGAATCAGACTGAGGGTAGCGATCTGGATCACCGAGGCCAACACGATCGAACTGCGCGAACGCAGGGGAGCCACCAGGATGCGGTTGAGGAAACCGAATTCCCGGTCAAACATCATGGGCAGACCGGCATTCAGCGCACCGCTGAAGGCGGCAAAGACAATCACCCCCGCCGCCAAAAACCTTCCGTAGCCCATGGAATGGGGTAACAGTCCTGCCGGAGCCTGGGCAAACAGGGAACCGAACAACGCTAACCAGATCATCGGCTGAATGACCCCCACCACCGCGGAGGACGGACGGCGCAGCATCTGCAGAAACAGGCGCCGGGTCAGGGCCCTGGTTTCCTGAATCTGCTCCGGCAAACGACCGCGCCCCAAGGCGGCGGAGGGGAATCGGGGGGGGAGGGAGGTCACGGCCAAGGGAGTCAGAAGGAGGTTGGGGAGGTGCCGGCGACTCCGAACGGGCGATCGCGATAAAAACGATCCTGGGCCGGGATCGGTTCGGCGGCTGAAGGACGCTTCAGCTCTCCATCGAGCTCGAGGTAGTCACCACTGAAATAAGCCACCAAGGCTTGCCAGGTGATTGGGGCCAGGCGGGCGGAGGTGGAGGGGCGAGTCATGGGGGCGGGGCGCCGGGGAAGCTTGAACCCGTGACGTGAGCTCGGGACCTCAAGGACTGGGCCCCATGCCCCGATCACCAAGGCGATCAAAGCATCACATCAGGATGTTTCAAATCCTACAGGCAACGTCAATAATCGGCAAGGGATTAGTGCACGACGGAAATCACAAGATCATCCAATATCATCCCAAAAGAATTGCCAACTACGACGAATAATTATGCGATAAAAAAATAAATTCCCACCAATCCGGGCCCGCAGGCCATAGACAATCCGATCAGCCCAAGCCTGCCGTCCTGGCAAGGAGCCGCTGGCCCAAGGACCAGCCACTAAAAAACTTAAAAAATGCTAGCAGATTCCTGAAGAAACCCGGTCGACCCTGGCAGCGAGGATGGTCCGACCCCCCAGAAGCTTCGCCATGGCCGCCCTATCTCCGCCCGCGTTGAATCCCCAAGGGATGGACCTGCGTCAACAGATGCCCGCCCTGGCCAACAAGACCTACTTCAATTACGGCGGACAGGGACCCCTGCCCCAAGCGTCCCTGGACGCCATCCAGGCCGCCTGGGTCACCCTGCAGGAGCTCGGACCCTTCACCTCGGAGGTGTGGCCCTTCCTGAACCGCACCAGCACCAAGCTGCGCGAGCGGCTCGGCCAATGGTTCGGCGTGGCTCCCCGACGGGTGGCTTTCAGTGAAAATGTCACCAGTGGCTGCCTACTCCCCCTCTGGGGACTGCCTTGGGAGGCGGGCGATACGGTGCTGATCGGGGACGCCGAACACCCCGGGGTTGTGGCCGGCTGCCGCGAGCTTGCCCGCCGCCATCAGCTCCACGTGACCAACCTGGCCGTGGCCGATCAACGCGGAGACAGCGCCAGCGCCGCAGCCGGAGTCCTGGCCGCCCTGGAGCAGGCCCTGACACCAAGCACCCGACTGGTGGTGCTCTCCCACCTGCTCTGGAATACGGGCCAGATCATGCCGATCGCCGCGATCGCCGAACGGCTGGCGGCCCACCCCAAGCACCCCTGGCTGCTGGTTGATGGGGCCCAGTCCCTGGGCTCGATCCCGGTCGAGGCGGCGGCCGGAGCCGCCGACATTTATGCCTGCACCGGCCACAAGTGGTGCTGTGGACCGGAAGGGCTCGGGGCCATCGCCCTCTCGGAGCGGCTGCTGCTGGAGAGCCGTCCCACCCTGATCGGCTGGAGAAGCCTCAGCGACGAAGGCAGTGCCTCCAGCGGCTTCCACGGGGATGGGCGCCGCTTTGAGGTGGCCACCTCCTGCACCCCCCTGATGGCAGGGCTGAACCAATCCCTGCAATTACTGGAAGCCTGTGGCACCGCCGAGGAACGCTGGCAGAGGATCCGCGCGCGCAGTGGACAGCTGTGGGGCGAACTGGTCGGGACTGAAGGAATCACCCCTCTGCTGTCATCGCCGCCCCCCGGGGGCTTAGTGAGCTTCACACTGACGGATGGCCTGGAGAGAGAACGGCTGCCCGAGGATGGGGTGAAGCAATTGGGAAGGCAGGGCCTCTGGCTGCGCAGCCTTGAGAACCCTGCCTGTCTGCGTGCCTGCACCCACCTCACCACAACACCCGAGGAGGTGGAACGGCTGGTGCGAAGCCTGGCCACCCTTGTGGCCGCCTGAGATCAAGCCTCGCCAGCCTCCAGCAGATGGCGTTGAAGCCAGCCGGCCAGCACAGCCCCGACGATCGGGGCCAACCAGAACAGCCAGAGCTGCGCCATCGCATCACCCCCCGCCCAGACCGCCACGCCGGTGCTGCGGGCGGGGTTGACCGAGGTGTTGGTGATCGGAATGCTGATCAGGTGAATCAGAACCAACGACAAACCGATCGGCAGACCCGCGAAACCGAGGGGAGCTTTTTTGTGGGTCGTGCCCAGAATCACAAGCAGAAAAATGAAGGTGAGCAAGACCTCAATGATCAGGGCCGACCAAAAGCCATACCCCCCGGGGGAGTGGGCTCCGAAACCGTTGGTGGCCAAGGGATTACTGCCACTTAGCTCAAACCCCTTACGCCCATTGGCAATCCCGTAGAGAAGGCCCCCCGCGATGATTCCCCCAAGCACCTGGGCCACGATGTAGGGCACCAGATGGGAACCGGGCAAACGGCCACCAGCCCAGAGCCCAAAACTTACGGCCGGATTGATGTGACAGCCCGAAATGTGACCGATGGTATAGGCCATCGTGAGCAGGGTCAGACCGAAGGCGAGGGCAACACCTAGGAACCCGAGACCAAGGGGATTGGACTCCGCCTGGGCATAGGGAAAGACAGCCGCCAGCACGGCACTGCCACAACCGCCGAACACCAGCCAGAAGGTGCCGATCAACTCGGCCAAAAACTTCTTGGATAAGGGAACCCCAGAGGACATGCAGGACGAGGCAAGAGAACTCAACGAGATTTTGCCATCCTCCCGGCAACCAGCACGCGAAGGTTCGACTTAGCTGACACCGAAGTCCACCCTGCAGCAGGCCAGCCACAGAAGAGCCGCAATCCAAATAATCCCGTCATTTTTGGCAGCCCTCTCCAGGCGCACTGTTCTCAGCAATAGGGCCCATGGTTGCCAAACCACTGGATCTCGATACTGTGAAGAGGATGGTTTTCGATGGATCCGGCCAGCCCTACCCCAACTGACAACCGGATCCCGTCGTCACAAATCCCAACAAGGTTTGTTCTCCCTTACCCCATCGATTTTCCTGGAGTCCCAAGGATGTCCTGCCCGCGTCAATCCCTCTCCCGGCTGCTGATCACTTCCACGGCGGCCTTGAGCCTGGTCACCGGGGCCGCCCGAGCTCTTTCCCCCGACGACCTGCTCAAAACCGCCCAGACCGCCTGTTTGGAAAGCGCCGCCAAAGAAGGGTGGCGCACCGATGCCGCCAAGGTGATTTCCAGCAAGACCGTCGATAGCGACAAAGTCGAGGTGGTCTTCGATCTCACCAAGGACGGCACCAACACCGCCCGGCTCACCTGCCCCTTCAGCGCCAGCAAGGGCGTGCTGGGAACCCTGGAGGGCACCAAGGCCGCCGGCAGTGAGAAGGAATCCCCCTATGCCGCCGCCAAGGACGAGGAGGGCGCTGGGGCAAAAACCGAGGCCATCAAAAAGCTCGAGGGCACCAAGGCCCCCGGCAGTGAGAAGGAATCCCCCTACGCCGCCGCCAAAGACGACTACAACCTCAGCCCGGCAGCCCTTGGCCATCTCTGGAGCCTCCTGCTGCCGGTGGGCTTGGCCATCGGCTCCTATTTGGTTCTGAAGAAGCGGGAGAACAACCGCCGGCCCGGCGACGCCTGAGGTTGACCGATCAGGCCCTCGCCAGAAGGGCCTTTTCGGCCTCCTCGCGGTCATCGAAATGCACCTTGGTGGTGCCGAGAATCTGGTAATCCTCGTGGCCTTTGCCCGCAATCAACACCAAATCGTCCGGACCAGCCTTGGCGACGGCCGTGGCGATGGCAAGGGCCCGGTCCACCTGGACGTCCAGCTCCGTGTCTGAAGGAATTCCCCCCACCACATCCGCCAGGATCCCTTCGGGGTCTTCCGTTCGGGGATTGTCCGAGGTCACCACCAGCTGATCCGCCAGCCGGGCGGCGATGGCGCCCATCAGCGGACGCTTGGTGCGATCCCGATCCCCCCCACAGCCGAACACGCAGATCAAGCGGCCCCTGGTAAAGGGTCGACAGGCTGCCAGGGCATTTTCCAGGCCGTCGGGGGTGTGGGCGTAGTCCACCAGCACCGCCGGCAGCGCGTGGCCGGCGGGTCCCATCACCCGCTCCATTCGCCCTGGCACGCCGCGGAAGGTGGCCAGGGCCTCCAGCAAGGGGACGAGCGGCAGGTCCTGCTGGAGGAGGCCCCCCACCGCCTGCAGGGCGTTCATCAGGTTGAAGCGCCCCACCAACGGTGATTGGAAGGGAGCGCTGCCCAAGGGACTGATCAGGGTGCCACGCACCCCACCACCGGTCATCCGCAGATCGGTGATGTGCAAGTCGGCGGTGGGATCATCAAGGGAACTGCGCCAGCAGCGGAGGCCCGCCTGCCGCAGTCGCTCGGCCAGCTGGCGGCCCCAGGGGTCGTCGCCGTTGACCACCGCACCACCGTCCAGATAGGGCGGGGCAAACAGCTGGGCCTTGGCCTCGAAATAGGCCTCCATCGACGGGTGATAGTCGAGGTGGTCTTGGGTGAGATTGGTGAACACGGCTCCGGCAAACCGACAGCCGGCCACCCGCTGCTGATCGAGGGCGTGGGAGCTCACCTCCATCGCGCCGATGGTGGCCCCTGCTTCCAGGGCCTGGGCCAACTGCCGCTGCAACAGATCGGCAAAGGCCGTGGTGTGCTGAGCGGTGACGCTATGGCCGGGCCAGCGATTCGCCAAGGTGCCGAACAGGGCTGGAGGTCGGCCGACGGCGGCGGCCAAATGCTCAATCAAATGGGTAGTGGTGGTTTTGCCGTTGGTGCCCGTCACCCCGATCAGGGCCAAGCGCTGGCTGGGGTTCTGCCAGAAGGCCGCCGCCAGTCGGCCGGCCCACTGAGCCAGGGGGTCGGCCACCACCACCACCGGCTCCCCGGGAGCCGGTGGCACGGCCGCCGCCGCCGCGGGCCCGATCAGGGCCGCGCAGGCGCCGGCCGCCAACACTTGGGGCCAGAAGCGGCCTCCGTCCACCTGCGTCCCGGGCAGCCCCACGAACAGGGTGCCGGGTCCGACCAAACGGGAATCACAGCTGATCCCCGTCACTTCCGCGTTGACCAGGCCAGCGGGAACGGTCAAACCCACCTGTTGCAGCAGAGCATGGAGCAGCTGGGTCATGCGGCGATGGGCCAGATCTGGGCCCCCTTTCTAAGCGGACCGCAGCGGCTCTGGTCGCTGCGGCGGACCGATTGCTCAGAGCCCTCCTTGGGCACGCAACCAACACCGCAGCCCCTCACCGCTCAGCCGGGGCGAGAGCGGAGGCAGCTGCCGCTCCGGCAACTCCGCCGTGGCCGGCAGGGTCAGCACGGGGACTGACAGGCCATAGCGGGCCTGAAGCTGCGGATCGGTGTCTACATCCACCAGCTCCAGCCGTGGTGGGGGCTGAAGGGCCTCAAGCCGTTCCTGGAGCCCCTCACACAGACAACAGCCGGCGCGGGTGTAGAGCCGCAGGGTAGGGGCCATCGCCAGGGACACGGAGAACAGGCGCGAAGACGGCAGTCTGACCGGCGGACCGGGCTCAATCAGGCACAGGATCACAACCGCAGGGGGTGAACGGATGGCAGCGCAGCAGGCGGCGCAGGGTCAACCAGCCTCCCTTCCAGGGGCCATGGCGTTGGATCGCCTCCAGGCCATAGGCGCTGCAACTGGGGAGAAAGCGGCAGCGCGGCCCCAGCAGGGGAGAGAGCCAGCGCCGATAGGCGCCAATCCCCATCAGCAACACGGCCGCTAGGCCAGCGTTTAAGATCGCAAATTGGCGTTGCATGGCTTGGCCTGGCGGGGCTTGACCCCAGCTTGCCTGGTCCGTTGCCGACGACCTCCGGGCCCTCCGGCGCCAGCGTCAATCGTTCACCCTGCCAACGTTTCCACATGTCTCGCTACCGCGGCCCTCGACTGAGGATCACGCGGCGCTTGGGGGACCTTCCCGGTCTCACCCGTAAGTCCGCCAAGCGGGCTTACCCCCCCGGTCAGCACGGCCAAGCCCGTCGCAAGCGCTCCGAATACGCGATCCGCCTCGAAGAAAAGCAGAAACTTCGCTTCAACTACGGCATTTCCGAACGTCAGCTGGTCCGCTACGTCAAGAAAGCCCGCGCCCAGGAAGGCTCCACCGGAACCAACCTGCTGAAGCTGCTGGAAAACCGGCTGGACAACATTTGCTTCCGCCTGGGCTTTGGCCCCACCGTGCCCGGCGCCCGTCAGCTTGTGAACCACGGCCACGTCACGGTGAATGGCCGGGTGGTGGACATCGCCAGCTTCCAGTGCAGAGCCGGCGATGTGGTGGCGATCCGCGAGCGCAAGTGCAGCCGCAAGCTCGCGGAAGCCAATCTCGAATTTCCTGGCCTGGCCAACGTCCCGCCCCACCTGGAATTCGACAAGGCCAAGATGAGCGCCAAGGTCACCGGCCGCATCGAACGCGAATGGGTGGCGCTGGAAATCAACGAACTGCTGGTGGTGGAGTTCTATAGCCGCAAGGTGTGACCCTGGCTGGCCGCCTCAGGCGTGCCCCTTTCGACACCGCAACCACGCCCTTGCCCACCCCCTGCGGGTGGGCTTTTCTGTGGGGGTTGCTTCAGACCGCGCCGGCTCGGGCCCCTTGCCCCAGCAGCCCCCGGGCAATCCGCACCAGCGCGCGCCGCGGCAGGCCGCGAAAGGGAATTTCACCGCCTAGCATGCGGGCGGCGACGGCTGTGGCCCGGGGATTGGCGATCCCGTAGCGGAACGTGAGCCGCGGCAACCCATAAAACAGCCAAGTGAGGCGGCGAGCTGCCTCGAAATCCTCCGCCAACAGGGCATGGATCTGGCGGGTGTAGTCGAGACCGCGACCGGCGATCAGGCACTCGGCCGCCAAGCGGCCGCTGCGGATCGCATGGAACAATCCATCGCCGAACAGGGGATTGATCAAGCCGGCGGCGTCCCCCACCAGCAGGATCCGGCCGTCGGCGCTCTGCAAGGGTTCCGGGCCGTCCCAGACCGGCAGGGGATGGGCATGAACCCGCAGACCCTCAAGCCTGTCCTCCAATCCCAGGGTGGCGGCATAGGTCTGGATCGCGGCCCGGATCGTGGTGCGGGCCGTGGGATCCCGGCGGGCGTCCCGATGACGAAGCCGAAACAGGCCCGCCCCCAGATTGATGTGGTCCGCCTTCGGAAACGCCCAGGCATAGCCCTGGCGAATCACGCCGTAGTCGAGATGAAGGGTGTCAGGCCGCAGCACGGGATCTGCGGGATCCCAGCGATGGGGCACCTCCAGCTCCAAGGCGAGGCCAATGCGCGGCGAGCGCCGCAGGCCCGCGCTTTGGGCCACCACACTGCCGGCCCCATCGGCACCGATCAAGTGGCGGGTCGTCACCCGTCGCTCAAGGGGGGGCACCTCGGCACCGCCTCGCTGCCGCAAGTCCAGCAGGATCTCCTGCGGCTCGACGCTGACATGGCGCAGCTGCCAGCCCTCCCAGAACTCCACCCCGGCCCCCACGGCCGCCTGCACCAAGGCCTGATCAAACAGCGGCCGCTGCACCATCCAGAGGGCCCGACTGGAGCCTGAACCCGGTTGATCGACGCCATCGACGCTGCCCAGCTGGGCTTCCCCCCCCTTCCAGGTGTGGCGCATGAGCGTGATACCAAAGTCCCGCACCGCCTCCGGGACCAGAGCCGCCAACTCGGGCCCCACCGTGGCGGGCATCCCCCCACCACAGGGTTTATGGCGGGGCAGGCGGTGTTTCTCCACCAACGCCACCCGAAGGCCCGCCCGGGCCGCATGAGCTGCGGCGATGGCGCCAGCAGGGCCGGCACCGCAAACCACCAGGTCGTAGGCAGCGGGATCCGCCCACGGATCAGCCATCAATCAGGGTCTCCAGGGCGGTGGTCACATCGCTCTGACGCATCAGCGCCTCTCCCACCAACACCGCATCAGCGCCAGCACCCACCACCCGATCCAGATCGGCGCGGCTGAACAGGCCCGATTCGCTCACCAGCAGGGCACCCCGCTCCCGCACCGCCGGTCCAAAACGCTCCATCAACCGCTCGGTGGTGGCCAGATCGACGTTGAAGGTGCTCAAATCGCGGTTGTTGATGCCGATCAGCGTCACCCCCTCCAGGGCCAGCACCCGTTCCATCTCCTCGGCGTCGTGCACTTCCACCAGCACCGCCAATCCCAGGGCCCGCGCCACCTTGAGCAGGTAGGCCAGGTCCTGGTCGGACAGGATGGCGGCGATCAGCAAGGCCGCATCGGCGCCGGCCGCCCGGGCCTGGTAGAGCTGATAAGGAGAAAGGATGAAGTCCTTGCACAGCAACGGCAGCTCCACCGCCTGGCGCACCTCCACCAACACGTCAAAGCCACCCTGAAAAAACGCCTTGTCAGTTAGCACCGACAGGGCGGTGGCGCCGCCCGCCCCATAGCCCCGAGCGATCGCCACAGGATCGAAATCTGCCCGGATCACCCCTTGGCTGGGACTGGCTTTCTTCACCTCGGCGATCACCGCCGGTTTGCGACAGCAGGCGCGCAAGGCCGCCGGCAGATCGCGGGTGGGGGGGAGATCGGCCACCTGGCGCTTGAGCTGATCCAGGGGCACCCGCTCCCGGGCAACGGCCACCTCCCGATCCTTTTCCCAGACAATTTTCTCAAGAATGTGGCGGGGCTGATCCTCAACGTGGGGAATGCCGTATTCGAGATGGGCAACCCGCACCGAGGGGTTGGGGGGCCGGCGACGAATCTCCATCCTCAGGCTCCGGTGAGGGCCAGGACGGCCTGCTTGTACGCGGCTTCCACCACCTCGCTGAGGGTGGGATGGGTGTGCACTTCCGTGGCTAATTGGCTCACTCCCTGGCGACGGGCCACGGCGTTAGCGATCTCCTGGATCAGATCGGCGGCATGCAAACCGTAGATGTGGGCACCAAGCACCTCCCCGGTGTCCTTGCGGAACAACAATTTGAGCAGGCCATCGCTCTCCAGTTCCGCCAGGGCCTTGGAATTGGCCTTGAAATAACTGCGCACCGACCCCAGCTCGAAGCCTTCGCCTACGGCCAGACTTTTTGCGTCTGCCTCACTCAATCCCACCGAACTGATTTCTGGATGGGTGAAGGTGGCCGCTGGGATCGAGCGATAGTCGATCCTGCGCTCGTGGCCCAGGATGTTGTCCACCGCCACCGTGCCCTGGGCGGCGGCCGTATGGGCCAGCATCATCTTGCCGGTCACATCGCCCACGGCCCAAAGATGGGGCACCGGTTGCTCCGCCTTCAGAACCCGCAGGCTGTCGTCCACGGGAATGAATCCCCGGTTGGTCTCCACCCCCATCGACGCCAGATTGAGGTCGCGGCTTACCGGCACCCGGCCGGTGGCCACCAGCACCGCATCCACCTCCAGGGTCTCCACCGGCTCCCGGGTGGCCATGTCCACCAGCTCGATCCGGACGGGACAGCCAGGGATGATGCGGCTGGCCAGCACGCCGGAGCGTGCATCGATCTCTCGACCGTCGATCAGCTGGCGGGCTGCGATCTTGGCGATGTCGGGATCGAAGGTGGGCATCACCCGATCCAGCGCTTCGATCATCGTCACCTCACAACCAAGCGCCGTGTAGACGTCGGCAAACTCAAGACCGATGTAACCGCTGCCAATGATCGTGATCCAGCGGGGCAACCATTCAAGGTTGATGGCCTCATCGCTGGTGAACACCGTGCGGCCATCGGTTTCAATGCCGGGCGGCACAAAAGGATCGGAGCCGGTGGCGATGATCACATCCCGGGCGGTGTAGGTGCGATCGACGCCACTGAGCTCCCGCACCCCCACCCGCTGGGGCCCCTCCAATCGTCCCTTCCCCCGGAGAATCGTGACCCCGGAGCGCTCCAGCGCACGGGTGAGATTGGTTCGAATCGTTTCCACCAATTGGCGGGCATGGTCGGCGATCTTCTGGCGCTCAAAACGCACCGGCGCCGCATGGATGCCAAAGCCCTTGAGGTGATCGGCATCGGCCAACTCGCGCACCCGACCGCTGGCGGCCAACAGGGCCTTGGAGGGCACGCAGCCACGATTGACACAGGTTCCGCCCATCTCCTTCGACTCCACAATCGCCACCCGCAGGCCATGGTCGGCGGCATGTTTGGCGGCATCGAACCCGCCATAGCCAGCGCCGATCACGATCACATCGAAATCAAAGCCGGCAGCGGCGAGCTCCGGCTGGACGGGGACAGGGAGTGCGGACAACGGAGAAACGCAACGGCATTGGAGCCATTCTCCCCTGTCAGGGCTCCGCAGCGAGCAAGCTCTGGCGCCAACGTTCCAGCAGCAGCGGTGCCGCCGCCACCGCCACGTTCAGGGACTCCACCTCTGAACTGTGGGGAATGGTGATCCGCTGATCGGCGAGGGCCAGCAGATCGGGGGCCAGCCCGGCCCCTTCGTTGCCCAGCAGCAACAGGGTCGGCCGGGTCCAGTCGATCTGCCAGTAGGGCCTAGGAGCCGAACAGTCGGGGCTGGGAAGCACGGCGGCCAACCGCTGCAGCCCCTCGGCACCGGCCTGGTCCACCCGATCCCGAAGGCCAGCGGCGGCTAGGCGCACGATCGACAGGGCCAAAGCGGCCCCACTGGAGGCCCGCAGCACCTTGGGCTGCCAGGGATCCGCCCCCTCCCCCAGCCAGATCTGGTCCACCCCCGCCGCCAGGGCGGTGCGCATCAGGGTGCCAAGGTTGCCGGGATCCTGCAGACGATCCAACGCCAAAACGAACCCTGGGGGAGCGGCCGAATGGAGCGACTCGGCACCGGCCCATGGCAGGGGCAAGGTATGCACGACCCCATCCGGACTCCGGGTCGTGGCCATCGCCGCCAGCACCTCGGCCGTGGCCGCCCGCACGGTGCAGGAAGCGGGAAGAACCGCCAGCAGGGGGCGATGGCGGTCGAACCAGGTGGGCGTGGCCACCAACAGGTTGGGAACCAGGCCCAGCCTCAGCGCCTCCTGGAGGAGGTGGGTGCCCTCCACCAGCATTAACCCTTGGTCGCGGCGACCGGCGCTGTCGTGCAACTGCCGAAGCTGGCGCACCAAGGGGTTGCGGCGGCTGCTGATCAGCTCGGGATCAGAAAGTCTCGTGGCGACGCACATGCAGAGAATCCTGCAGCACAAGCTCACTGGCGTCGAGATCGAGGCCACGAATGGCGGCGACCTCGCCACGCAGGCCCTCGGCCGACAGGTTCTCGATCAGTTTTTTAACGACAATATCTTCGACAGTGTTGCGATCAAAGTCGTCGGGCGTGAGTGCCTCAAGAAATTTTCCAACCTTGGAGGCAACGACTTCTGAGGCGTTGGTGATCTTAATGACGATCATGGTGTTAATGCGGATGGGGAGACTTGAACTCCCACGACATTGCTGCCACTAGTACCTGAAACTAGCGCGTCTACCAATTCCGCCACATCCGCGGGCGTGGCGTCTCTCACAAAGCATGGCACTGATCTAAAACGAGTTCAGGCCTTGCCATGGGCTTGGAAATTAGAGATTTCCAAGGCAGAGACTGGGGTTGATTTAGACGGGGTCCTGAAGGATTCAGGGATTGAAATCAGCCATAAAGACCGATGGACCCGTCAAGCTGCTTAAGCAGCTCACCATGAGCAGACCGGTAATTAGCCGACACTGCGGGTACCGGCCTCGCAAAGCCGGCAAGTCAATCATAAACCATCGGGGGACCGTGCCAGGAACGCAACCGAGGACCGAGCAGCCTCGCTTCAGGGCGTCAGACTCAAGCCAGCTCCTTAGATCTGGAACCATCCCCAAGCGCATCTCCCACCCCACCCATGCCAGTTCCCACGGCGGCCTTATGGACGATCGCCGGATTTGTTGTCAATATGCCTCGCACATACCAGTTTTAGAATCCGCGATGACCGTGACCGTCGCTCCCCCCACCAGGCTTGCCAATCCTCGGTTGGAGGTGGTCGGTGGTCACCAGCTCCATGGGGAGATTCGCGTCAGCGGCGCCAAAAACTCCGCCCTCGTCTTGATGGCGGCCTGCCTCCTCACCCAGGACACCTTGCGGCTCCGCAACGTTCCACCCCTCACCGACATCACGGCCATGGGGGAAATCCTCGCCGCCCTGGGCGTGAGAGTGACGCGCAGCCGCGACATCGTGGACCTTTCAGGGGATCACATCAGTCAATCGGCGCCCCCCTATGAGCTTGTGAATAGCTTGCGGGCCAGTTTCTTCTGCATCGGTCCCTTGCTCGCCCGTATGGGCATGGCCCAGGTCCCTTTGCCCGGGGGCTGTCAAATCGGCTCCCGTCCCGTGGTGGAGCATGTCAAGGGTCTGAAGGCCCTGGGAGCCCAGGTTTCGATTGAGCATGGGGTGGTGACGGCGGTGGTCCCGGGCCGCAGCCGCCGTCTCACCGGGGGCCACATCCATCTCGACTGTCCCAGCGTCGGCGCCACCGAAACCCTGATGATGGCCGCGGTGCTGGCCGATGGTGAAACCATCATCGACAACGCGGCCCTTGAACCCGAGGTCATTGACCTCGCCAACCTGCTGATCGCCATGGGCGCCCGCATCCGCGGCGCCGGCAGCCCCACCATCGTCATCGACGGGGTTTCTGAGCTGCATGGTGCCGACTACGCCGTGATCCCCGATCGGATTGAGGCCGGCACCTTCCTGCTCGCCGGAGCGATCACCCGCTCGATCCTGCGGGTCACCCCAGTCATTCCCGATCACCTGGGCGCCGTGCTCACCAAGCTTGAAGACGTGGGCTGCCAACTCAGCCACGACGGGGAAGGACTGACCATCAGTGCCCGCGACATCCGGGGCGTGGATCTGCGCACCATGCCGTTCCCCGGCTTCCCCACCGATCTTCAGGCCCCCTTCATGAGCCTGTTGGCCACCGCCACCGGCACCAGCATGGTGGTAGAGACCATCTTCGAAAACCGCCTCCAGCATGTGGCTGAACTGCAACGGATGGGCGCCGACATCCGCATGCAGGGCAACACCGCCTACATCGAAGGCGTGGTCCGCCTCAGCGGCGCCCCTGTCCAGGGCACCGACCTGCGGGCCTCGGCGGCGATGGTGCTGGCGGGGCTGGCGGCCGATGGGGTCACCACCGTGCGGGGTTTGGAATTTCTCGATCGCGGCTACGCCAACATGGAGGGCAAACTGAATGCCGCCGGTGCCCAGATCCGTCGCCTCAGCAGTGAAGCCAGCAACGCCGACGCGTAGAGTCGCTACCGAGGGAGCGTGCCGGAATTGGTAGACGGACTCGACTCAAAATCGAGCGCCTTCGGGCATGTGGGTTCGAGTCCCACCGCTCCCATCCCCCAATCCAAACCCCTCCCGTGAGCCAACCGGTTCCGTCCTTTCCGGCGTCCTCGGTCATGGACACCTACGCCCGTTTCCCCTTGGAACTGGTGCGGGGACGGGGGGTGTGGCTCTGGGATCAGGCAGGACGCCGTTACCTCGATGGGATGGCGGGAATCGCCGTGTGCACCCTCGGCCACAGTGATCGGGTGCTGCGGCGCCAGTTGAACCGCCAACTGGGGCGTCTTCAACATGTCTCCAACCTCTACGGCATCCCCGAACAGGAGGAGCTAGCGCGGGCGATCTGCGCCCGCAGCTGTGCCGATCGGGTGTTCTTCTGCAATTCCGGGGCGGAAGCCAACGAGGCCGCCATCAAGCTGGCCCGCAAGCATGGCCACATGGTGCGCGGCATCGCCGAGCCCCTGATCCTCACGGCCCACGCCAGCTTCCACGGCCGCACCCTCGCCGCCGTGTCCGCCACCGGCCAACCCAAATACCACCAGGGCTTCGAGCCGATGGTGCAGGGGTTCCGCCACTTCCCCTACAACGACACGTCTGCCTTCGAGGCCCTGCTCGCCGCCGCTGAAGCCGACGGTCCCAGGGTGGCGGCAGTGCTCCTGGAACCCCTGCAGGGGGAAGGCGGGGTGAATCCAGGCGATCCCGCCTTCTTTCAGCGGGTGCGTCAACTCTGCGACGCCCACAACATTCTGCTGATCTTCGATGAGGTGCAGATCGGGGTGGGCCGCAGCGGCCGCTGGTGGGGCTATGAGCAGCTGGGAGTGGAACCGGATGCTTTCACCATGGCCAAAGGCCTGGGAGGGGGCATCCCCATTGGAGCCCTGGCGGTCAAAGCCGCCGTGGATCACTTCCGCCCGGGAGACCACGCCAGCACCTTTGGTGGTAATCCCTTTGCCTGCCGAGCCGGCCTCACCGTGCTCGCCGAAATCGAGCGGCGCAACCTGCTCAGCCAAGTCCGCGACCGCGGTGCGCTGTTGGAGGACTTGCTCCATGGCCTGATCGATCGCCACCCCAACCTGCTGGTGGAATCCCGAGGGTGGGGCCTGCTCCAGGGACTGGTGCTGCGCGAGGGGGGCCCGAGCGCCCCCGACGTGGTGAAGGCCGCCATGGACCTAGGGCTACTGCTGGTGTCCGCCGGGCCCAACGTGGTGCGGGTGGTGCCTCCCCTGGTGATCAAGCCCAAGCAGCTGCGCAAGCTGGTGGAACGCCTGGAACTTGCCCTGCAATCCCTGGCCTGAGCGCCATGGTGCCCCTCAACCTGCCGCCGCCCCTCGACCTCAGCGATCTGCTGGAACCTTTCGAACGGCGTGGCATCGACCTGGGCCTGGATCGCCTGCAACGGGCCCTGGCGGACGGCGGATCTCCGGAGCGGCGCTTCCAGGCTGTCCAGGTGGCCGGCACCAATGGCAAGGGTTCGATTTGCACCCTCCTCCAGGCCATCCTGCGGGCCGCCGGACTGCGTTCGGGCACCTACCGCTCTCCCCACCTGGTGAGCTGGCGAGAACGGATCCAAATTGACGACGACTGGATCAGCGCCGAGGCCCTGAGGGAGGATCTGACCCGTTGGCAAGCCCTGGCCCGGCGCCATCACCTCACCCCCTTCGAGCTGCTCACGGCGGCGGCCTTTGATCGGTTTGCCATCGCGGGGCTGCCGCTGGCGGTACTGGAAGTGGGATTGGGGGGACGGCTGGATGCCACCAGCGCCCATCCGCATCGGCAGGTGCTGGGCTTCGCCAGCATTGGCCTCGACCACCGCGAACACCTGGGCGACACCCTTGCGGCCATCGCCCTGGAAAAGGCCGGGGTCATGACCCCAGGCAGCGTGGCCTTCAGCGCCCCGCAGCCCCCTGAGGTGACGGAGGTGCTGAACGCCGAGGCCCAGCGGGTGGGCTGTCGGTTGGAGTGGCTGGATCCCCTGCCCTCCCCCTGCGCCGGTGGACCGGTGCTGGGATTGGCGGGAGAACTGCAGCGCAGCAATGGCGCCGTGGCGGTGGCCCTGGCCCGGGCCCTGGCGGCCCGGGGTTGGCCGATCCCCGCCGCAGCCATCACGACCGGACTGGCGGCGGCCCAATGGCCCGGCCGGCTGGAGTTGCGCTCCTGGGGGCCCCATCCCCTTGTGCTCGATGGTGCCCACAATCCCCCGGCGGCGACGGCCCTGCGTGCCGAACTGGACCACCGCGACGGCCGTCGGCCACGGCGCTGGTTGTTGGGCATCCAGCGCCACAAAGAAGGGGAGTCCATGCTCAGGCTGCTGCTGGCCCCCGGCGATCGGGCCGCCATCGTTCCGATCCCCGACCACCGCAGTTGGAGCGCCACCGAGCTGGCGTTGGCCTGTCCCTCCCTGGCGGATCAACTGGAGGAGGTGCCCGCGGTCGAGGCCGGATTGGACTGGCTCCTGGCCGTCACCCACACGACCGATGGCGGCGCCCTGGCCCCTCCAGTGCTGGCCGGCTCGCTCTATCTGCTCGGCGCCGCCCTACCCCTAATCGACGGCAGGCGATCCATCCGCCAGCATCAGCCCAAGGACGACCCCGACTGATCCGAGCACCGTCCCCCTCCCCCGCCACGGTCCTAGGGCCGCCCCTTCATGACCCCCACCCCCACCCCCGTCCCACGCCTCCTGCCCATGGTGCTGGCCCTGGTGCTGGCAGTCCTTGGCCTGATCACAGGGGCTCCGGCCCCCGCCCGTGCCGAATTCCAGGGGGTGGACTACACCCTCACCAACCAGAGCGGCCAGGACTTCAGCGGCCAGGATCTGGCCCAAACCTCCTTTGCCGGTGTGGTGGGGCGCAAAGCCCGCTTCCAGGGGGCCGATCTCCACGGGGCGATCCTCACCCAGGCCGCCTTCCCCGGGGCTGATTTCCGGGATGCCAACCTCAGCGACGCCCTGATGGACAAGGTGGATTTCAGCGGAGCGGACCTCAGCGGCGCCCTCCTGCGCGGGGTGATCGCCTCCGGCAGCAGCTTCAGCGGCGCCATCGTGACCAATGCCGATTTCAGCGATGCCCTCCTGGATCGGGTGGATCAGCGGGCCCTCTGCCGGGAGGCCAGCGGCACCAATCCGATCACCGGGGTCGACACCCGCATCAGCCTCGAATGCGGCTGATGTCGGGGGGTGGGGCGCTCCAGCCCCGCAATTTGCCGGGGTTGAGTAGCCCGGCCGGATCGTGGCGCCCCTTGGCGGCCACCTGATCGGCGTCAATCACCCCCAGGCCCCCGTCCTCCACCGTGAGCACATGGGGATCGAACACCATCGCCCCCTGGTCGCGACAGAGATCGATGAGCGACTGGAGCTGCTCCTGGCCCTGCCAGCGCAGCACCGGCAGACCGGCCAGCCGCGCCTGACCCTGCTGCCGCACCGCCTCCAGATGCCAGAGCAGCCCATCGCCCCAACCCTGCCGCACCGCCGACAACAACGGGGCCGGGTCCTCCGGCAGCAGCATCTGGAGGTAGGTCCACTCGGGGTGGTGGGCCCGCCAGTGGAGGGTGGTGTGGTTCCAGCCCAACTCGCGCACCCCATGGCCCCGCTGGGCCCCGAGACCGGCCTGCCACAACAGCCGCCCCCCGTGACGGAGCAACCAAGCCGGTAAGACTTCCAGAGTGTCGGAGGCGGCGAGGAGTAATAAGCGCGGTTCCGTCACCGTCGCCGCCGGACAGCCGCCAGGCCAGGGCAGGCCGGCCGCCAACGGCCCCTCCACCAGAGTGAGGCAATTGAGCAGCAAGGCGGTACTCGGCAGCTCCCTCCCCACCGCCAGGGCCGCCTCCCAAGACTCGAACCCCACCACCAGTTGCTGCCAGGCCACGGCCGCACAGGTACTCAACCGAACCGCTGTGATGATGCCGTTGCTGCCATAGGCGTGGTTAAGGGGAGTGCTGGCCTCCGCGTCGAGCTGCAGCAGCCGGGGCTGGGGTTCTAGGGTCACCACCTCCAGGCCGAGCAGGTGTCCGGGATCCCGCAGGAAACCCCAGCGCAGCGAACCGATGCCCCCCGAGCCGCCGGCCAGAAACCCGCCCACCGTGGCGCTGCGAAAGGTGCTGGGCAACAGGCGCAGGGCCCGGCCGTGGGGAGCAAGTTGCCGATCGAGATCGGCCAACACACAGCCCGCCTCCACGGTCACCACGCCACTGTGCGGATCTAACTGCCGCAGGGCCGTCAACCCAGAAAGATCGAGCACCACCCCCCCGGACAAGGGCACGCACTGGCCGTAATTTCCCGTGCCGGCGCCGCGCACGGTCAGCGGGACTCCATGGCGGGCACAGGCCGCGGCCACCTGCATCACCGCCTGCACCGACAAGGCCCGCACCACCAGCTGGGCACGGCAGCCGGCCAACAACGGCTGCAGCACCGGTGAATAGTCGTTGAAATCCCTGGACAGACGCGCCAGGTCGGCAGGGTGGCGCAGCAGCTCCAAGGCGGGCTGACCGTCCAGCTCGGCGGCCAGGCTGTCGATGCAGGCCCCGCTCACCGGGGGGCTGAGGGGGGGAAGGGCGCGGGCGGGCATGGGGGTCAGCGGCGAACGGGAAGGGCCGCCAGCAACGGCGAGGGATGCTCCGCCTCCGGGGGGGGGAGCCAATGGCCAGCACGCAGCACCCGGCGCTGGGGGGGACGGGCCAGCAGATCCTGCCAACTGGCCGCGCCGAGCACCACCAGATCCGCAGGACCACCCACCCGCACCACCCCATCCCAGGCCAGGCCCATCAACCGGGAGGCGGCCGTGGTGAAGGGACTCAGTCCCTGACGGCGCCAGGGCTGCAGTTGGCAGGCCGGCACGCAGAAGCGCACCAGATCGAGAGGATCGAAATCCCCGCCGGGATACCAGGGGTCCTGAACGTTGTCCCCACCGACCGCCACCTCCACCCCAGCGTCCTGCAACTGGCGAATCGGGGCTAGGGGCCGCAGCGACGGCGTCCGGCGGGGCTGCTTGTCCAGCAGCCAGAGGTTGGTGGTCGGCAAGGCCACCACCCCCACCTCAGCCGCCGCCAGGGCCTCGGCCAGTCGCCGCTGGGGACGCTCCCCCATCAGGCCCATGCTGCTGGCATGGCTGCAAACCACGGGCACCGCCAGCCGATGGGTGGCCAGCAGCTGCGCCAGCAACCGCACCCCCCGTCCGTGATGGTCGGCGCTCTCATCGATGTGCAGATCCACGGCGCAGCCATGGCGCTCCGCCAACCGCAGCAGGGCCAACAGGGCGTCCCCATCCTGGCGACTGGGCGGGAAGGGAGCCCCCAGCACCCCGCCGAGCACCCCCCGACCGTCCGCCAGCCGCCTGGCCAGGGCCTCCCCCTCCGGAGTGAGCCAGTGAAGGATCGGCACCAGCGCCACCAGCTGGAGATCCAGGCGCCCCTGCCAACGGCGGCGGCGCTCCTGCAACACCTCCCAACTCGGGGCCGCCCACGGCCCCAGGCTGTCGACATGGCTGCGGAGTGCCCGCAATCCGTTCTGCCAGGCCAAAGCCAGGGCCCGATCCGCCCGGGCTTCCACCATCGCCGGCTGGCGTTCGGACGCCTCCCGCCGATTGGCGACCATGGCGGCGGCCATAGTGCCCTCGGGGTTGACCTCAATGGGGGCGCTGAAGGCCTTGTCGAGGTGAACGTGGGGATCCACCAGTGGCGTGAGCGCCAGGGGGAGGAGCGACGCCGAACCACGCCAGGGATCGATCGCCTCCACCCGATCCCCATCCAGGCGGAGCTGCACGGCCACCAGTCCACTGCCATCGATCGGGCCAAGATCGGCACGGCGGGGATCCAGCAGGGCCCGGGGCACCCGCAGCGGCAGCAGAACGGTCCGCCGATCCTCGCCGCTCATGGCCGGGGCGAATCGACGGCCTGCTCCTGGGCCGAAAGCAACAGAAAGCGCCCCGCCACGGCCAGGGTGAGGGCCTCAAAGCGGGGCAGGCGCCAGCGGCCCAACGATGCGCCGCCCAGATCGGTGCGATAGAGGCTGAGCAGCCCAAGGTTGCTGCGGTGCGAATGGTCCAGGGCCAGCCGCCCCAGGGTGGTCTTCTGGGCCTGCACCAACCCCGGACAATCGCGGATGACCAGCCGCAGCATCATCGGTAATCCCTCAGGCCGGCACACCTCCGCCGCAATCTCGCGGCTGAGCCGCTCACCCGCAAACTCTGCAAAGGCTTCGGGCCCCGGATTGGTGGCCGCCAGGCCGGCGCCTGTCCCCCCCAGGACGACCATGGTCAAAAGAGCACGGGGCAAGGCGGAGGCCACGAACACGCCGCTCGTCACTGAGGAACCAGGAGGGCCCCAATCATCGCCGAAGCGATGCCAGGCGAGGGCCGATGCGGCAGACCAGCTGAAGAGCTGCTGGTGTAGGTTTCGTTGACCACGGCGGGCGTCGCCAAGTGGTTAAGGCAGCGGCTTGTGGCGCCGCTATACGGGGGTTCGAATCCCCTCGCTCGCCCTCTCTTGACATTCCAGCCCCCCCTGCGGAGCCAGAACTTGCTCTTGTCCAAGTGTGCAGGTCCAGGTTCCAAATGCTGGTGTGGATCGATCCATCAGGCCATGAGCACCGTCGCTAGCAAGGCGTCGCCGCCCTCTCGCACCGGATCGTGACAGGGCAGGCCGGTGGCTGCGGCGGTGGCAGCGATGGCCGCCGCCGCCTCTAGGGCCCCCAAGTGGCCGGTGTTCAAGGCGATGGCCGCCACCCGTGGGGGGGGGCCATCCGCCGCCGCCGGACGCCCCAGGCAGGCCAAGGCCTCCAGGGTGCTGATCAATTGAGGCAACGCCGGCAGAGGCACCCCGGGTTGGTGACGAATGGCGGTCTGCCCGGCCCGGTGCACCAACAGCAACTGGGTGGGCTGGCTGCCGCGCAGCAACGGCAGGGTGGCGCTGGAACCTGGATGGCCTAGGGACCCCTGGCCCTCCACGAGCACCAGGGTGGCCGCATCGGCCCCGGCGGCCGCCGTCAGCACCGCCTGTTCCACGGCCCCCGCGGCGTAGTCGACCCGCACCGCATCCAGCGCCACCCCCGCGCCACTGATCAGGATGCCGGCCTGGCCGGTGCCGACAAAGCGGGCATCAATCCCCTGACGCTGGGCCGCTGCGGCCAGTTCCAGGCAGGCGCTCATCTTGCCCACGGACATGTCGGAGCCAACCGCCAGCAATCGCCGGCCGGGCAAGGTGGCGGCCCGGGCCGAGGCCACCGACAGACCGGGCGGCTCCTGACGCAAATCCCAGATCCAGCGCCCCGGCTGCCGTAACGCCGCCAGCTCGGGATCCTCCGCCAGCCGGCTATGGAGGCCACTGGCCAGGGATAATCCGGCGGACAGCGCCGCCACCAGGTCGGCCCGCAGCTCCGGGGGCAACCGGCCACCGGAGGGGGCCAGGCCCACCACCGCCACCTGCGGAGCGAAGGGCAAGGCCTCCTCCAGGGAAGCCACCACCGGCACCTCCCGATCGATGCCCGTGAGCTGGTATATGGAGGCGCCGGCATGGGCAGGATCCACCACGGCCACCACGGGACCTGGGCGGTAGCGGAGCACGGTGAGACCGGTCTTGCCGCTCAGGTTGGTGAGGCCGTGGTGCTGGAGCAGCACCACGGGGGCATCGGGGCTCAGCATGGCGATGTCGACAGCAGGGTTGGCGGGGCAAGATCTGCGAGGGGACCATTCGGGCAGGGCAGCACCCCGACACCGGCACTGCGGCCCGGCTGCAGAACGTCTTGGATCAGGGGCGGCGGCAGGAAGGGATCGTCGAGCAGATTGAGGTGACTATCGAGATCCGGCCAATCCACCAGGGGCAGCAACTGGGCAGCGGCCCCATTGAGCAAGGCACTGTCGGAGTAGCAGCCAACCATCACCGCCAGACCCAGGCGACGCGCGGTGCAGGCCATCAGCAGGGCCTCACTGAGGCCACCACTCTTCAACAACTTGATGTTCACCCCATCCACGAAGGGGGCCAGGCGCACCACGTCGCTCAGATCCCAACAGCTCTCATCGGCCACCAGGGGAATCGGACAATCCAGCTCCAGATCGGCGAAGGCGGCACAGTCGGCGTCAGGGTCGGCCTGGGGCGGCAGCGGCTGCTCCACCAGCACCACCCCCTGTTCCCCCAACCATCCCACCATGGCCCGGGCCCCGTCCCGATCCCAGCCGCCGTTGGCATCGACCTGCAACTCGCAGGCCACCCCGGTGCGATCGGCCTGGCGAGCCAGGGCGCCCCGCACCGCCTCCACCAGGGCCCGGTCGTGGTCAAGCCCCGCGGGGCTGCCAAGCTTCAGCTTGATCCGGGTGGCGGGCAGCTGCCGCCACCACAGTTCCAACCGCTCCAACACCGCCTCCACTGTCCCCAGGCCCAGGGTGACGCTGGTGGGTACCACGGCGCGGTGGTCCAGGCCCCAGAGCCGTCCCAGGGGCTGGTCCAGCCGCTTGCCCCACCAATCGAGCAGGGCGAGATCGACGGCACAGCGCGCCGGGGGCGACAGGGGAGCCAAAAGGGAATCGAACGCCTGGCGAGGTTCCGGAACCAAGGTCTCCAGGGTGGGCAGCAGGGCCTCCAGTTCGGCGGCAATGGACCCGGTGGTGAAGGACCGGTGGCCAGTGTCGAACCCGCCGGTTTCCCCCCAGCCCGTCACCCCTTCGTGCTCCACAGAGAACAACAGATGCTCCACCGTCGCCGTGGTGCCCCGGCTGATCGCCAGCGGAACGGCCTTGGTGAGGGAAAAACGACGCAGGGCGCAGCGCATGACAGGCGCGAAGTACGGGCGAACCGGGGCTTAAGCCCCATGCACGTCACGCTGCCATGGCCGGAGGCTGTCGGCCATACCGGAAAATAATTCCATGAGCAAGGAAGGGATGCGCGCCAACCTCAGTGGGACCGCCAACCTCAGTGGGACCGCCAGCCTCGGGGGGACCGCCAACGTCAATGTCCCGACCGGCGCCGCCCCGGGCACCACCGGCGACGGCCCGACCGGTTGGCGTGGCCGCTACTGGATCACCACCTTCGGCTGCCAGATGAACAAGGCGGATTCCGAGCGGATGGCCGGAATCCTGGAAGGGATGGGCTACAGCATTGGCGAGGATGAACACACGGCCGATCTGGTGCTTTACAACACCTGCACGATCCGCGACAACGCGGAGCAGAAGGTCTACAGCTACCTCGGCCGCCAAGCCCAGCGCAAGCGCGTCAACCCAGCCCTCACCTTGGTGGTGGCCGGCTGCGTGGCCCAACAGGAGGGCGAATCCTTACTGCGACGGGTGCCTGAGCTGGACCTGGTGATGGGGCCCCAACACGCCAACCGCCTTGGCACCCTGCTGGCCCGGGTGGAAACCGGACAACAGGTCGTGGCGATCGACGAACTGCCGATCCTGGAGGACATCACCACAGCCCGCCGGGACAGCAGCGTCTGTGCCTGGGTGAATGTCATCTATGGCTGCAACGAGCGCTGCACCTACTGCGTGGTTCCCGCCGTGCGCGGCCGGGAGCAGTCCCGGAGTCCGGAGGCAATCCGGCGGGAGATGGAGGGACTGGCCGCCAAGGGCTATCGGGAAATCACCCTGCTCGGCCAAAACATTGATGCCTATGGCCGCGACCTGCCCGGCATCACCCCCGAAGGTCGCCGCGCCCATACCTTCACCGACCTGCTTCGCCATCTCCATGACGTGAGCGGCATCGAACGCATCCGCTTCGCCACCAGCCATCCCCGCTACTTCACCGAGCGACTGATCGACGCCTGCGCCGATCTCCCGAAAGTGTGCGAACACTTTCACATTCCCGTCCAGAGCGGCGACGACGAAATCCTGCGTGCCATGGCCCGTGGCTACACGGTGGATCGCTATCGCCGCATCATCGCCAGGATCCGCGAGCGGATGCCCGAAGCCGCCATCAGCGCCGATGTGATCGTGGCCTTTCCAGGGGAAAGCGAGGTCCAGTTCCGTCGCACCCTGGCCCTTGTGGAGGAGATCGGATTCGACCAAGTCAACACGGCCGCCTATTCGCCCCGCCCCAACACCCCCGCCGCCGACTGGCCCGATCAGCTGCCAGAGCCGGTGAAGGTGCAACGGCTCCAGGAACTCAATGCCCTGGTGGAAGTGCAGGCCAGGCGATGCAGCGCCCGCTATCTGGGCCGATCCGAGCAGGTGCTGGTGGAGGGGGTGAATCCCCGGGACCCGACCCAACTGATGGGACGCACCCGCACCAACCGGCTCACCTTCTTCCCGTCCGTAACCCCCGCTGGCCACCGCCATGGCCCTGGCGATCTGGTGAACGTCTGCATCGACAGCGTGCGGCCGTTCTCCCTGAGCGGCAGCCTGGCCTGAGGTCGGCGCCACTGATACCTTTGGCGCCGGCCGGTCCTGAGCCTTTGTCCCATGCCCAGTTCCCCCTGTCACGTTGGCCTGGTGTTCGGGGGGGCCTCCGGTGAGCATGCCGTCTCGATCCGCTCCGCCAACACCGTCGTGGCGGCCCTGCGCCAAGGAGCCAACGCCGGGCGGTATCGGCTGAGCTGCTTTTACATCGATCGCTGGGGCCGTTGGTGGGGCGAGGCGGTGGCCGAGGCCGTGCTCACCTCGGGAACCGCCGCCGCCGCCGCCGACCTGCCCGATCCCTCCGCCCCCCCAGGCTTCCGTGGCTTTCCAGAAGGGGCCCTCGCCGTCGAAGTCTGGTTCCCCGTCCTGCACGGCCCCAACGGCGAAGACGGCACCATTCAGGGGCTGTTCAACCTGATGGGGGTCCCCTTTGTGGGCTCCGGCGTGCTCGGTTCTGCGGTGGGCATGGACAAGCAAGCGATGAAGGCCGCCTTCGCCGCCGCAGGACTACCCCAGGTGCCCTACGCCTGCGTGGAGGCGGCCCAGATTGAAGCGGCCCCCCCGGCGGCGGTGGAGGCCCTTCTCGACCGACTCGAACAGGAGCTGGGCTATCCCTGCTTTGTCAAACCAGCCAACATGGGATCCTCGGTGGGCATCACCAAGGCGTCGGACCGGGCAGGCCTGCTCGCTGGTCTGCGGACGGCCGCGGCCCTTGACCCACGCGTTGTGGTCGAGCGTGGGGTCCGTGCCCGGGAACTGGAGTGTGCCGTGCTCGGAACGCACGAGCTGCAGGCTTCGGTGCTGGGAGAAATCTGTTTCGACGCCGACTGGTACGACTACACCACCAAATACAGCGAAGGCCTGAGCCACACGGTGATTCCCGCCCGGATCGAGGCGCCCCTGAGCGAGACGGCCCGCACCCTGGCCCTTGCGGCCTGTCGGGCCGTGGGTGCCCGTGGGCTCTCCCGCGTGGATTTCTTCTACAACGAAACCAGCGGCGAGCTCTGGCTGAACGAAATCAACACCCTGCCCGGCTTCACCAGCCAGAGCATGTACCCGATGCTGTGGCAAGCGAGTGGGGTCACCCTGGAGGAGCTTGTCCATCAGCTTGTTGTGGGAGCGCAAGACTCTTGCCGTGGTTTTGAGGCTCTGGGGGAACCGGCATGAGCGAAGGACTGACCCACGGCCTGCTATGGCTGCCGCCGCTGCTGGTCTTCGTGCTGCTCACCGCCCTGGGATGGTTAGAGCGACGTCGCCAGCGCCTGTTTCGCCTCTGGGCCAGCGGCGCTGAACTGGCCAAACTGGATGGCTGCGGAGCCGCCCAACTCTGTGATGGCGTCTTGAGCTGGAGCAGCTTCGAAGCGGGTCAGTTCCAACCCCAGGGGTCCTTCGTGATCAAAAATCTTGAACTGGTGGAGCTGCTGTCCCTGGGCTCAGGGGAAGCCCCGCTCACGGAGGAAAGCCAGGGAGCCTGTCGGCTGCGGCTGGTGGGAGGAGGCCAGCAGCTGGATCTGCCCTTTGCCGATGCCCATCGCGCCCGCCATTGGATGCACGACCTGATGGCCCGCTCCCGATGCGAACTGTGAGTCAACCCGGCCGTCGGCCAACCTCGGGCGATGGGCCCCAGCCCCTGGGAGCCCAACGCCGCAAGGAACTACGCCGCGAGCGCCGCGCCGATCAATTGCGGCAACTGTGGCGGCTCACCCTGTTCAGCGCCACCGCCGCCGGTCTAGGGCTGCTTCTGTTGCGGCAAGGTTGGACCCTGCGCGAGCCCGCCCAGGTTGAGGTCCAGGGCAGCGCCTTGGTGAACCGCGCCCAGGTGATCGAAGCGGCTGGGCTGCACTTCCCCCAACCGCTGCTGGGATTGCACCCCAACCAACTGCGTCGGAGGCTGGAGGAGGCCCTACCGGTCGAGCAGGTGAAGGTCAGTCGGCTGATGCTGCCGCCGCGGCTGCGGGTGGAACTGGTGGATCGGGAAGCGGTGGCGCGGGCTGAGCGACGGACTTCCCAGGGTCTCCAACAGGGGTATGTCGATCGCAAGGGCCAATGGATCAGCCTGCGCCAGAACCAGGGGATCCACACCCGTGGACCACTGACCATCCGGGTGGTGGGCTGGAACGAACGCCATCGCCAGGCGTTGGAAACCGTGCTGGCGGCAAGCCCACGGATCGGGCCGGGCCTGCAGGAGATCCGCTTTGATCCGAACGGCAGCCTCTGGCTCCGCACCGCCGAGCTCGGGAACCTGCGACTCGGGCCCGTGGACAGTCGCCTGGGCAAGCGCCTAGAGGTCGTGGCTCACCTCAGCGCCACCCTGCCCGCCCAGATCCGTGGCCGGCGCCTCCAGCTGATCGACCTCAGCGATCCGGAACAGCCCGAGCTGAGCCTGCCCGGAGCCGCGAGCCTGGCCCCCGGCGACGGTCCCTCCACCGCCCGGCCACCGCAGGGAGGGCAGTAATCTCCTCCAGTCCCGCAGCAGCCCATGGGCCGCCAGCCAATCCACACACGGGATTGCGCCCTGGGGTTTTCCAGGCCAGTCTTTTATTTCACAAAAGTTCGGTTGACCCGGATACCGACATAATGCAGCCGCAGACCAACGGCACCACTTCACCAACCGCGATGGCGAGCGCCAAGGATCCAGATCAGCTCGAAGATCGCCCTGACTCGCACGCCACCCTCCATGCGTCCTTCCTCGACATGAGCCAGACCTCGCCCAACAGCAATGGCATCGTGCCGAGCCAGACCGCCCGGATTGAGGTGATCGGGGTTGGGGGTGGAGGCAGCAATGCCGTGAACCGCATGATCGCCTCCGACCTTCAGGGCGTCGGTTACCGGGTGCTGAACACCGATGCCCAGGCCCTGCTGCAGTCCTCGGCGGACAAACGCATCCAACTGGGTCAGAAGCTCACCCGTGGCCTCGGCGCCGGCGGCAACCCGGTGATCGGCCAGAAGGCCGCCGAAGAATCCCGCACCGAACTGCAGCAATCCCTGGAAGGGGCTGACATGGTATTCATTGCCGCCGGCATGGGCGGCGGCACCGGCACCGGAGCGGCCCCGATCCTGGCGGAAGTCGCGAAGGAATGCGGCGCCCTCACGGTCGGCATCGTCACCAAACCATTTGGCTTCGAGGGGCGCAAGCGACTGCGGCAGGCGGAAGAGGGCATCGCCCGACTAGCCGAGCACGTCGATACCTTGATCATCATTCCCAACGACCGGCTCCGCGATGCGATCGCCGGGGCGCCTCTCCAGGAGGCCTTCCGGGCCGCCGACGATGTGCTCCGCATGGGAGTGAAAGGAATTACCGAGATCATCACCAAGCCGGGGCTGGTGAACGTGGACTTCGCTGACGTGCGCTCCGTGATGGCTGACGCAGGCACCGCCCTGCTAGGCATTGGGATCGGCTCCGGCCGTTCCCGAGCCAGCGAAGCCGCCCAGGCGGCGATGAGCAGTCCCCTGCTGGAGTCGGCCCGCATTGATGGCGCCCGTGGCTGTGTGATCAACATCAGCGGTGGCAGGGATATGACCCTGGAGGACATGACCACCGCTTCGGAGGTCATCTACGACGTGGTGGACCCCGACGCCAACATCATCGTGGGCGCCGTCGTGGATGACACCCTAGAGGGTGAAATCCACGTCACCGTGATTGCCACCGGCTTCGAAACCGGCACCAATTACCGGGTCGAGCGCTCGACCAGCGCCCCCACCAGCTTCAGCGATGCCCTGCGCAACGCGGTCGAAGAGCGTGGCGCCATGATTCCTCCGTTCCTGCTCAATCGCCAGAACCAGAGCGGTTGAAGGGTCTGGGGACTCCGCCCCTCCCTAGCCAGAGGAAATCATCAGGCTCCTCAGCCCTCCTGCCCACGGCGCGCAACGGCCAGAGATCCGTTCGTAGCCAGAATGCACTGATGGATCACAGAACCTGGAGGTCAGCCTGGTTCCCTGAAAATGGTGACCCGGAGTCCACGCCTGCCCTGAGCATCCCGTGTGGCTGCTCCCTTCCGGTCCTGACCAGGTTTGGGCGTCGGGGCCGCATGGGTCCGAGTCGTTGCAATGCTAGCAATGGGCCCCCTCCTCCCTGTGTCCGTGCCTCAACGACCCGGTGATCTGGTCCTCCGCAAACAGGCTGGCCAGCCCATCACCGTGCTGACGGCCTGGGATGCCCTCTCAGGGGCCCTGGTGGCCGCGGCCGGTCCCGATGCGGTGTTGGTAGGGGATTCCCTGGCGATGGTGGTCCTTGGCCATGCCACCACCCTGCCGGTCACCCTGGATGACATGCTCCACCACACCAGGGCCGTGGCCCGTGGCCTGGCCCTGAGCGCGCCTCCTCACCCGCTGCTGATCTGCGATCTGCCCTTCCTGAGCTATCAATGCGGCCCCGACCAAGCCGTGGCCGCCGCAGGCCGGGTCCTGAAGGAGAGCCCTGCCGCCGCGGTGAAGCTGGAGGGTGCCGAGCCGGAAACCCTGACCGTGATCGACCGGATGGTGCGCAGCGGCATCCCCGTCATGGGCCACCTGGGCCTGACACCCCAATCGGTGCACCGTCTGGGCTATCGCCGCCAGGCCAACGATCCGATCGGCCAGGAACGCCTGCGCCGTCAGGCCCGCGATCTCCAGGCCGCGGGTTGCTTCGCCCTGGTGCTGGAACACGTGCCGGCCGACCTGGCCACCGCCCTAAGCCAGCAGCTCACCCTGCCCGTGATCGGCATCGGCGCCGGCGATGCCTGCGACGGCCAGGTGCGGGTCACCGCCGATCTCCTGGGCCTGACCGCCCGCCAACCGCCCTTCAGTCCCCCGTTGCTGGCGGGCCGCGAGCTGGCGGTGGAGGCCCTGCGAGGCTGGATCAGTCGCCAAGGCTCCGTTGCGGCTGCTCCTGCCACCAGGCCAGAATCTCCCGCAACACCGCATTGCTGAGGGCAAGCCCGTCCGGATCGCTCAGGCGCCAACGGGACCCCTCCAACCGCAGCCAACCGGCCTCCGTGTAGGGGCGCAACCGCCCCCTCAGGGCCGCCACGGCCTCGGGCCCCACCCCCTCGGCGGCTAGCAGCGCGGCCCCATTCACCCCCTCCCGTCGCCGCAGCCCCACCATCAAGCGCTCATCCAGGGGCATGGCGGGTTCCCGGGCGATCGCCGGCGAGGGCGCCTGTCCCTGCTCCAACCAAGTCGCGTAGCCCTGGCGGGTGCGCGGCCGCGGCTGCCGCCGGCCCCAGGGGGCCCCGGTCGCCCCCATGCCGAATCCCCACCAGCCCGCGCCGCTCCAGTACACCCGGTTGTGGCGGGAGGCGTGGCCAGGAACGGCGTAGTTGGAAATTTCGTAGTGGCCATAGCCAGCGGCCACCAACTCCGCCCAGGTGAGGGCCATCAGATCGGCACTGAGGTCGTCATCGGGCAGGAGCAGCTCCCCCCGTTGCTGCCGTCGCTCAAACACCGTGCCCGGCTCCACGATCAGGTCGTAGATGGAAAGATGGGGAGCCCCGGCCTCGATCGCGGTCCGCAGCTGAGCCTGCCAATGGTCCTGCACGGCGGTGGCGGTAGCTCCGTCGCTGAGGGGCAGCCCCTGAATCAGATCCAGACTCCAACTGCGCAGGCCAAGGCCGCGGGCCTGCTGCACCCAGGCGATGGCCTGGGCCAGATCCTCCGCACGATGGCGCCGCCCCAGCGCCAGCAACACACCATCATCAAAACTCTGCCCCCCCAGGCTGACGCGGTTGACGCCGGCGGCCAGATAGCCCCGCAGCCGGGGGACATCAAAACTGGCCGGATCGAGTTCGAGGCTGATCTCCGCCCCGGCCGCCAGCCCGAAGCGGCGGTCCAGGGCCCCCAGCAGGCGTCCCACCTGGCCTGGAGTCAGCAGCGATGGGGTCCCCCCCCCCAGATACACCGTGCTCAGGGGAGGGCCCTCCCCGGCGGCGGCGATCTCCGACTCCAGCAGGGTGAGGTAGGAGCGGATCGAGGCCGAATGGTCCCCGTCCGCCCGGTCCCCCAGGGGAACCACCGGAAAATCGCAGTAAAAACAACGGCGGTGGCAGAAGGGAATGTGCAGGTAGGCCGAGCGCGGTGGCCAGGGCCGCGATCGGGACAGAGGGGCGCCGGGTGCTGAATCCATCAAGTGCGGTAACCCCTTCCGGGCAAATCTGCCGTGATCAGGCAAGCTTCATGCGAACCGAAGGGTCCGACAGCCCCCAGTCGACCGGGCTCCGCCGACTGATTCAGCCCCACGAACGTCATCCACCCCAGCGTCAGGCCCCCGCGAGATCAGCACCCATGGTGGACCCCCTCATCCTGCTGCTGTTTCTGATCTCCGGCACAGCCACCGGCTGGTTGGGGGTCGATCTGCTGCCCGAGACCCTGCTGGTGCAGGTCACCAATCTCCAGGGCCTGAGGCTGGTGTTGGGGGGCTTCGGGGCCTTTTTCGGCCTGCTGGCTGGTTTCTTCTTCCAGCAACTGCGACGCCGGCTGATGGTTCAGGTGCGCAGCATGCCCACCGACCTGTTGATCAGTCGTGCCGTGGGGCTGATCCTGGGGTTGCTGGTGGCCAACCTGCTGCTGGCCCCGATTCTGTTGCTGCCTCTCCCCTGGGAAGTGGTGCTGGTGAAGCCGCTAGCGGCGGTCCTGAGCAACGTGTTTTTCGGCGTGCTCGGGTACAACCTGGCCGAGGTCCATGGCCGCACCCTGCTGCGCCTGTTCAACCCGACCAGCACGGAAGCACTGCTGGTGGCCGATGGGGTGCTGCAGCCCGCCAGCGCCAAGATCCTCGACACCAGCGTGATTATTGACGGCCGTATCCGGGGGCTGCTGGCTTCGGGCCTGCTGGAAGGCCAGGTGATCGTGGCCCAGGCGGTGATCGATGAACTACAGGCCCTCGCCGATTCCGCCAACGGCGACAAGCGCGCCAAGGGTCGTCGCGGGCTCAAGCTGCTTTCCGAGCTCCGCGACAGTTACGGCCGCCGGCTGGTGGTGAACAGCACCCGCTACGAGGGCAATGGCGCCGACGACAAATTGCTCAAGCTCACCGCCGACACCGGCGGCACGCTGCTCACCACCGATTTCAATCTGGCCCAGGTGGCCCTGGTGCAGAACCTCAAGGTTCTCAATCTGAGCGAGTTGGTGATCGCGCTTCGGGCCGAGGTGCAACCCGGCGATGGTCTGCAGTTGAAGATCGTGCGGGAAGGCAAGGAAGCCGAGCAGGGCGTGGGCTATCTGGATGACGGCACGATGGTGGTGGTGGAGGAAGCCCGGCGGCGGATCGGCGAGCGCCTGCCCGTGGTGGTCACCGGGGCCCTGCAGACCCCCACGGGCAGGATGGTGTTCGCCCGTTGGGACCGCAGCCCGGAGAAGGGCAACGAGCGGCCCCAGCGCGCCGGCGATAGGCGCCGCGGGGGCGCCGCCGGAGCCGATCCGATTGCCGCCGGGGAGCACGAGCCTCCTGGCCCCCGCTAGGCTCCTTTCTCAAGCCCCCTAGTGACCAAACGGATGTCGGTGTCAGCCCCCTACTACGGCGATTCCGCCGTGCTGCGCACCCCGCCACCGGATCTCCCCTCCCTGTTGCTGAAGGAGCGGATTGTGTATCTGGGCCTGCCCTTGTTCTCCGACGACGATGCCAAGCGCCAGATGGGCATCGATGTCACTGAACTGATCATCGCCCAGTTGTTGTATTTGGAATTCGACAACCCAGAGAAACCGATTTTCTTCTATATCAACTCCACGGGGACCAGCTGGTATTCGGGTGATGCGATTGGTTTTGAAACCGAAGCCTTTGCCATTGCCGACACCCTGCGCTACGTGAAACCTCCCGTCCACACGATTTGCATCGGCCAGGCGATGGGCACCGCGGCCATGATTCTGTCCGCCGGCACCAAGGGGCACCGGGCAGCCCTCCCCCACGCCTCGATCGTGCTGCACCAGCCCCGTAGCGGTGCCCGAGGCCAGGCCAGCGACATCCAGATTCGGGCCAAGGAAGTGCTGCACAACAAACAGACGCTGCTTGAGATGCTTTCCCTTAACACCGGCAAAACGGTGGAGGAGCTGGCCCGGGACTCCGATCGGATGACCTACCTCACCGCCCAGGAAGCCCTCGACTACGGCCTGATCGACCGGGTGCTTACCAGCCAGAAGCAACTGCCGGCCCCCCTGCCCACGGCCGCCGGCATCGGCTGAGCCCCTTTTCCTTTCTTTCCACCGCCGCCCCCCTCTCCCCCGATCCGACCCATGCCTATCGGCACTCCCAGCGTTCCTTACCGCCTGCCCGGAAGCCAGTACGAGCGCTGGGTTGACATCTACACCCGCCTTGGGGTGGAACGGATCCTGTTTCTGGGCCAGGAGGTGAGCGATGGGGTGGCCAACAGCCTGGTGGCTCAGATGCTCTATCTCGACTCCGAGGACAATTCCAAGCCGATTTATCTCTACATCAACTCTCCGGGGGGCTCCGTCACGGCCGGCTTGGCCATTTTTGACACGATGCAATATGTGAAATCAGATGTGGTGACGATCTGCGTGGGCTTGGCGGCCTCCATGGGCGCCTTCCTGCTGGCGGCGGGCACCAAGGGCAAACGGCTGGCCCTTCCCCACAGCCGGATCATGATCCATCAACCCCTGGGGGGCACGAGCCAGCGGCAGGCCAGCGACATCGAAATCGAAGCCCGCGAGATCCTGCGCATCAAGGACATGCTCAACCTGTCCCTGGCCGACATGTGCAGCCAACCCGTGGAAAAGGTCGCCAAGGACACGGACCGTGACTACTTCCTCAGTGCCGCCGAGGCGGTCGAGTATGGCCTGATTGACCGGGTGATTGCCCATCCCAACGAAGCCTGATCGCCTTCTGGGATCATCCAGGGCGTTGGCTTGAAAACCCCACCGGTGCAATCCACCCCGGCTGATTCTTTGCGCCAGAGGATGTTAAGAATCGCGCCCCGCTCGTTCGGATCCGCTCCTCAACGGCAAGCTTGGATTCAACCCTTGCCGGTCGCCGCCAGCAGCCGGGCGGCGGTGGTGGTGTCGATCGGAAGACCGGTGGGATCAAGCAGGCCCAGTTGGGCCAGGAGACCGGCCTGATCCCAGTAGACGTGCTCGTAGGCCACCTTGCCCTCCCGCACCCCCACCACCACCGCCAAGGCCATCTCCACCCGCCGACCGGTTGGGGCCACCCCCGAAAGCAAGTGGGTCATCACCTTGTCGTGGGTGAAACGGATCACCCACTCATCCACCAACCGTTCGTCGTTGATGGTGCGGGAAATCCGGATGAATTCGACATCGGCGGGAAAGAACTGGCCGATCAGATCGTGGGCATAAAAGTCGCGGACCCAGGCGGTCCCAACGCCCCCAGTTCCCGACGCCATGTTGATGAGGTGAGGGTCGGCGTCCATGGTGGCCATGGTGCCCTCCAGATCCCCCTTCATCTCAGCCGCCATGTGGGCATCGAACAGGTCGGCAATGGCCTGATGGCTGGAGCTGAGCACGTCCATTGAACTAGATCATCACAAGGTGGCCGAAGCTTAAGCAGATCCTGGAAAAGTTCCAATTCCTGACGGCCACCCCCTCGGGGGGTGCCCCCAACGGCGATCCCCCATGACAGCTCCGGCGGGGACGCTTGGGTAGGCTCACTCTTTGCTCCCGCCCGCCGCCCGGAATGGCCCAGCTTTTTTACGACCAGGACGCCGATCTGACGCTCCTCTCCGGCAAGACGGTGGCCATCATCGGCTACGGCTCCCAGGGCCATGCCCATGCCCTCAACCTCAAGGACAGCGGCGTGAACGTGGTCGTGGGCCTCTATGAGGGCAGCCGTTCGGCGGCCAAGGCCCAGGCCGACGGCCTGGAGGTGCTGAGCGTGGCCGCCGCGGCAGCCAAGGCCGACTGGATCATGGTGCTCCTGCCCGATGAATTCCAGAAGGCGGTTTATGACGCTGAGATCGCTCCCCACCTCAGTGCGGGCAAGGTGCTGAGCTTCGCCCACGGCTTCAACATCCGCTTCGGGTTGATTCAACCCCCCGCCGACGTGGACGTGGTGATGATCGCCCCCAAGGGCCCTGGTCACACCGTGCGCTGGGAATATCAAAACGGCATGGGCGTTCCTGCCCTCTTCGCCATCGAACAGGACGCCTCAGGCAATGCCAGGGCCCTGGCCATGGCCTACGCCAAAGGCATCGGTGGCACCCGCGCCGGCATCCTTGAAACCAACTTCAAGGAAGAAACCGAAACCGATCTGTTCGGTGAACAGGCCGTGCTGTGCGGTGGCCTGAGTGAGCTGGTGAAGGCCGGCTTCGAAACCCTCGTGGAGGCGGGTTATCAGCCCGAACTGGCCTATTTCGAGTGCCTGCACGAAGTGAAGCTGATCGTGGATCTGATGGTGAAGGGGGGGCTCACCGCCATGCGCGATTCGATCTCCAACACCGCCGAATATGGCGACTACGTGTCCGGCCCGCGCCTGATCACCGCCGACACCAAGGCCGAGATGAAGCGCATTCTGAGCGACATCCAGGACGGAACCTTCGCCCGTAACTTCGTGGCCGAGTGCGATGCCGGCAAGCCGGAGATGCAGAAGATCCGCGACCGCGATTCCCAGCACCCAATCGAACAGGTGGGCAAGGGATTGCGTTCGATGTTCAGCTGGCTGAAGGCCGCCTGATCCTCCGAGGAGCGGGGCCGATGGGCACCTTCGCCCCGATTCCCCTCGCCGCCGTGGTCGTCGCCGCAGGCCTCGACCAACTGATTGGGGATCCCCGCTCCTGGCTGCACCCCGTGCAGGTGATGGGCCAAGCCATCACCCGCCTGCGTGGGCCCGCCGAAGCCTGGGCCGGCGATCGCCCCGGCTACCTGCGCCTAGCCGGGGTGGGGATCACCCTGGTGGTGGTGGGGAGCAGCGGCCTGGCGGGCTGGGGCATCGAACAACTCTCCCGTCCTTGGCCCGCCCTGGGCCTGCCGTTGCTCGTCATTGGCCTGGCCAGTGCCCTGGCGGGTCGCAGCCTGAAGAAGGCTGTGCAACAGGTGCTGGAGGCCCTGCCGGACCTGGCGACGGCCCGGCGGCGCCTGGCCTGGATCGTGGGGCGGGACGTGAGTCGCCTGGACGCCGCCGACGTGCTGCGGGCGGCGGCCGAAACGGCGGCCGAAAATGCCGTGGATGGCCTGTTTGCCCCGCTGTTCTGGATGCTCGTGGGGGCTGCGCTGGTGAGTGTTGACCCAACCCTGCCCGGGCCCCTGTGCCTGGCCTGGGCCTTCAAGGCCGCCAGCACCCTCGATTCCATGCTGGGCTACCGCCACGGTCGGCTGCGCTGGCTCGGCACCGCCGGCGCCCGTCTCGACGACCTGCTCACCTGGCCGGCCTGCCGGTTGGTGGCCCTCAGTCTGCCGCTGGCGGCAGGACGGCTGGGGGCCACGCCGCGGCTGCTGCGGGAGGCCCTGCGGGATGGGGCCTCCGATCCCTCCCCGAACGCCGGCGTCTCCCAGGCGGCCTATGCCCACACGGCCGAGCTACGGCTCGGGGGCCTGAACCACTACGCCGATGGCCCCAAGGCCAAACCGCTGCTGGCTGGCCATCAGCCCGCCCCCGACCAGGCTGGTGTAGAGCGCATCCTGCAGCTCAGTGATCGCCTCGAAGGATTGTGGCTGCTGGCCGCCGCTGGACCCATGCTGGCGATGGCGGTCAGCGAAGCCCTAGCCCATCAGTAAGCGCCGCGATCCCGGGGATCGAGGATCACCGCCATCGTGCGCCAGAGGATCGTTAAATCAAGGCGCAGACTGCGATGGCGCGCATAGCGCACGTCCAAAGCCACCCGCTCCGCATAGCTGAGATTGTTGCGACCGGACACCTGCCAGAGGCCCGTGAGGCCGGGCCGTACCGCGAGCACCTCGTCCATGCGGTCTCCATAGCGGGGCAGCTCCTTGCGCACGATGGGACGGGGACCGACCACACTCATCTCCCCCCTCAAGACGTTCAAAAACTGGGGTAATTCATCGAGGCTGGAACGGCGCAGAAACTTCCCCAGCGGCGTGATCCGAGGATCGTGACGCAGCTTGAAGTCGTTGCGAAACTCCTCCTTCAGATCTGGCGATTCGGCCAGCAGGGCCGAAAGCAGCCGATCGGCATAGCGGCGCATGGTGCGGAACTTGATGCAGCCGAAACTGCGGTAGCCGCGGCCCACCCGCTGCTGCACATAGAACACTGGACCCGGGGAACTGAATTTGACCAACAGCCCGAGCAGAACAAACAGGGGGGCTCCCAGGGCCAGGGCAAGCAGGGAAAACAGCACATCGCCGCTGCGCTTGAGCATCCGCGACCGGCGCGACTGCAAGCGCATCAATCCGGCGGAGGACCGATCCAGGACCGGAACCAGGGGAGAGGGAGCAACCAGTTCCGAGGATCCGAACCGGGAAAGCATGGACCACCACCGCTGTCAAGCTATCTAAAGAGGGCAACCTTGCCGCCACCAGCAGCCAAGGCCACTCAGGCCAGAGGCACAGTCAGCCGCACCGGCAGGCCATCCCGATGGAGGCGGCGTTGATGGCGATCCCACTGCCGCTCCAGCTCGGCCAACAGGCGACTGCGAAAGCAGGCCGGCCCAAACCGCTCCGCCCAGCGGCGCTGGCCCTCCGCCGGCAGCCGCTGCCAGAGACGATCGGCTTCGAATGCCTCCAGGGCCTGCGCCAAGCTGGCACCGGTCTGCTCGCCAAAGAGCAGACCGGTCGGGGCAGTGGCGCCGCTTTCCAGGCAGCGAACGCTGTCCAGAATGCCGCCGGCGCCGTAGGCGATGACCGGAGCCCCAGCGGCCATGGCCTCCACCGGCGCGATGCCGAAATCCTCCAAACCTGCATACACATAGGCCCGGCAACGTTCCAACCACTGGCCGGCTTCGTTGTTATCGCACCGGCCCAGGAAGCGGATGTTGGGTCGGGCCAGCGCCATCAATCGCCGCCGCTCGGGCCCATCGCCGATCACCACCAACGGCAGGCCGGTGCGATTGAAGGCCTCCACCACCACATCCACCCGCTTGTTGGGCACAAGGCGACAGAGGCTGAGGTAAACGTCATCGCGGGGCTGGTCCCAGCGGAAGCGCTCCACGGCCACGGGTGGATGAAGCACCGTGGCGGGCCGACGCCAGCAACGAGCGATCCTCCGGGCCGTAAAGCGGGAGTTGGCTAGGAAGCCATCCACCCGCAGGCTGCTGAGAACGTCCCATTGACGAAGCTGATGCAACTGCCACCGCACCAGGGGACCCAACGGGCCTCGGGCCAGGGCCGAACTGGCCAGATAGGGGTGCATCTGATCCCAGGCGTAGCGCACCGGGGTATGGACGTAACTCAGATGCAGTTGATCGGGAGCGGTGAGAACCCCCTTCGCCACCAGGTGGCTGCTGCTGATCACCAGGGGGTGACCCGCTAGATCGAGCTGTTCGATCGCCAGCGGCAACAGGGGCAGATACTGCTGCACATGACTGACTCCCCAGGGAAGTCCCTGGATGAAGCTGGTTCGCACCGTGCGCCCATACAGCCAGCTGCCCGGGCGGCAACTCTCGCCGTCCACGAGGGCATGGAGACGGGGGTCAAGCCCCTGATCCAGCAAGAGGCCATCAATTTGCTGCGCCACCAATTCGGACCCCCCCACGGAACGGGGGGTAAACCACTCGTGAACAAGCGCAACCGGACTGGGCAACAGAGCCATGCGGTTCAACTTAGAAGCGATATCACAAAAACCTTCGGCTCCCTTCCATGGCCGCCGCCCCCCTCCGAAGCTGGGGGGACTGACGTGGTGGGCCAAGCCTGGAGATGATGCCGATCCGGGAGCTGCTCGAAGATGCACTGCAGGAGCCTTCGATCGGGCGCACCCCCTGCTTCCGCTGGCACGCCACACCGGTAGGGATCGCGGCCCTGTGGAGTGACGGGGCGGCACCATCGTCCCCCCCGTTCGATGTGGCGCTGAAGGAAGGACTGCAGGTGGGCCTGGATCTCAGCCGAGAGGAGCGGGAGTTTCACCAGGTGAAGTCGGGTCTCGTCCTGCTCTTTCACTCCTGAACAGGAGGCTGCATGCGCGGGTTCAGCGCCCCCTGGGCCGTCCAATAGGGACAGCCCCGTCCCAGCCCCCAGGCCGGCACCAAAATGGCGCCCGACACCCGGCAAAACCCGGTAGCGCCCTGACATCCTGAGAAATTCCTGCAGCTGAAGCAGCCGCCGAACCAACCGCGCATGCAATCTAAAGAAAAGCGGAAGGAGTCTATCGAGCTGAGGGTCGATGGGTCCAGGCACCGGGAAGGCCGGCGACCCGCCGGCCCAGGGGTTCAAGCGTGGCCACCCCAGCCCCCTGCAGGCGATTCCAACAACTGAATCTCAGGATATCGGAGAGAAAATGGGAGCAAACGCGAGAGGACGAAATCACACAAAGCCGTGAACTTGGGGTGATCCAAATACTCCTTCCTCACCACAATAGCCTCTCCGGAGGCCAACGGCAACTCCAGGGGAAGACGCACCGAGGGGCCGCCGCTCACCTCCCGACTGAGCACGGTTCCGTAGCCGATGGTGAGCTCCGCCTCCGTCCGCCCCTCCCAGACCTCCCGCCGGTAACGGGACATTCGAACGACGTCATTCCAAAGCCCGATGGACCTTAGGGATTTCTCCACCTTGGGATAGGAGCCTTCAGGCAGAGCCAGAGTTGGATATTCCGCAATATCTTCATAGGAAAGATGGGAGCGACCTACCAGGGGATGATCTGGACAGGCGACAAAGAAAACGGGCATGGAGGAGAGGGTCTTCACCGCCAAATCCGGATCACCACCATCGGGAATATCAGGCAATCCAACAACACAGGCATCGACAATACGATCTCTTACGAGCTGAAAGTTTCTGGAGATGCCCACGATATTTGAAAGGCCCAGAATCCAGTGATTCGGGGGTGGCGAACACAGGAGCGGCCCCGACCAATAGGTGGCCTCCAACCTGAGGGACCGGCGTCCCAGCCAACGAGCAGCCTGATGCACCCGCCGCTCCAAAAGGAGCAAGGATGGGTCACCAACAACATTCCACTCACCGTGAGTACGCAAGAGTTGAACGTCAAAAATTTCCAGACACTTTCGCGACTGCCTGCTCACGGACGAAGCACTGATGCCGAACCGCCTGGTCACTTCGTCTGCCGTTCTCAACCACTGCAGTGCATCGAGTGCGGTGAGGACGTCGAGATCGACCAACGCAGCAGATCAGATCATCCCAAAATAATCGACCCCAGTCCATGGGAGAAGAACGGAGAGGGTGGGATTCGAACCCACGGAAGGTTGCCCTTCAAACGATTTCGAGTCGTTCGCTTTCGACCACTCAGCCACCTCTCCAATCACCCGAGCCCAATCCCCTGGCGCCATGACGCCGGCAGATCAGCTTGGGGTGAGGTCACTCTACGGAGCCGTCAGCCCACGCCGGTCTGCAGCGATCCCCGGGCACCGGTGGCCCGCCAGCCAGGGGGCAGCGGGGCTGGCGGTGGGCCGCTCACCCACACCTGGCGCAGGGCCGGAGCCCGCAGGACCTGGCGGTCGCGGAGCTGGGGTTGGAAGCCCAGCCACAGGCCGGCGGGCAGCGCCTCCCCCCGGGTCTGCCAACTCCACAGGGCCTGGCGATCGGGCAGCAACAACCAGCGGTGGTCCCCCAGGCTGAGCCGCAGGGCCTGACTGTCCATAGCCAGGGCCTGCACCGCCAGACCGGCACTGGCCAGCCGCTGGCCGGCCAGCAACGGCGGCCCCGCCGCGCCGGTGGCCAGCACCACCCCGGCCTGCCGCTGCCAACAGGCGGGATCCGCCATCGCCACCGGATCCAACAGCAGGAGCCAATCGAAGCGCAGGACCCCCAGGCCCGCCGCCAGCTGGGCGGCTTGACGACAACTGAAACCATCGCCACTGCGACTGATCAGCGCCGCCCGACCGCGATGCCGGGCGACCAGCAGATCGCGGCCGGCCGCGGCCCCCGCCTCGTGAACCAACAGCAGCTGATCGACCATGAGCAGGTGCAAATGCACGGCCACGACCCCAGCCAGCAAGAACCAGGCCAGTCGCCGCCAACCCGTCCGCCGATGGGGCAGGACCAGGCCAAGCAAGGCCAAGGCCAGAACCAGCACCAGCAGGGGCAGGGGGCGGCCCACGGGCCACTGGGCCATCGGCAGGGCGGCAAAGCCATTGGCCACCGCCAGCAGCAACCGGGCCAGCAGGTCGACGGGCAGGAGCAAGGGTCCCAGCAGCGGCGGCACCACCAGGGCCACCAACGCCAAGGCCATGGCACCCAGGGTGAGCGGGGTGAGCAACGGGCCGGCGGCGATGTTGGCCGGCACGGCATAGAGCGGAATGGCCCCGAAATGCAGCAACTGCAACGGCAGGGTCCAGAGGGTGGCGGCCAGGGGCACCGCCAGGGCCGGCACCGCCCAGCCCGGCGCCAGCCACTGCGGCCAACGGCCCCGTAGGGCCTCCTCCAGGGGCCGAGCTGTGAGCAACAGGCCGGCGGTGGCCGCCACGGAGAGCTGAAACCCCACGTCCCAAAGCCAATCGGGCCGCAGCACCAGCAGCAGCGCCAGCGTCACCCCCAGGATCCCGAGGGGCCGACCCCGAAGACCGCTCTCCAGCACCACCAAGGCCATGGCGCCCATCAGCACCGCCCTCAGCACCGAGGGCTGGGGGCCCGCCAGCAGAAGGAAGAGCAGGATGGCGCCGCCGGCCAGGGCCAGCCGCAGCGGGCGCCCCAGGGGCCGACCCACGGCCGTGGTGAACCCGAGCAGCACCGCCAGGTGAAAACCGGACGCGGCCAGGGCATGGGACAGTCCAGCCGCGCGAAAGGCGTTGCGCAAGCCCAGCGGCAGGGGCACCACCGCACTGCCCAGCACCAGCGCCGCCAACAGCCCCCCCCGCTCGGGGCCCGCCGCCGCCATCAGCCGCTGGGCCATCGCACGCCGCAGATCGGCGATCGGGGTGGGGGGTCGGGCCAGCACCTCCAGCTGCTCCACCCGCAGCTGCGTCCAGATCCCCTGCCGAGCCAGGCGCTCGGCCGGACCGGCGAGCAGGGGATGGGCGGCTGGCCGGGGTTGGCGTAGGCGACCCCGCACCCGCACCCGCCAGCCCTCCCGCAGGGGGGGACAGTGGGCAAAGCTGAGGTCGGTGCTGCCATCGGCCGTCGCCAGCCCCACCCGGCAGCCAGGCGGCGCCGTGGCGGAGCTGGGATCGCTGAGCAGCCGTCCCTGAAGCGTGACCACGGCAGAGTCGTCGGGCCCGGCCAGCCGTCGGACGGGATCATGGGGCCCCGGCTGGGGTGGTCGCAGCCAGGCCTGCACCAGCACCAGGCCAAGCAGCAGCCAAGGCAGCAGCTGCCGCCAGGGCGAGGAGGAGGGAGGGGCGGGGCCACCGGGGGAGGCCACGGCAGCAACGTTTGGGACAGCACGCATGTCCCTGATCGTTCCCACCGGCGGTCGTGGAACGCGATGGCAGACGCCCGCACAGGCTGGGCTAGGGGCCCAGGGGAGAGATTATGAAACCGAAATTCAGAATGACAGCCAACACTGGGACAAATGGCCAGTTAAAATCAGGCATTATGACCAGGAAAAGATCAATCGCCAGAGGCCATGATCCTGTGCCCCATTCATCACGAATCCGCGCCCATCAGGTCTTGGAAGCCCAGGCCGATCCATGGGGCAAACGGACGTGATGACCGGCGGGTACGGCGAAGTCAACGGCTCCCCATCGATCGCCAAGACGCCTTACCGTTCAAGCACCGCAAGAGAACTTGGAGCCACCCAATCGCCACGAAACAACGACGAAAGCCCCAACCACCCTTGACCAAATATTGACTTCCGCCTACAATATCATTTACGAAAGTCTTACCGCAATCCCCAAGGCCGCCAAATTCAAAGCAGGGACCTTTCTGAATTGGACTTCACCGACCGTCTCAAGGATTACGAACCCAATCGCAGAATGGTGGCCAGCTGGTTGGTCTCCAGCGGAATGCGACTGAGTTTCGTGATCGCCATGAAAAGCCACCTAGGACTCGTGGCCATCATGCGGTCGTTCGCGGTTCCAAGCCGACTCAAGGGGGTCGTCACGACGGAGGAGGAGGCGCTTCAACGCGTCCTCCAGAGCAACGCGGGCATGCTGATCTGCACCGACGAGATGAAGGACGGCGACGGCTTTTCCCTGACCAGGAGAGCCATCAAGCTGATCCCCGACCTCAAAGTCGTGATGATCATGACGTCACCACATCCGAATGTCAGCCTTGCCATCGCAAACGGCGCCACAGGGGTGGTATACGAGGAGGATCTTATGGAGCCAGAGATGGAAGTGATGCAGGCCCTACTGGCGGCTGCCAATGGCCGGAAGTACGTCTCCAATCGCGCCAGAATGAGCCTAAACACACCCGAAATCATCACAGAGGAACAGCTGTCGCTCACGCCAAGAGAGAAAGAAATACTGCAACTTTTGCTCAATGGCCGATCCGACAAAGAGATCTCCACTCAACTGGGTATCTCAACCGAAACCGTCAAAGACTACGGCAAAAGCATTCGAATCAAATATAACGTGAAAACGCGATTTGAGCTCATTGGCGTCGTCTTGGGACGCAGCCTTAAAAGAGTATTTCAAGAGTAGGCCGTCCGGAAGCGGCCCTCAGATCGTCGCCAGCGCGTCCGCTGCCCGCGACCCCGCCGGCTGCTCCTCGGGATGGGTGGCGAACCAGGCGTCCCGTTGGTCGTCCGTCAGCAGGGGATAACCCAGGGCCTGGCGCTCCGCCAACCAGGCCTCGGCCACCTGCCGGGCCAGATGGCGGATCCGACCGATCGTGGCGGTGCGCTCCGTCACCGAAATCACACCGCGGGCCTCCAACAGATTGAAGGTGTGGCTGCATTTGAGGACGTAATCCAGGGCCGGGGCCGGCAACCGGGCGGCCACCAACTCGGTGGCTTCGGCCTCATAGAGCGCGAACAACTGCTGCAGCCGCTCAGGGTTAGAAGCCTCGAAGTTGTAGGTGCACTGCCCCTTCTCAAACGGCAACCAGATGTCGCCATAGCACCGCTGCCCATTCCAACGCAGCTCCCAGATGCTTTCCACATCCTGCAGATACATCGCCAACCGCTCCAACCCGTAGGTGATCTCGATCGACACCGGCCGGCAGTCGAGGCCTCCACATTGCTGGAAATAGGTGAACTGGGTCACCTCCATGCCATCGAGCCACACTTCCCAACCCACGCCCCAGGCCCCCAGGGTGGGGGATTCCCAGTTGTCCTCCACGAAGCGGATGTCGTGGTCAGCGGCGCGAATCCCGAGGGCTTCGAGGGAGGCCAGATAGGTTTCCTGGATGCCCTCCGGCGACGGCTTGATCAGCACCTGGTATTGGAAGTAGTGCTGGGCCCGATTGGGATTATCGCCATAACGGCCATCGGTGGGACGGCGACAGGGTTCGGGATAGGCCACCGCCCAAGGCTCCGGACCGATCGCCCGCAACACCGTGTGGGGACTCATGGTCCCCGCCCCCTTCTCGGTGTCGTAGGGCTGCAGGATCAGGCAGCCCTGGTCAGCCCAGAAGCGGTTGAGGGTGGCAATGATGTCCTGGAAATGCATGGGGCGCCGCGCCGTCCTTCAACGCAGCCATTCTCCCGCTCAGGCCACCAGCTCCAACAGCCCCATCAACCCGGCCGCCAGGGGGCGATGGGCCTGGGCCGTGAAGCCCGCCGCGCGGGCCAGGGCCAGCTGCTCCCCAGCACGGGGGAAGCGTTCCAGGCTGGCCTCCAGGTAGGAGTAGTGCTCGGGCAGCCCCGCCAGCCGGGCCGTGGGCACCACCAAGCGGCGCAGGTAAAGCCGTTGAAAGGCCGCCATGGTCCCCTCGGGGCGGTTGAAGTCGAGCACCGCCGCCCGGGCGCCTGGGCGCAGGAGGCGGCGCAATTCCCGCAGTCCGGCGCCGGGGTCGGCCAAGTTGCGCAGTCCGTAGGCCATCACCGCCCCGTCCAAGCCGCCCGTGGGCAGGCCCGTGGCCAGGGCATCCCCCAGCTGCCACTGCAACGGCAACCAGGGCTGGGCCGCCGCCCGCAGGCGGGCCAAGGCCAGGGGGGCTTCCGCCGCGTCGAGACCGAGCACGCTGCCCCCCGGCCGCACCTTGGTAGCCAGCATCAGGGCCAGATCGCCTGTGCCGCAGCAGAGATCAATCAGATGCTGCCCGGGACTGGGTTGCAGCCAAACCAGCGCTTGCCGCTTCCAGAGCCGGTGAAGACCCAGGCTGAGCAGATCGTTCAAGCGGTCGTAGCTGGGGGCGATCCCGTTGAACAAATCGCGGACCGCTGCGGAATCGCCGGGTTTCAAGGGTTGAACGTCAGGCCGCAGGGGGGCGGGCGGGGGCGATGTCGTCCCAGGGCAGCACGATCGCATCCAGGGACATGGTGGCGTCGCCGGTTGCGGCGGGATGCAACAAACCTCCGGCTTCAGTCCGCCCCGGGGAGGTGAAGGTGAGCAGCATCACCGTGGCCAGGCCAACGGCGGCGGAACACACCATGCAGCCGGCCAACATCAACGAGAACTCGCGCCGGTCATTGGCCGCCTGCATCAGCTGCAGGGCCCAGGCCACAAGCAGCACAACGGCGGCCACCATGAAGAGCGCCACGCCTGTGGCCAGGGGAGCGGAGAGGGTGAGCACGACCGGAAACGGCGCCGGGTTCCGGAACCGAGAACTTCAATGATGTTACGGGGCTTTAAGCCACGGCGCGATCGTCGCCGAACGGCTCCGCCGGGGCCGGCTCCCCCACCAGCGGGCGCAGCGCCAGCCCCCGGGCCAGCAGATCCCGCTTGATCGCCTCCACGGTGAGCACGCCGTCGTGGAGCAACGACGCCAGCAACGCCGCCGACGCCTGCCCCTGCTCCAGGGCTGCGGCGATGTGATCAAGGCACCCGGCACCGCCGGAAGCAATCACCGGCACCGGCACCGCCTCGGCCACCGCCTGGGTGAGGGCCAGGTCGTAGCCGGCCTGGGTGCCATCGCCGTCCATCGAGGTGAGCAGGATCTCCCCGGCCCCCCACTGCACCACCTCCTGGGCCCAGGCCAAGGCATCGAGGCCCGTGTTCTGCCGCCCCCCCTTGACGTAGACATCCCAGCCCGGCCCGCGGGCGGCCACCTGATCGCCGCTACGGCGGCGGGCGTCGATCGCCACAACGATGCACTGGCAACCGAACCGTTCGGCGCCGCGGGCCACCAACGCCGGGTCGCCCACGGCGGCGGAATTGAGGCTGATCTTGTCGGCCCCGGCCCGCAACAGCTGGGTGATCCCCTCCACGCTGCTGATGCCCCCCCCCACCGTGAACGGAATGGTCACCGACTCCGCGGTGCGCCGCACCAGCTCCACCAGGGTGGAGCGGCCCTCGTGGCTGGCGGCGATATCCAAGAACACCAGTTCATCGGCGCCGGAAGCGCTATAGCGACAGGCCAACTCCACCGGATCCCCCGCATCCCGCAACCCCACGAAGTTGACCCCCTTCACCACCCGGCCGGCGGCCACGTCGAGACAGGGAATGATGCGCTTGGCGACCATGACGGCGAAGGCAGAGGAAAGGGGGATGGGGGAGGCCCGGGACCGCCCGGGGGAACCTGCGGGGGACACTGTTAGGGTTGCGCCACTTTTCTCGCGGGTCCTCGGCCATGTCCCAGGCTGCCATCACCATCGGTTCGAAGGTGCGGGTCACCCGGGTCCGCGACCGCATTCCTGCCGAGCTGGTCACCACCCTCAAGAGCGACCCCACCGGCACAGTGAAGGACTTCCGGGTCACCGACGGCAAGGGCATCGGCGTGGTGGTGGAACTCAACGGCGGCGGCACCACCTGGTTTTTCGACGACGAAATCACGCCCGCCTGAGCCCAGCGTCCCTGTGAGCGATCCCACGAACCGCGGCGCCGCCGCCCGGCAGCTGCTGGGCATGAAAGGTGCCGGCGGCACCACCAACCCCTGGAAGATCCGGCTGCAGCTGATGAAGCCGGTCACCTGGATCCCCCTGATCTGGGGCGTGCTCTGCGGGGCCGCCGCCTCCGGCCAGTTCCATTGGACCCTGCCGGAGGTGGGAGCGTCATTTGCCTGCATGCTGATGAGCGGTCCGCTCCTGGCGGGCTACACCCAAACCATCAACGACTACTACGACCGCGACATTGACGCGATCAACGAGCCCTACAGGCCCATCCCCTCCGGGGCCATTCCCCTTTGGCAGGTGAAGCTTCAGGTGTGGGTCCTGCTGCTGGCCGGCCTGGCCGTGGCCTGGGGCCTGGATCGCTGGGCGGGACACCGCACCCCGGTCCTGCTGCTGCTGGCCCTGGGGGGGTCCTTTGTGAGCTTCATTTATTCGGCTCCCCCCCTGAAGCTCAAACAAAATGGCTGGCTGGGCAACTACGCCCTCGGGGCCAGCTACATCGCCCTGCCTTGGTGGGCCGGCCAGGCCCTGTTCGGCCAGCTCACCTGGACCACCGCCCTGCTCACCCTGGCCTACAGCTTGGCCGGCCTGGGCATCGCTGTGGTGAATGACTTCAAGAGCGTGGAGGGGGATCGCACCCTGGGGCTCCAATCGCTTCCTGTGGTGTTCGGTATCGAACGGGCCAGCTGGATCAGCGCCGCCATGATCGATCTGTTCCAATTGGCCATGGTGGCCGTCCTCATCGCCATCGGCCAACACTTGGCGGCCGTGATCCTGGTGCTGCTGATCGTCCCCCAGATCACCTTCCAAGACATCTGGTTATTGCGCGATCCCGTGGCCTTTGACGTGAAGTATCAAGCCAGCGCTCAACCGTTCCTGGTGCTTGGGATGCTCGTCACCGCCCTGGCGATTGGCCACAGTTCCCTGACCCAGATCGGCGCTGCCGCCGTCACGCTTTGACTCAAGTCGGTCGCCCCCGCCCGCCGCGCCCCCGCGCCGACCGCCAAGACGGCGAAGGTCCCCCCGGTGGCCTGAAAAAGATCCGCAGGGCCGTGGTGCCCGGCTTGGTGGCTGTGGGCCTCGGCGGGGGAGTCGCCCTCACCCACACGGCGATCGTGGCCGGGATCGATACCCTGCTGCCGGACGCCAGCCGCATCAGCAGCTTCAACCGGCCCGGCACCCTCACGATCCTCGACAGCAACGGCGAGGTGGTCTACAAGGCAGGCCCGGCCACCCGGGAGAAACTGAGCCCTGGCCACATGCCCGTGCTGGTGCAGCGGGCCTTCGTCGCCGCGGAGGACCGCCGCTTCTATCAACACGATGGGGTCGATGGGGTCGGCATTCTGCGGGCGATGGTCCGCAACCTCCGCCAGGGCTCGGTGGAAGAAGGAGCCAGCACGATCACCCAACAGCTGGCCCGCACCGTCTTTCTCAGCCAAGACCGCACCCTCTGGCGCAAACTCAAAGAAGCGGCCTTGGCCGGCAAAATCGAGCGCCAGTTGAGCAAGGAGCAGATCCTTGAGCAATACGTCAACTACGTCTACCTGGGATCCAGCGCCTACGGCGTGTCCGATGCCGCCTGGGTGTACTTCTCCAAGAAACCCAACCAGCTCACCCTGCCGGAAGCGGCCCTGATCGCCGGCCTGCCCCCCGCCCCCTCCGTCTATTCCCCCCTGGTCAATCCGGATCTGGCCCTGCAGCGGCGATCCACGGTGCTGCGACGCATGCGGGAGGCCGGTTACATCGACGACGCCCAGATGGATCGGGCCATGGGCGCCCCCCTAGGACTCAAACCCGCCGAGCCCAAGTTCTTCGTGAATCCAGCGCCCTGGTTCGTCAGCTGGCTGGAGCAGGAATTGCCCCATGTGCTCACCAAAGAGCAACTCGAAGTGGGAGGCCTGACGATCCGCACCGGTTTGAACAAGCGCTGGCAGGCGGAAGCCCAGAAGGTGATCCAGGGCTATGCCACCGGCGGCCTTGAGGGTGCCCTGGTGACGATCGAGCCCGGTACCGGCCTGGTGCGGGCGATGGTGGGGGGTAAGGACTGGCAGAAGAGCCAGTTCAATCGGGCCACGATGGCGCTGCGCTCCCCCGGCTCCACCTTCAAGCTGTTCACCTATACCGCGGCGATCAAATACGGCATGAAGCCTGACGACACCGTCAGTGCCCGTGATCGCTGTTATTCAGATGGTTGGCCACCGAAGCAGTTCTGCATCAAGGGCGGCGGGGGCAACCTGCCCATGGTTTCGGCCATCACGGCCTCCCTCAATTCCGCCGCCGTGGGCATCGCTGAAAAGGTTGGCTATCCGCGGGTGATCGAAGTGGCCCGTTCCCTGGGGATCACCGGCACCATCGGTGCCTACCCCGCCATGGTGCTCGGCGCCAACGAGAAGACCGTCCTCCAGATGACCACCGCCTACGCGGCGATCAACAACCGGGGGATCTACGTCCAGGCCACCCCCTTCGACGAGATCCTCGGCCCCGATGGCACCCTGCTCTGGACCCGGCGGGTGGATGGGCCCCGATCCCGGCGGGCGGTGAGCAGCGATGTGGCCGACGCCATGCTCTGGATGCTGCAGAGCGTGGTGCGCAACGGCACCGGACGCGGAGCGGCCCTGGCGGACCGTCCCGCCGCCGGCAAGACCGGTACCGCAGAAGGGGCCCGAGACCTCTGGTTCATCGGCTCGATCCCCCAACTCACCACGGGCATTTGGTTCGGCTACGACCAAAACTTCCAGACCGGCAGCAGCAGTGTGCTGGCCACCTACGCCTGGCACACCTACATGAGCGCCGTAGTCAAGGGAATGCCGGTGCGCCAATTCCCGCCCAAACCCGTGCTCACGGGCAGCTTCATTCCCTACGTCCCGCCGAAGCAGAAACCCAAGAAGAACCCTGCCCCCGCGCCTGAGCAGGCCGCCCCCGCCTGGCGACCGCCGGTCGACGACCCCAACAGCCGCTGGCAACCACCGGCCCTGGACCCCGATCCCCCCAGCCCGCCCCGTCGCGACCCCAGCCGCGATGAGCCGTCGCCGCCGGAATCCCGCTGGGCACCAGATCCCGTGCCCCCGCCTGCGCCCAGGGCCCCCAGCTGGGAGCCCCCCCCCCCGGGACGGGACCCCGCCCCCCCCCCCCCCCCCCCCCCCCCCCCCGCCCCCCCCCCCCC
>Ga0114980_10000084_pt1 | contig 59291 bp, 49 predicted proteins | sample S_140806_EF_Meta_FD_87018 | JGI IMG/M metagenome (GOLD analysis project Ga0114980, IMG submission 87018) | Freshwater microbial communities from Lake Simoncouche, Canada to study carbon cycling - S_140806_EF_MetaG | ecosystem: Environmental > Aquatic > Freshwater > Lake | place: Lake...
CTTGGCCACGATCCGCAGCGAATAGACCTGGCCGTCCTGGCCGTCGTTTCCGGTGGTGGCCTTGCCATCCCAGGTAAAGTCATGGACGCCGGTGGTGCGGTCGGGGGCGTCGCCGGACCAGACCACCTTGCCTGAGCCATCCACCACCTGCAGCGTCGCCGAGGCGGCATTGGAGGCCAGTTCATAGCTCCAGGTCGCCTCTCCGTCGGTGAATTTGGTGGCCGACCAGGCGGCGGTGGCGTCCTTGCCGATGTTTGCGGCAGCGCTGGCCAGACCGCCGCCGCCCTGGGCCTCGAGCATCCCCTTCAGCAGATCGTTGGTCAGCAACTGCTGCTCCACGCCGGCCATCTGGGTCAGCTGGGCGGTGAACTGGTTGGAATCGACCGGCGACAGCGGGTCCTGGTTTTTCAGCTGCGACGTCAGCAGGGTCAGGAAGGTCTCGAAATTCGAGGCGAGCATGGTCGAGCCCGCACCGATCCGGCTGGCTGCGGTGTTGGGCGTTGTGTTGACGGCGTCGACCATCAGATCAAACCTTCATGTCCACGCCCGAGGGCGAGAGGGAGAGCGCCAGCCAGCGCGGCGGCTGGTCGACATCGATTTCAGTATTGAGGCGCGAGGCGGCGGCGAAGGCGCGCGACGAGCCGTTCCGCGTATCCTGACCACGGTCAAAGGCGCTGGAGCCGCTGTCCCGGCCGGTGAATTCGAAGGCGTCATCGGCCAGCTGGAAACCGGCGTCTTCAAGCTGACGCCGCAGTTCGTCGGCCCGGCCCTTGAGATCGGTCGCAGCGGCGGGGTTGTCGAACGCGAGGCGGGCATTCAGCCGCCCCTCGGAATCGATGTCGAGCTTGACGTCGACGCGGCCGAGTTCGTCGGGCGTCAGGGCCATTTCGAACCGGGTGGACCGGCCTTCAAGCCGGCGCAGGATCTGGGCGGCGATCTGGGCCGTCGCCTCAACCGTGGCGCGCGACAGCTGGGACAGTCCGGTCTCGCGCATGCCGGGGGCGTTATGGGCTGAGACTGCCGTGCTCCCGAGCGGAGGCAAGGGCTCCGACCCGGGTCCCTCGCCCTCGCCGCCGGCGGCGATATCGCCGGGTATCGCTGCGGCGACGAACTCTGCCGGACCTGTCGCCGGGCTGGCGTTCGCGGCCGGGGCGGGAGGCAGGGTCGTGGGCACCGGTCGGGCCGGGTCCTTCGGCCCGGATCCGTCCCCGGCTCCGGCTCCGGCTTCGACGGGTCCCAGCAGCCGCGGGTTCCGTTCCGCCGAGGGACGAAGCGGCGGGGGCGGAGTCATCGGAGGCAGGGTCAGGGGCGCCGGCGTATTGCCGGTGCGGGCCCGGGCCTCGACGGCCGTAGTCGCAGGCGGCGCTTCGGCCACGGTCAGTTCGGTGTCGGACGTCTCTACCGTCAGGTCGGGGGCCTCGCGCAGCGGAGGCTGAACCTCGGGGCCGGCTGTCTTTCCGGTCAGCGCCTTTTCGACCGGAAGCGGGGTGGTGGCTTGCTTGCCGGATGGATCGCCGACCGCCGCGTCGCCGGGCCGTAGCCCCCATCCGTCAGGCATGACCTGGGCTTTGGACGACCCGTCCCCCGCAGCTCTGGATGATCCGTCCTCTGCGGCCGGAAGGACCAGGGGTATCGGCGGTGCCATGGGGGCTTGAGGGAAGCCTGCCACGGGCGCTCCATCAATCCCCGCATCGACCTGCACGTCGGTCGACGTCCCCGCTTCAGTCGACGTCCCCGGCTCACCCGAGAAGGTCGCCAGCATCTCCCCGAAGCCGGACGTGACCTCGCCCGAGCCCGACGACCCCTGCGGGGCGGCCGGGACGGCTGGTGCGATGACGGACAGCAGGCTGAGGTCGGGCATGGTTGCCGGGAAAGCCGTTCATGGCGGGGGGGGCGAGGGCGCCTGCTGCGCCGAACATTCAGAGCCCACTGCGCAAGTCGCGGGCCAAACGGACGCCGTCCCGTAAGAATATGAAAACACAGGTGAAAGGTTCCCGGTCCGGCTTTCAGCCACCGTCGTGGCTCAGTCGAAACTTGCCGCGTGAAGACGATTATTGCCCGGCGCCGGCGGTCGGCCGGCACGGCCTCACGGATCCGGCATTCGTCTGGCCCGGTCTTTGCGCGCCTTGCAGCGCATGACCCAGGCGAAAAACGCAAGAACGCGTAAATTCAGTAGCTTGTACGGCCCGCCTTCGCGGAATGCCGGGCAAAAAGCGCGCGTCGTGTGGCAGGGCTTGCCGGGTATCGCGACTTTGGAGGTCTTCGGATGTCCCTGAACGCTATCATGAACACCGCAAGCTCTGGCCTGCAGGCAGCCCAGACCCAGCTTCGCGTCGTTTCCGACAACGTCTCCAACGTGAATACGCCCGGCTATGTGCGCAAGGTCGCCGAGCAGCGGACCCTGACCAGCCAGGGCATGGGCGCAGGTGTTGAGGTGGCCCGCATCCGCCTGGCCACCGACCGGTTTCTGCAGGCGGCCAGTCTGAACGCGGGTGCCGAGTCGGCGCGTATGGGCGTGCGGCATGAGCTCTATGACCGTATCCAGTCGCTGTTCGGTGACCCCGGCGGCGACGCCGGCTTTTTCTCGCAGGTCGACTCAGTCTTTTCGACCTTTGCGGCCACGGCCGAGGACCCGACGTCCTCGCCCCGGCGACAGGACGCCCTGTTCCGCACCCAGGCGCTGTTCGATGAGGCCGGCCGGATCTCCGGGCAGATCCAGGCGGTACGGCAGGACGCGGACGGCCGGATCCAGAGCGGGGTTGAACGGGCCAACGGCCTGCTTGATCAGATTGAGGGCCTCAACCTCGAGATTTCCCGCGCCATGGCCGTCGACGGCGATCCGTCGGGGGCTGAAACGGCCCAGATGAACCTGATCGGCCAACTGGCCGAGTTGATGGACATCCGGGTTGCCGGCCGGGCCGGGGGCGGGGTTTCGATCCGGACCGGCGTGGGCGCGCTTCTGGTCGGCCAGGGTGCGGCGACCCTCGAGTACAACCGCTCGGGAACGGTCAACGGGGAAACCGCCTTCGGAGAAGTCTATCTGACCGAGCCGGGGGGGCAGAAGCGGCCCCTGCTCGACAGCCTTGTCTCCGGCGAGATCAAGGGCTTGATCGAGCTAAGGGATACTGAGGCTCCCGCCGCTTCCGAACGGCTGGCCGAGCTGGTGTCTCATGCGGCTGATGAGCTGAACCGTGCCCACAACGCCAACTCCGCCGTGCCGGCGCCGACCGTCCTCACCGGCCGCAATGTCGGTCAGTCGTTCGAGAGCGCGATTGCCGGGTTTTCGGGGCAGACGACGGTCGCAGTGACCAACGCTGCCGGCGTGATCCAGACCCGGGCCGATATTGTCTTCTCGGGTGGGACCATGACGGTCAACGGCGCCGCTGCGACGCCGGCGACCTTTCTCAGCGTTCTCAATGCCCAGTTGGGTGGCGCGGCGACGGCCAGTTTCAACAACGGCAGGCTGACCCTTGCAGCGACCGGGACCAACGGCGTGGCCATCGCCGATAACGCCGCCGCCCCGTCCGCCAAGGCCGGCCGGAGTTTCTCCCACTATTTCGGTCTCAACGACCTGGTGTCTTCGGACCGGCCGGCATTCTACGACAATGGCCTGACCGCGGCATCGCCGCACGGCTTCACCGCCGGAGAGACGCTGACCCTCCGCTTCACCGGCGAAACCGGTTCGCACCTGCGGGAGCTGGAGATCGCTGTCCCCGCCGGCGGCACGGTCGGAGATCTGGTCACTGCGCTGAATGATCCGACAACCGGGGTTGGCCGCTTCGGCGCCTTCTCCCTGGGCACTGACGGGTCACTCTCCTTTGTCGGCAACGCCACTCCGGCCCCTACGATGACGGTGGTGCAGGACCGGACGACACAGGTTCCTTCAGGTGTGACCGTGACCGAGCTGTTCGGCATCGGCGGTGGCGTGCGCGCCTCGCGGGCGGATGGCTTCGCCCTGCGAGCGGACATTCGACAGAGCCCTGCCAAGCTGGCGCTGGCGCGGCTGAACCTCGCGGCGGCCACCGGAACAGCGGCCCTCAGCAGCGGTGACGGTCGCGGTGCCCTCGCCCTCGCCGATGCGGGCCAGCGGGCGGCGAATTTCCAGGCGGCCGGCGGATCTTCGGGCGGATCGATGTCTGTTTCCCGATATGCCGCTGAGCTGTCGGGCGAGATCGGCGGCAATGCGGCTTCGGCCAAGAGTCGCATGGAAACGGCCAGCGCCCTCTCTACCGAGGCAACGGCCCGGCAGAGAGCCGAGGAAGGCGTCAATCTGGACGAGGAACTGGTGCTGATGACGACCTATCAGCAGGCCTTCAACGCCTCCGCCCGGCTGATACAGGCGGCCAAGGACATGTACGATACGCTGATGGGGATGGTCTGATGACCCGCGTCGCCACCTTCGGAAACTATCAGTCGGCCCTGCTCGACCTGATGAGCGCCCAGTCCCGGGCGGCGGAGGCCCAGGAACGGGTCTCGACGCAGAAGAACGCCACTGATCTGACCGGCTTCGGCCGGCAGTCGGAAACCCTGACGGCCCTCAAGGGGGCGCAAAGCCGGATCCAGGGCTTCCTCGACACCAGCGAGGCCGTCAGCGCGCGACTCACGACCCAGGATCTGGCCCTCGGCCAGATCAATGACGCAATCTCCGGTGCCCGCGAGGCGCTCGGAAATGCTATTGCCACGGACTCCGCGTCCGCACTGATGCAGGATCTGGAAGGTCGGTTCCAGGCCATGCGAGGTGGCCTGAACATGCGGCACCTCGGAAGCTACCTGTTTGCCGGTGCCTCGACGTCCACCCAGCCCGTCGCGGCCGACAGTATGGCTGATCTGGCCGCTGCGCCCGACGTACCTTCGTTGTTCAGCAACGATACGCTGAAGACCGCCAGCCGCGTTGCCGAGGGAACGACGCTTGAGACCGGCTTCCTCGCCGATGACGTCGGCTCCGATGTGCTGAGTATCCTGCGGGACATCCAGACCTTTCATACCACGCCGGGGTCCGGCCCACTCGACGGTCGGCTCACCGCGCCGCAGAAGGCGTTCCTCACGACCCAGCTTGGCCGGCTCGCGGCGGCCGGGACCGAGGTGGTCAACAAGATGGCAGGGACAGGAACCTTCGCAAACCAGGTCGAGAGCCTGACAAAGAGCCAGGAGGCGCAAAAGACCGCACTCGATACGCTGGTGGCAGGCCGGACAGACGCCGACATGGCGAAAGCCATCACGGATCTGCAGCTGTCCCAGGTCGCCATCCAGGCCTCGGCCCAGGTGATCAGCCAGCTGCGGCAGGTTTCCCTTCTCAACTATCTGAGCTGAAGAAGCATTCTGCGGCAGGACCACCCCGGTCCCCGGGGAGCGTCGCCGTAACGGTCCCGGCCCGGGTTTGCCGGCACGTGATGGCGGGACCGGGCCGGGTCCGGGGCAACGGCGCCCGGAAACCGGCTCCTTCTTGAAGAAATGAAGACGGCGCGGGTCTTTCCGGGCCCCCTGACCGACCAAAACCGTGGCGGAACGACTACGGCCGGCCTGCATTTTGACCTCTGGCCGGGCTTTGCCGTGCCGTCGGCGTAGTCAAGACCGACCGGGCAATCTAGGGTCGTGGCATGGCCGCAGCGGATTTCCAGATCGAGGACGGTTGGCCCGGACCGACGCTTCGGCTGTCCGGCGACTGGACCGCGACCGAGCTTGGCCGGATTTCGCGCCGTCTTGACGAAGAGCTACGGGATCGTCCCGTTCACGCGGTGGATCTGACGGATCTCGGCCGGTTTGACACAGCCGGTGCCCTGGCGATCGTCCAGGCTGGCAACTGCGTCCTGCCGGCTTCGGCCTGGGCCCAGCGGCCCGGGGCCGGGCGCACCTATGCCATGGTCGAGAGGCTGGAGCGCGAAAGCGCCGGACCGGCCCGCCGGTCAGCGGGCTGGGTTCGCACGTTCAGCAAGGTCGGGCGGGGTGTTCATGACATTCTCGACGAGGCGTCCCTGTCGATGGCCTTCCTCGGCCGGCTTGTGGTTGCCTCAGGCGCGGCCCTCCGGCCGGGCCGCATCCGCTGGGCTGCCTGGTTCAGCCAGGTTGAACGCGCCGGGCTGGACTCGATACCGATCGTGGCCTCGACCAATTTCTTCATCGGCGCGGTGATCGCCTATCTGGGGGCCAATCTGCTGACCCAGTTTGGTGCCGGGGTTTACACAGTGCAGCTGGTCGCGGTGGCGACCTTGCGCGAACTGGCGGTCCTGATCACGGCGATCCTGCTTGCAGGCCGTTCCTCCTCGTCCTTCGCCGCCGAGATCGGCGCGATGCGTATGAACCAGGAGGTCGACGCCATGCAGGTGATGGGGGTCAACCCCTTCCAGGCGCTGGTTATCCCGCGCCTTGCGGCCATGGTGCTGATGCTCCCGCTGCTGACCTTCATCGGTATGCTGGGCGGCCTGCTGGGCGGGATGCTGGTGACCTGGAGCGAGCTCAGCTACGGCCCGTTCTTCTTTGTCCAGCGCATCAGCGAGGACCCGGACATGGGCACCCATCTGCTGGTGGGGATGATCAAGGCCCCTGTGTTTGCGGTGGTTATCGCCACCATCGGCTGCCGCCAGGGCATGGCGGTCTCGGGCGATGTCGAGAGCCTGGGTCGGCGGGTTACCGCCGCCGTGGTGCAGGCCATCTTCGCCATCATCCTTCTGGATGCCCTGTTTGCCCTGATCTTCCTGGAGCTCGATCTGTGACCGCCGCAGTGACTCCGGCGGCTCCGGACAAGGTCATTGAAAACCTGATCGAGGTGCGCGGCCTGCTGAGCCAGTTCGGCGACCGGGTCATTCATGAGGGCCTCGACCTGACGCTGGAGCGGGGTGAGGTGCTGGGCGTCGTCGGCGGCTCGGGCACCGGCAAGACCGTGCTGCTGAACTCGATCATCGGACTGAAGGAGCCCGAAGGCGGCTCGGTCAGCATCCTCGGTCATGACCGTGCGACCATGACCGAGGCGGATGAGGCGGATGTCCAGCGGCGGACCGGAATCCTGTTCCAGCAGGGGGCCCTGTTCTCGTCGCTGAGCGTCATCGACAATGTCGCCTCGCCCCTGGTCGAGCATACAGGCCTGCCCGCGGGCGTGATCCGTGAGCTCGCCGAGATGAAGATCGCCATGGTCGGGCTGAAGCCCGAGGCCCACCATCTGAAACCCGCCGAACTGTCGGGCGGGATGCGGAAACGGGTCGGGCTGGCCCGGGCGCTGGCGCTGGACCCTGAACTCCTGTTCCTTGACGAACCGACCGCCGGGCTGGATCCGATCGGCGCCGCGGCCTTCGACGCCCTGATCCGTCAACTGTCGCAAGATCTGGGTCTCTCGGTATTCATGATCACCCATGACCTCGACAGCCTGTACGCGATCACCGACAAGGTCGCTGTGGTGGCCGACAGACACATCGTGGCCAAGGCGACGGTTCAGGAGCTGGAGCGGTCAGACCATCCCTGGATCAGGGAGTATTTCCTGGGGCCGCGTGGTCGCGCGGCCGGCAGGGCCGCCTGAGGAGAGCGGACGAGATGGAACGAGACGCCCACTACGCCGCTGTCGGCATTGCCACCATCGCCCTTCTGGCGGCGGCGGTGGTGTTCGCCATGTGGCTGGCCCGCCTGTCATTCAACAATGACTACGACGTCTATGACATCGTCTTCTACGGCCCCGTCCGCGGCCTTTCGGAAGGCGGAGAGGTGCATTTCAACGGCATCCGCGTGGGCGAGGTCACAGACCTGAACCTGGACCCCGAAAAGGGCGACCAGGTCATCGCCCGGATCCGCGTTGATGCGACCACGCCGGTCCGCGTCACCTCGCGCGCCCAGCTGGAGCCGCAGGGCATCACCGGGCTGAACTACATCCAGATCACCGCCGGCGATCCCCAGAGCGCTGCGCTCAAGACCCGGTATCCGGCCAATGCCGTGCCGGTCATCCAGAGCCAGCCTTCGCCGCTCGCTGAACTGCTCACCGGTTCCGGCACCGTCCTGGCCCAGACCGTTGATGCGCTGGACCGGATCAACCGGGTGCTTTCGGACGAGAACATCCAGTCCTTCTCCACCAGCCTGAAGAATTTTGAATCCCTGACCAATGAGCTCGAGGCCCACAAGGGCGTGCTGGAGCAGCTGGAGCAGGCGCTGATCAAGGCCAACTCCGCGGTGGCCGAATATGAGGCGCTGGCGGTCAGCGCGCGCCGGATCATCGAGAGTGACGGACGCGAGGCTGTGGCGAATATCAATGCTGCGGCCGAGGAGGCGAGAGCGGCGATGGCCTCGATCAATCGCACCGCCTCCAATGTCGAGGGCCCGATGGACGAGTTCGCTACCACCGGCCTTCCCCAGCTTCAGCAATCGATCCAGGCGCTGGAGGAGGCGACCCGGTCGCTGGAGGGGTTGGTCGAGGAGGTCCGGACCCGTCCGCGCGACTTTATCGGCCGCGCGCCGACCAAGGAAATGGAGGTCCAGCCGTGAACCGCTTCTCATTGATCCGCCCGATTGCGGCGACCCTGGCCGCGATGGCCCTTTCCGCCTGTGCCCTGTTGGCGACGCCCGAACCGGTGCAAAGCTATCGCTTCGGCGAAGCGGCGCCGGCGGCTTCAGCGGCCCTGTCGGTCGCCAGCCCGACAGAGGTCACCCTGCGTCGCGTTGAGTTTCCGGATGCCGTTGAGGGCGACAGGCTGTTGGGCGTCACGGGGACAGAGACCGCCTATATCGCCGGGGCGCGTTGGGTTTCGCCGGCGGCGGACCTCTATATGGCGAGTCTCGAAAACGCCTTTACGGCCCGGGCGACGCGGGTGCGCCTGATCGGTCCGCGTGAGCTCATCCGGGCCCGGCGGTCGCTTGATATCGACGTCCGTTCCTTTGAAGCCCGTTATGAGGCACCGGGCCGCGCACCGACCATCGTGGTCACCGCCCGCGCCCGGCTTCTGGCCCTGCCGGACCGGACCGTGGCGGCCGAACAGGTGTTCACCATCGAACAGCCTGCGACGGCCAACCGTGTGTCCGCCATCGTCGAGGCCTTCGACATCGCAACGCGGGACCTGAACACCCGGATCGTGGCCTGGACCGATGCCAGCGCCGGCTGACTAGAGGGACCGCAGCAGCGCTTCCATCCGGGCCTCGACTTCGGCGCGGCGGTTTTGCGAAACGGTCAGTTCGGTGAGTGCCCGATCAATGCGGGTCTTGAGGTCATTGCGGACGCGGCTCATGCGTTCGCCATCGGGCCGGACGGATTTCGGCCGTTTGCCCGAAAGGCCCAAGGCCTCCTTCCAGTCGTCACGCCAGACCGTCAGGCCTTCGGCGCAGGCCTTCAGCGTCTCGGCGCTGCGGGCGTCGGCATTCTGGGCACTGCGGATCAGCGGCAGGCACTGCAGGGCCGCGGCGCGACACGCCTCGAGAGCGGCCTTTCGGACGACCAGCGGATGCGGTTGGTCGCCTTCACCGGGCGCATGACCCGCGAGCCGGGCCGAGGCGGCGGCAAGATGGGCGTCGAGGTCGGACAGCGACTCCCGGATCTCGACCCAGGCCTTGTCGAGTACGCCGGACCTTTGACCCGCACCCTCGACCCGTCCCGACAGGTCCCCGGTGGTCTCTGCAAGGCCGGCGGCGGCCCGGGTCCAGGCTTCGCGGAAACGCTTCAGCCGGGCACCCCGACCCTTGAACAGGCCCGCCAGCCCGCGGCGCGGCTCCAGCGCCGCCGGATCGAGGCCCTCCAGCACGGAACGGGCATGGCTGAGCGGGGCCGCGGCGCCGGTCAGGTCGCCGGTTCGGGCGGCGGCGAGGGCGCGTCCGATGCGTTCCAAGGCGGCGGCCCGGGCGGATTCAGCGAAGACCTCGACCCGGGACTCCTCCCAGGCCGCGTCGATCTCTGCGACACGCGCTGCGTCAGGCGCAGTCCAGTTGCCCTGCCAGCGATAGGCCCCGTCTGCCATCACCCATACTCCACCCCTCCGGTTCTGCGACCGGTGGACAGACTATGACTACGACTTTGGCCCGGCGGCAACGGTACAGGTTGTCCCGGTTGAATGGCGACGGTCAGCCGAGCTCAGGCGCGATGGTATAGGTCGCCTCGGTCTTGCTCGCGACCTCTTCGAGGGTGACGCCCTCGGCCAGTTCGACCAGCTCCAGACCCGAACCGTCCGGCTTGACGTCGAAGACGCAAAGATCGGTGATGATGCGGCTGACCACGCCGGTCCCGGTCAGGGGCAGGGTGCAGGATTTCAGCACCTTGGACTGGCCGTGTTTGTTGGCGTGATCCATGACGACCACGACGCGCTTGACGCCGGCGACCAGGTCCATGGCACCGCCCATGCCCTTCACCAGCTTGCCGGGGATCATCCAGTTGGCGATGTCGCCGTTCTCGGCCACTTCCATCGCGCCGAGAATGGACAGGTTGATGTGGCCGCCGCGGATCATGGCGAAACTGTCGGAGGAGCTGAAATAGCTGCTCTCGGCGATCTCGGTGATGGTCTGTTTGCCGGCGTTGATCAGGTCGGCGTCGACCTCGTCCTCATAGGGGAAGGGGCCCATACCCAACATGCCGTTCTCGGACTGGAGGGTGACCTCCATGCCATGCGGAATGTAGTTGGCGACCAGGGTCGGAATGCCGATGCCCAGGTTGACGTAGAAGCCGTCCTGCAGCTCGTGGGCGGCGCGGGCGGCCAGTTGTTCGCGGGTGCGGGCCATCAGGATTTCCTCGATCGGACAGCGAGAATGAAGAGCAGGAAAGCCCCGCTGAAGCCGACCCACGGTGCCCAGGCGTCGAGCGTGGGGGACGGGGCCAGGGTTCCACTCATGAAGAGCCCGGTCACGACGAGCAGGGTGATCGCGCCGGCGGCGAAGGCGAGGAGACGTTTGTTGTCCATCAGGCGCTCTCCCTCTGGCGGACGGTACGTTGTTCGATCCGCTTCTCGGGCACGGTCAGGACGATGCGGTCGACATAGATGCCGGGGGTGTGGATCTGATCGGGGTCGAAGGTCCCGGTCGGGACGATGTGCTCGACCTCGACGACGGTGACCTTGCCGGCCGTGGCCATCATCGGGTTGAAATTGCGGGCGGTCTTGCGGAACTGGAGATTGCCGCGGCCGTCGGCCTTCCATGCCTTGACGATCGCCAGGTCGGCAACGAGGCCGGTCTCCATGACATAGTCCCGGCCGTTGAAATTGCGGACTTCCTTGCCTTCGGCCACCAGGGTGCCGACGCCGGTGGCGGTGAAGAAGGCGGGAATGCCCGCGCCGCCGGCGCGGATGCGCTCGGCCAAGGTGCCCTGGGGGTTGAACTCCAGCTGCAGCTCGCCGGCCAGATACTGGCGTTCGAACTCCTTGTTCTCGCCGACATAGGACGAGATCATTTTCGCGATCTGGCGGGTCTCAAGCAGCTGGCCCAGGCCGAAGCCGTCGACGCCGGCATTGTTGGAGATGACCGTCAGGTCCCGGGCTCCACTGTCGCGCAGGGCGGCGATCAGATGTTCGGGGATGCCGCACAGGCCGAATCCGCCGGACATCACGGTCATGCCGTCGAAGGTCAGGCCCTCCAGCGCGGCCTTCGCGTCGGAGAAGATCTTCCGCATCGCTTCCTCATATTTTCACCGCCCGATGAATATTGGCAGCGCTCGTCCGTCCCTACCGTGGGGATGCGACACCGGCAAGGCGGACCGCGAAAAAGCCGGACCGAAGCTGCCGCTGCGCACGGCTTTGCAGGGTCCCGGTATGGCGTCCTGTTGCGTCAGGATCGGACGGAGCCCTCGGTCACAGGCTGCTCCGGCGGCGCGCCGCGGTGCCGATAGCGCGCGCCCTTGAACATCATCTTCGCCGCCTCCCAGTGGATGCCCCAGGTGACCTTCCAGGTCAGCAGGGGGTGGGTCAGGAAGGCGCGAAGCAACTGGCCGTCGGTCAGGGGGCGGCGTTGGCCGGCAAAGCTGGCCGTCAGGATCGGGGTCTCACCCCGCCGGACGGCGACGACCACGGAGACCGCTTCGCCCGGCGGGCGGACGGTGAAGTCATAGGTCAGGTCGCGGTCCATGAAGGGCGAGACGAACAGCTGTTTGTCCACGGTCTGGCGGATCAGTGCGGGACCAGCCCCCTCCACCGCCTCCGGCGGTCCCCCTCCCCCGGGAGGGGGCGGAGAAGGCACGGCGACGAGATAGCTGTGGCGCTCATGGAAGGTGTTGGTGACCTCATAGAGCAGGGCGGCCAGGGCCCCGTCCGGCGTGTGGCAGAAGAAGACGCTGATCGGGTTGAAGCCGTAGCCCAGGATGCGCGGCATGGTCAGCAGGCGTATCGGCCCGCCGGCGATGTCGATCCCGGCCTCTGCCAGATGATCCTCGACCTGGGCGCGCAGGGGCCGGTTCGAGCGGTCGCCATGGTCGGTGGCGCGCAGGGTGATCAGCCCGAACCGTCCGCGACCGAGCATACGCAGGCGGGCCTGGAGGCCGTCCAGCGCGTCAAGGTCTGCCAGCACCATCCAGACACGATAGCGCAGGCGGTGGTCAAAGGTGCGCGACCGCTGATGCACGACCTCGCCGACATAGAGGGCCGAGGCGGCGGTGCTGGCCGAAGACGCTTTCACGCCGCCTCGGTCAGCCGGTCCGGGTCAGCGGATGGGCGCAGATGAATCCGGCCGCTCTCGTTTTCGACGGTCCAAGGCCTGCGCACGCCGCCCAGCTGTTCGGCAACAGCCAGCCCGGCCTGGATTCCGTCCTCGTGGAAGCCCGAGCCGAACCAGGCCCCTGCGAACCAGACATTGCGACGGCCCTGAAGCGACCAAAGTTCGCGCTGGGCGGCGACGGCGGCACTGTCGAACACCGGGTGCTCATAGTCCCATTCGCCGATCACCAGGGCCGGATCAGGATCCCGGGCCGGGTTCAGGCTGACGAACAGCGGCGGGCCGGGCAGGGACTGGAGTTCATTCATCCAGTAGGTCACGCCGCCTTCGCCCGCGCGGGCCGAGTAGCCCTTGTGAGTCCAGGCGGCCCAGGCCTTGCGCCGCTTCGGCATCAGGGTGACGTCGCGATGCAGGATGACGTGATTGGCCCGGTAGCCGATGGCACCCAGAAGGCGGCGGTCGTCCGCCGACGGCGCGTCCAGCAGGGCGAGGGCCTGATCGGAATGGGTGGCCAGGACCACGGCGTCGAACCGCTCCAGCCGCCCGTCCGCGAACCGCAGGGCCGCTCCGTCGAGCCCGCGCAGAACGCCGGTAATCCCGGCATTGGTGACGACCTGTCCGCGGAAGGCCTCGACCAGCCGGGTCACATAGGATCGGCTGCCGCCATGCACGGTGCGCCAGGTCGGCCTCAGATCGAGGGTGAGAAGGTTGTGGTTCATGTAGAAGCGGACAAAGGAGGCCGCCGGATAGTCGGCCATCTGTCCCATGGTGCAGGACCAGATGGCGGCGGCCTGGGGCAGCAGATGGGCGTCCCGGAACAGGGTCCCGTAGCCGCGCCGCGCCAGATAGGCGTGCAGGGTCTCACCCGTCCGTTCCAGCTCCGCCAGATCGCGGGGCGCCTGTTTCTGGAACCGCAGGAGATCGCCGATCATTCGCCAGAACCGCGGGCTGGCGTAGTTGCGCTTCTGGGCAAACAGGGCACCGATCCCCTGGCTGCAGTATTCAAAGGCTCCGTCATCGATCGATACGGCAAAGGACATCATGGCCGGCTTGGTCGGCACGTCCAGATGCGCGAACAGGGCGTTCAGATTGGGATAGTTGGCCTCATTGTAGACGATGAAGCCGGTGTCGACGGCCACCGGCTGGTCCGGCGACGGGGCGTCGACCGTGCTGGAGTGACCACCGAGGCGGTCGTCGGCCTCGAACAGGGTGACGTCATGCGCCTGTGACAGCAGCCAGGCGCAAGACAGCCCGGAGATGCCCGAGCCGACCACGGCGATCCGTCGGCCCGGGGGCGAGGGGGGCGTCTCCGCGACGAGATGAGGGGACATGCCGACTCCAACTACTGTCCGATAACATACGGCCGAATCAGCCCGGTGGATGCCGTTCATCCGGATGCCGGGCCCTGACGTAGATCTACTATCCCAAGTCCTGCCAGGAGCGTCCATGTCTCTCGCCAACGTCGCCATACGTCGCCTGCAGGATGCGCCGTTTCCGGACTTCATCACCCGTCCGGCGATCGACAGTCTGGTCAGCGAGGCGCGCCGGCGGCTGGACCGCGAGGCGCCGCATGACGAGGCCGTGTTCGCCCGCGAAATGGCGCAGCGCGCGATCGCCGAGCATACGGCGGCGGCCAATGCCCAGCACTATGAACTGCCCCCGGAGTTCTTCGAGATCTGTCTGGGCAAACGTCTGAAATACTCCTGCTGCCTCTATCCGGCCGCCGATACCTCGCTGGATCAGGCCGAGGAGGCGGCGCTGGCCGAGACCTGCGAACATGCGGGGCTTGCTGACGGACAGCGGGTGCTGGAGCTGGGCTGCGGCTGGGGCTCGCTGAGCCTGTGGATGGCCGAGCGCTATCCGAACGCGACCATCACGGCCGTATCGAACAGCCACGGCCAGCGCGGTCATATCGAGGCCCAGGCGAAGGCCCGCGGCCTGACCAATCTGACCGTGATCACCTGCGACATGAACGACTTCAGCCCGCCGGAAGGAGACGGTTTCGACCGTATTGTCTCGGTCGAGATGTTCGAGCACATGGCCAATTGGCGGGCCCTGCTGACGCGCGCCCGGGGCTGGCTGAAGCCCGACGGGCGGGTGTTCATCCACATCTTCACCCACCGCGACGCCCCCTACCGGTTCGACCACACCGACAGCGGTGACTTCATCGCCCAGCATTTCTTCACCGGGGGCGTTATGCCCAGCCGCGGCCTGATACGGCAGTTCCCTGACCTTTTCGGGGTCGAGCGGGAATGGACCTGGAGCGGCGTCAACTACCAGCGCACCGCGGACCACTGGCTGGCCAATATGGACGCCAACGGCGATCGGGTGATGGAGCTGATGCGCGAGACCTACGGCCCGGATGCGGCCCTGTGGCGGCGGCGCTGGCGGCGGTTCTATCTGGCTACGGCGGGTCTGTTCGGCAATGACGGCGGCAACACCTGGGCGGTCAGCCATTATCTCCTGAAACCAGCGTAAGGACCTGACTTCATGTTCAAATACATAGCGGCCTATCTCGGCGCGGGCCTGACCTTTGCCGCCATCGACGCGGTCTGGCTGACCAATATGACCGACCGGCTCTACCGGCCGGTGCTGGGCCCGATCCTGGCCGACAAGCCGGATATGCAGGCGGCGGTTGCCTTCTACCTGATCTCCATCTTCGGGACCGTTTTCCTCGCCATCGCACCGGCGCTGCGTCAGGGAGCCTGGCAGCGGGCGGCGATCAACGGTGCAGTGCTCGGTTTCGTGGCCTATGCCACCTACGACCTGACCAACCAGGCGACGCTGAAGGTCTGGTCGCTCCATCTGACCCTGATTGATCTGGCCTGGGGCACGACCCTGACCAGCGTCTCGGCGCTGGGCGGCTATTTCAGTGCACGGTGGGCCGAACGCCGGTCCGGCCGAACCTCGCGGGGTTAACCTTTTTCTTCCCGCGAGGCGGGCACGAGGTGGCGGTCCTGCGGTGATCGGTTAAAGGGTCAGACGGTTCTAGGTTCAGTCGGGGATCGTTTTGCGCGCTGGCATCAACGCTTTGACGGCGATCTTCGTGATCGGTGTTCTGGCCGGACTGGCGTTGACGCCCGACGGTCGGGCGTGGCTGCGCCGTCCGACGATCCTGCTGGGCGACAGGGCCGCGGCTTCCGCGCCCCCGCCCGCATCCGTCGCAGCGCCTGCCGCAGCTGCGGCCGTGACGGCACCCGTTCCGGCCACCGCCCGCGTGACGCCTCTGAACGCCCGGCTGGCCGAGGGGCCGTTGCACATCGGCGTGTTCGGGGACTCCATGGCCGACGGCCTGTACGCGGGCCTGTACCGCGAGCTGCAGGATGAGCCGAACCTGAAGGTGAGCAAATTCTCGCAGGTATCGACCGGGCTGACCCGCTACGACTATGTGAACATTCAGGCCAGAACCCGGGCGCAGCTGGATGAGCATCCGGTCGATGTGGCCGTCCTGCTGTTCGGCACCAACGACGCCCAGGGTATCGACACCGGCGGCGACATTCACATGTTCGGCACCGAGGGCTGGAAGGCGGCCTACGGCAAGCGGATCGACGATCTGGTCACCCTGCTCCGCAGCCGGGATGTCGCGGTCTATTGGGTCGGCCTGCCGCGGATGAAGCGCGACAGCTTCGATGACAAGATGACGCTGATCAACGGCGTGGTCGAAGCCCGGATGCGGGCTCTGGGCGTGCCCTATATCGGGACCGAGGGCCTGACCTCCAATGCCGGGGGCGGTTATGAGGCCTATCTGCCGACCAGCGGCGGACGCCGGGTCCTGATGCGCGCAGGCGATGGAATTCACATGTCGATGGCCGGCTATCTGCGGATGAGTGCCCCGGTCGCGGCGATGATCAGACGCGACGCCGGACTGGATCGCGCGCCGGCACCGGGTCAGGCCGCCGCGCCGGCCGCAGAGCCCGCCGCCTGATCATGAAACGGCTCGCCGGGGTCCTCGTCGCGGCTGCCCTGGCGTCCGGTGCGGCCGCGCAGGTGCCCTATGGACCGGCGGACATCCCGGCGCCGGGCCGTTCCATCTGTCTCGACGGCCTGTGTCAGCCCGAGGCGCTCAACGGCGTATTCGAAGCCCTGTCGGAGGCGGAAGCCGGTCCGGGTCACGCCCCGGTTCACATTCTCCAGATCGGCGACAGCCACACCGCAGGCGACCGGATCACCGGCAAGTTGCGGGCGGCACTGCAGGGGCGTTTTGGCGATGGTGGCCGCGGGGTCCTTCCGCCCGGCATTCCCTATGTCGGCTATTCGCCCATGGGGGTTGAGGTCACGACGGAAGGCTGGATCGCCACGCTTGCGCCGCTGGTCGGCAACACCGGCTATGTTCGGGCCGGCGTGGGGCTGACGGGGGTGCAGGCGATCACCGTCCAGTCGGGCGGGACCCTGACCATTCGAAGCGACCGCCCTTCGCCCGCTCCCGTGCGCATCGGCCTGTGCGGGGAGGGACCCGGCCGGGTGCAGGTCACGGCCGATGACGAGATCTGGATCGTCACCCTTGATGACGGTCGCTGCACGACCCTGATCGCCAAACCGGACCACCGGCAAATGGTCCTCGAGGCCATGGACGGGACTGTGTCACTGGATGACCTGCGCCTGACCCGCAGTACCCAGGGGGTCGAGCTCTCCAACCTCGGTGTGGTCGGCGCGACGCTCCGGGATCTGGCCTCGCGCGATCAGGCCGTGGTGGCGCGGGAGCTGGCGGCCTGGCAGCCGGCGCTGATCGTACTGGCCTTCGGCACCAATGAGGGGTTCGACGACAGGCTGGACCCGGTAGCCTATGAGGCGTTGCTGCGCGGGCAGATCACGCGGTTGCGGCGGCTGGCACCGGAGGCGTCCCTGATGATCCTGGGCGCGCCGGACGCCCTGCGGAGCGATGTCATCAACGGCTGTAGCGCTGATGGCGGACGCAGCCCTCCGCCGTCGCTGGCGCTGGTGCGCGACGTGCAACACAGGGTCTCAGCCGACATGGGTGTGGCGTTCTGGGACTGGCACGGACGGATGGGTGGCGACTGTTCGGCGGATCGGCTTGCGACCCGGGGCGAGCCCTTGATGTTGCGCGACCGGGTGCATTTCAGTTCGGCCGGCGCTGACTGGATCGGCGGCATGCTCCATGCCGACCTGATGACCGCCTTTGAGGCCTGGGCGGCGCGGCACAGGGGGGACGAATAGATGCTCTTCCCCACGCTCGCCTTCGGCGTCTTCTTCCTGTTCGTATATTTCACCGCCTGGTCGCTGGATCGCGAAAACGGGCGTCGCAAACTGTTCCTGCTGCTGGCCAGCTGGTTCTTCTATGCCCAGTGGGACTGGCGCTTCGTCGCCCTGCTGATCGCCTCGGCGGTGCTGAACTGGGGCATCGGGGCGCTGATCGCACGGCAGCCGGGGGCGAAGAAGGCCTGGCTGGTCGGCCTCGGGGTCGCGGCCAATCTGCTGATCCTCGGCTTCTTCAAATACTACGGCTTCTTCATCGAACAGGCCGGCGACCTGCTCATGCGGTTCGGCTGGGAGCGGGACCTGCCGCTGCTGCAGATCGTCCTGCCGGTCGGGATCTCCTTCTTCACCTTCCAGGGCATCAGCTATGTCGTGGACGTCCATCGCGGCAAGACGCCCCCGGCGAAGAGCCTGCTCGACGTCATGCTGCTGATGAGCTTCTTCCCGCATCTGGTGGCCGGGCCGATCGTGCGGGCCTCGGATCTGCTGCCGCAGTTCGACCGGGTCCCGCGGCTCACGCGGGAGATGGCGACCTATGGTCTGCTGCTGATCGTCTGGGGCCTGTTCAAGAAGACGGTGATCGCGTCGGAACTGTCGGTGAGCCTGGTCGATCCGGTGTTCTTCGACCCGTCTGCCTACTCCGGGTTCGACATCGCAGCGGCGACCTATGGCTATGCGGTTCAGATCTATTGCGACTTCTCGGCCTATTCGGACATGGCCATCGGCCTCGCCGCCCTGCTGGGCTATTCCTTCCCGCGCAATTTCGACCAGCCTTACCGTGCGTCATCGCTGCAGAGCTTCTGGCGACGTTGGCACATCAGCCTGTCCAGCTGGCTGCGGGACTATCTCTATGTGCCGCTGGGTGGCGGACGGAAGGGGCTGGCCTCGTCCTGCGTGAACGTCTTCATCACCATGGTCCTGGGCGGGCTCTGGCACGGGGCGGCCTGGACCTTCCTCGCCTGGGGGGCCCTGCACGGCGGGGTGCAGGTCATCGAGCGGCTGGGCCGGGCGGCCTTCGGCGACCGCAAGGTGGTGCCGACCGTGATCGGGGTGCTGGTCACCTTCCACATCGTCTGCCTCGGCTGGATCCTGTTCCGCGCCGAGAATTTCGAACTGGCCATGGCCATGCTGCAGGGGCTGGGCCGGGTCGGGCCGGTGACGGCGCTGACACCCTTGCTGCTGACCCTGATCGTGGGCGGCCTGGCCATGCACTGGCTGCCGCCGCGCGCCGTCGAGGGCGTGGCCGAGCGGCTGAAGGCGGCACCGTCGGTGACCCTGGGTCTGCTGATCGGGGCGGCCATTCTGCTGGTCGAGGCCGTCCGTCCCGAAGGCGTGGCCCCCTTCATCTATTTCCAGTTCTGAGGCGGCGATGACCGACGAACGCGATCCCCCTGAAATCCCCCTGGAGCCGTTTCAGGTCTACCGGCCGGAATCGCCCTTTCCGCCGCTCCATGAAAGCCTGCCGTCGGGACCGGCCGGGTCCGGCAGCGACTGGAACCAGAACGCCGGTGCCCAGGATCTGGTCGTCGTCCACAAGGCCGGGCGTGAGAACCGTCTGGTGGCCCTGGGGCGGTTCGCCTTTCCGCCCGCCCCACCGCTGGACGACGAAGGCCTCGCCGCCCGCGATCGCCGTTGGGCCGGCCGCACGATCCTGGTCAGTGCGGCCTTCCTGCTCGTGTTCAATGCCGTCTCGCCCCTGAACTGGTCGCGGCAGCAGGCTCCGTCCTGGCTGCAGGGCACGGTCCAGCAGATCTCCGGGGTCTGGGTCGGACAATTGGCGGTCTTCGGGGTCGACATGCCGCGACAGGGCGTGCGCGAAGCCTGGATGGCGGCGCGCGAAATGCGCTTCGCAGGTCAGGAACCGGCGCCGCCCGCGCCTTGACCGAAGCCTTGCCCGGACCCTAGCGTGCCGCAGCCCATCGGGGCCGGTCGTTTGGGGAGTTCATCATGCGTCATCGTCTGCTCGGCCGGGCCCTGCCCGCCTTTGTGCTTCTGGCCGCCCTGGCCGGCCCCGTGCTGGCGCAGGAGGGCCGGACCTATCAGCAGCCGCCGGCCCCGATCGCCGAGATTCTCGACACCCGCCCGACCCCGACACCCAGCCTGTCGCCCGACCGGACCATGCTGGCCCTGTTCGAGCGTGCCAACCTGCCGCCCATCGCCGAAATGGCCGAGCCGATGCTGCGGCTGGCCGGCTACCGGATCAATCCGCGCAACAACGGCCAGGCCAACAGCCGGGTGACCTGGCTGACAGGCCTCAGCTTCCAGCCCGTCGCAGGCGGACCCGCGCAGGCGGTCAGCCTGCCGGCCAATTCACGCTTCCTCTCACCCGGCTGGTCGCCGGACGGCCGCTCGGTGGCCCTGCTGATGGATGCGCTGACCGGGTTGGAGCTGTGGGTCGTGGACGTGGCCAGCGGCAGCGCGCGCAAGCTGACCGACGCCCGGGTCAATGCGGCCAGCGGCGGGGCCTTTGACTGGCTGCCGGACAGTTCGGGTCTGGTCGTCCGGATGACGCCGCAGGGGCGGGGCCCGGCCCCGGACGTCAGCCGTCCGCCTGAAGGCCCGATCGTCGAGGAGAGCTTCGGCCGCACGGCCCCCGCCCGGACCTATCAGGACCTGCTGTCGAACGCCGGGGATGAAGCCCTGTTCGAATACTATTTCACCTCCCAGCTGACCCTGGTCCCGCTGGCAGGGCAGGCGCGCACGCTGGGGACGGCGGCCGTCTATCTGGGGTCGGGCGTCTCGCCGGACGGTCGCTATGTCCTGCAAACCCGGGTGCGTCGGCCCTACAGCTATGTCGTCCCCGCAGCCCTGTTCCCGGCCGATGTTCTGGTGACGGATATGGAGGGCGTGGTCGTGCACCGGGTCGCCGACCTGCCGCTGCGCGACAACATCCCGACGCCGTTCGACTCCGTGGCGCCGGGCCCGCGCTCGGCCCAGTGGCGGGCCGACGCGCCTTCGACCCTGGTCTGGGTCGAGGCCCAGGACGGCGGCGATCCCCGCACCCCGGCCGAGGTGCGCGACCGGGTGTTCACCCTTGAAGCCCCGTTCGATTCTGCACCGACGCCGCTGATCGATCTGAAGGACCGCTTCGCCGGCCTGGTCTGGGGCGATGCCGATACGGCGCTGGTCGTCAGCCGACAGTTCAACAGCCGACGCGAGACCCGCTATCTCGTCGATCCGTCGAACCCCGGACAGGAGCGGGTCCTGCTGGAGCGGAACTATCAGGACCGCTACAACGATCCGGGCTCCCCGGTGACCGAACCCAATGCCAGCGGCTTCCCGGTCATGCGTTTTACCGCCGACCGCACCCGTGTGCTCATGACCGGTGCCGGGGCGACGCGGGCGGGGGAGTATCCCTTCCTGTCGAGCATGGACCTCGTCACCGGCCTGATGGAGCGGATCTGGACCTCGGCGGACGGGGTCTATGAGAGTGTCGTCGGCATCCTCGATGAGGACGGTCGCCGCTTGGTGACTCGGCGGGAGACCCGCAACGATCCGCCCAATCTCTTTGTCCGTGATCTGGACGCCGATGCGACGCCGCTGACCAGCTTCACGGATCCGGCCCCACAGATGGCCGGGGTGACGAAACAGCTGATCAGCTACACCCGCGCCGACGGTGTGCAACTGTCCGGGACGCTGTATCTGCCGGCCGGCTACGACAAGGATCGCGACGGGCCGCTGCCGCTGGTCATGTGGGCCTATCCGGCCGAGTTCACCGACGCCGCCGTGGCGGGTCAGGTGGTCGACACCGCCAATCGCTTCACCCGGCCGGGCGGCATCAGCCACCTGTTCCTGCTGACCCAGGGCTATGCCGTGCTGGACGACCCCTCGATGCCGATCGTCGGCGTCAACGGGGCCGAGCCCAACGACACCTATATCCAGCAGCTGACCGCCAGCGCCGAGGCGGCGGTTGAGGCCGTTGTCGGCATGGGCGTCGCCGACCGCGACCGCATCGCCGTCGGGGGGCACAGCTACGGGGCCTTCATGACCGCCAACCTGCTGGCCCACACCGACCTGTTCCGCACCGGCATCGCCCGGTCGGGGGCCTACAACCGTACCCTGACCCCGTTCGGCTTCCAGGCCGAGCAGCGCACCTACTGGGAGGCCGGCGACACCTATACGGAGATGTCCCCCTTCACCTTCGCCAACCGGGTCAATGAGCCGATCCTGCTGATCCACGGCGAGGCGGACGACAACTCCGGGACCTTCCCGGTCCAGTCAGAGCGGTTCTATGCCGCGCTCAAAGGCAATGGTGCCAATGTCCGCTACGTCGTCCTGCCGCTCGAGGCCCACGGCTACCGGGCGCGGGAGTCGGTCGGCCACACCCAGTGGGAGATGACCCGCTGGCTGGACCGGTATCTGAAGAACGCCGGGCCGCGTTGACGGCTCCCGGACGCAAAACCCGGAATTCGCTGGCGAGGTTACTCGCTCTGCTCGCAGCCGTGAGTGTCCTCCTTCTCCTCGGGGCTATCGGCGTCATCACCTATGATTGCCTTGCGCTGGGGATGTGTCCCTGACGGCGAGGGATGAGACGCCCGCCCCTTGTCATCCCCGACGGAGCGAAGCGGAGATCGGGGACGGTGACGGTGCACACCCTGACCTCTCCCGGACAGCCCGCTTGGGCTGAGCCGGGAGGCAGGCGGACGTCCGTGCGGAATTCCGAAGCGTATGGCTTTCAGACCAGCGTCGGCTCTGAACGACCCGGCGATGTCTCCGCCGCCCGTCTCCCGGCTCAGCCCAAGAGGGCTGTCCGGGAGCATGGAGAGGTTGGCAGCTTCGTCCCGGCTCTCCGCTTCGCTTCGGCCGGGATGACAAGCGCTACAGCGAAGAGCGCAAGGATCACACCTCGACGATCGGTCCCAGCCCGTCGGCGTCGCGCGCCACGGTGAAGGTCTTCAGCACGCCCGCCTCATAGGGTTTGGCGAACAGGGTCGAGACGGTGCGCAGCTCGGCCTTCACCTGATCGGGCGTCAGGGTCAGGAGGACATAGCCCTTGGCCGACTGGTCGCAGAAGATGACCTCGTCATTGGCCTGCATCAGGGCGGCGCCCAGCGGCATCCGGGGCACGGCGTCGCCGGGCGAGGGGCTTGAGATGGCGCTGGTTCCGAACTCGACGCCCCGGCGTGCGCCCGCCGCGTCCTTCAGTTCGTCGACCCAGAAGGCGTGGCTGTCGCCGGCCAGTACGATGGGCTGGACGCCCGCCTCGGCAAAGGCGGCGTACAGCCGCTCGCGGCCGGCCGGATAGCCGTCCCAGCTGTCGAGATTGAACGGAACGCCCAGCTTGAACAGCTCGATCGACTGGCGGACCTGAGCCCGGACGGCGGCGGGCAGGGTGGCCAGCAGGCCCGCAATCTGCAGCGGATTGGCCATGGTGGTGATGTCGGGACCCTGGACGCGGGCCATGACGACCTGGTTGCCGATCACCTGCCAGGGCTTGCCAGAGGCCCGGGAGGCTTGAAGCGTCGACCGGATCCAGTCGCGCTGACCGTCTCCCAGCAGGTCGCGGGCCGGGTCATTGCGCTTCCTCTGGAAGGCTGCGACGTCGGGACGACCGTCCACGACCGGCATGTCGGTCAGGTAACGCAGCTGTTCGCCGCGCGCGAGCAGACGGGTCTCGACCATCAGTAGGCTGGCCAGGTCGCCGAAGTCGAAGCTGCGGTAGATGGCTTCGGGCGTCAGGCCGCCGGCCGGCTCGCGGATCGGCATCCACTCGAAATAGGCCTTCAGCGCCGCCGCCTTGCGCGTGGCATAGTCGCCCTCGCTGGCCGCCGTGTGGTTTTCGGCGCCCTGGGTCCAGGCGTCATTGGTGACCTCGTGGTCGTCCCAGACGCAGATGAAGGGGGCGCGGGCGTGGGCGGCCTGAAGGTCAGGGTCGGACTTGTACTGGGCGTGGCGGGTCCGGTAGTCGGCCAGGGAAACGATTTCGTGGGCCGGTTCGGGCATCCGGCCCAGCGGTGTCCCCGAGGTCATGCCGTAGTCGTCCGACCCGGCTCCGTATTCATAGATGTAGTCGCCGAGGTGAACGACGGCGTCGACCCGCTCAAGCTTCGAGACGGCGTCCCAGGCGTTGAACAGGCCGCCGGGGTAAAGCTGGCAAGAGGCGACGACCAGAACGACGTCCGGGGTCGGGCCCTCGGGCAGGGTGCGGGCGCGGCCATGCGGCGATCGGGTTTCGCCGGCGGTGAAGGCGTAGCGATACTCCACGCCCGGCTGCAGGCCGGAGACCGGAATCTTGACGGTGAAGTCCCGGTCGGGGCCGGCCTCGACGGTGCCGGAGCCGACCGAAGCCGCGGCATCCCCGTCGCGCCAGACCGACCAGTCCACCCGGACTGCCCGGACCGACGGGTCGGCCGGGGTGACCCGGGTCCAGATCACCATGCCGTCCGGCCGGGGGTCTCCCGATGCGACACCGTGGAGGAAGGCGATGGACGAGGCCTGTCCGGCCGCGGCGGGGGTGGCGACACCCGCCGCACCCGCTCCGAAAAGGCTGAGAAGGTCGCGGCGGTGCAGGGTCATTCAGGGCGTCCTAGTAGCGAACGCTGAGGACGGCACCCCAGGTGCGGGGTTCGCCGGCGATGAAGGTCGGCACACCCAGCGAGTCCCCGGTGTTGCCGGCGTCCTTGATGTATTCCTCGTCCAGCAGATTGTCGCCGAACACCTCAACGCCCCAGTTGGCGTCGGACGGCCGGTAGCGGATCCGCAGGTTCATCAGGCCGTAGCTGTCCTGGACTTCGTCCACGACGGTGTCGGGCACGAAATTGGTGGTCTGCAGGCTGGCGCGATCGTTGTTGTCGTCGAAGAAGGTCTCGGACTGCCAGCTGTAGGTCGGCTGGACCTCGACCATGCCGCCGAACAGGCCCGTGCGCCAGGTCGCACCGATCGAGGCGCGGTTGTCGGGCGACAGGCGGAACTTGTTGCCGTCGAAGATGCCCGCCTCGAAGCGCGAGTGATTGTAGCTGTAGGTGGCGAACAGATCGAGGCTGTCCGATGGGCTGAAGAAGGCCTGGCCCTCGAAGCCGTAGGAACTGGCCTCACCGGCATTGGTGGTGATGAACTGGGTCCCGACCTGAACCGTGGTCTGGAAATTCTGGTAGTCGTAGAGATAGACCGCACCGTCGAGGCGGAGGGCTCCACCCATCATCGCGGTCTTGGCACCGACCTCGTAGCTGTCGACCGTTTCGGCGTCGACGAAGGTGAAGGTCGGGGCGGCGAAAGGCTGCGACGGCGAGCGTGCTGCGAGCACGGCCGGGCGACGGCCGCGGGCGTAGTTGGCGTAGAGGCTGGTGTTGTCGGTCGCCTCATAGCGGCCGGTGACGCGCCAGGTGACGCCGTCGTCCTCGAGGTCCTGGCTGATCACCGAGCCGTTGCCGGCGGTCGGCTGGAAGGTCAGGCCGAACAGCGGGAAGGCGGACGTGACCGGCGCCGTGGCGGCACCCGGCTGGGCCAGCTGGAAGACATAGCCATTGGCCACGGCACCGAGGGCGGCCGCCTGGGTCAGAGAGGCCGGAGTGCCCTGGGCGATCAGGGCGTTGATCTGGGCCGTCAGGCCCTGCACTGCCAGCAAGCCGCCGAGGATCGAGCGGCCGTTCAGGGCGGCCGTGGAGATCGAGGTGGTCTTCTCGTCCTGGGTGAAGCGGATGCCGGCCGCGAACTCCAGCCGGTCCGTCGGGCGCCAGGTCAGGTCGCCGAACACGTCAAACGATTCCAGGGCGCTGGCGTTCGTACCGGTCTCGATATGCGAGGCCTTCAGATTGTTGCGGATGCCCGCAATGAACGGCGCGGGAATGCCGAAGCCGGCCAGGATGGGGTCAAGCAGGGCAGGATTGGAGAAGGCGATCAGCGGCAGGGCGGTGGTGCCGGCCGCCATCGGGTTACCGTCCAGCAGACCGGCCAGCTGGGCCAGGGCGACGCGTTCGTTGAACTCGGTCGGCGTGCGCTGGAAGCCGTCTTCATTGAAATAGCCGGCGCCGATGAAGCCCGAGATCTGGCCGCCGTTGTCCCAGTTCAGGCGGAACTCCTGGCTGAACTGGTCGCCCTGGGCGTCTTCACCCGCGATCAGCAGGGGCAGGGAGATGCCGTCCGGATCGAAGGTCTCGTAGGAGTCGAAATCGCGGTAGGCCGTGGTCGAGGTGAAGGTCAGGCTGTCAGAAAAGTCAAAGCGGCCGATACCGGTCAAGCCACGAACAGTCCGGTCGAGGCCGAGGAATTTGCCGCCGTCGAAATTGGCCGAGGGCGTCAGGGCCGCACCGTCCCACGGATCGCGGCCGCCGAGGATGGCACCCGTGTTCGGGTCGGCCGGCGAATAGGCCATGGCCTTGAACGAGGTGCCGGGGCCCTGGTCGGTCTGGTAGTTGGCGATCACATCGTAGCGGAAGGCACCGGTCGGCTCGAAGGCCAGGCCGAGACGGTAGGCATAGGTCTGAAAGCCGTTGTAGTCGGGCCCGCCGAGCAGGTTCTCGACATAGCCGTCCCGGGTCTTCATCCGGGTCGAGAAGCGCAGGGCCAGCATGTCATTGATGGGGGCGTTCACCATCGCCTCGACCATGGTGTAGTCCAGATTGCCGAACGCCATACGGCCCGCCGCGTCGAAGGCACCGATGTCGGCCTTGTTCTGGATCACATTGATCGCGCCGATCAGGGCCCCACGACCGTAGAGGGTCGACTGCGGACCCTTGGCAATCTCGACGCGCGCGATGTCGAACAGTTCGACATAGGAGCCGCGCGACTTCGAGATCGAGACGCCGTCCTGATAGACCGAAACCCGCGGTTCGCTGGTGGCTTCACCCGAGTCCGAGGTGATGCCGCGCATCACGAAGCCCGGGTTGTTGGGAGACTGGTTCTGCACCAGCAGGCCGGGGGTGAAGGCCGAAAGTTCCTCGAAATCCTGGACGCCGAGGTTTTCCAGGGTGTCGCCGCTGTAGGCTGTCAGGGCGAAGGGCACTTCGGTGGCGCTCTGCTCGCGCAGCTGGGCGGTCACGATGACCTCGTCCAGCTGGGCCGGTTCGGCGGTCTGCGCGGCGGCGCCGCCCGCGAGGCTCCAGGCGAGCCCGAGCGCGCTCGCGCCGAGCAGGATGGACGAACGATGTGTGCGCTGAATCATGATGGCCCCCGACAAATACAAAGGTCCGCGTAACCCGGCTTCGTGCCGGGTCAGCGACACAGCGACGACCACACGGTGAACCTGCTGAGTCCGGGTTGTGATGATCCGTCCGTGGACCGCCTATGAAGTCGCTGCCGTCTCGGCCGGCTGCGGGGCGGGCCACCATGGTCCGGTCCGCTCATGCGACGACACGGAACCTTTGCGGCGGCGCAATATTCCTGTTGCGCCAGCCCCGTTTGTCGGGCCACGCTGCAAGAACGTTGCAGCGGGAGCAGCATGGCCTTCGACGAAATGTCAGGTGACGGCGGGGGAGTCCGCGACAGCTATCGCGGACTCGCGCGCTGGCTGGCCGACGCCCCCGATGGCCTGCTGCAGGCGCGGTCGCGTCAGGCGGAGCTGTTCTTCCGCCGCATGGGCATCACCTTCGCCGTCTATGGCGATGCCGAGTCCAGCGAGCGGCTGATCCCGTTCGATGTGGTTCCCCGCATCATCGGTGCCTCTGAATGGGCCGGGCTTGAGGCCGGGCTGACGCAGCGGGTCCGGGCGATCAACCTGTTCCTGGCCGACGTCTATGGCGCCCAGGAATGCCTGAAGGCCGGCATCGTCCCGGCCGAGCTGATCCTGACCAATCCCCACTATGTGCCCGAGATGCAGGGCCGACGGCCCCCGCGCGGGGTCTGGGTGCATATCGCCGGCGTCGATCTGGTGCGGACCGGCGAGGACGGCTTCTATGTGCTGGAGGACAACTGCCGCACCCCGTCCGGGGTCTCCTACATGCTCGAGAACCGCGAGATGATGATGCGGTTGTTCCCCGACCTGTTCGCCGACTATCCGGTGCGGCCGGTGGAGACCTATACCGACATGCTGCTGGCCAGCCTGCGCGGGTCGGCACCCGAGGCGGCGGGGGGCGATCCGACCATCGTCGTCCTGACGCCCGGGCCGTTCAACTCGGCCTATTACGAACACTCCTTCCTGGCCGACAAACTGGGCGTCGATCTGGTCGAGGGACGTGACCTGTTCGTCGACGACGGCAAGGTCTTCATGCGCACGACCCAGGGCCGTCAGCAGGTCGATGTGATCTATCGGCGGATCGATGACGACTTCCTCGACCCCCTGACCTTCCGGCCGGACTCGACCCTGGGCGTTCCCGGGCTGATGACCGCCTATCAGGCCGGCACGGTGACCATGGCCAATGCGGTCGGCACCGGCGTCGCTGACGACAAGGCCGTCTACACCTACATGCCCGAGATCATCCGCTTCTTCACCGGCGAGGAGCCGATCCTGAAGAACGTCCCGACCTGGCGCTGCCGCGAGCCGGAGGCGCTGAAGGAGGTGCTGTCGAAACTGGACCAGCTGGTGGTCAAGGAGGTCGGCGGCTCGGGCGGCTATGGCATGCTGGTGGGACCGGCCGCGACCCGGGCCGAGATCGAGGCCTTCCGCAAGAAGCTGATCAACGATCCCGACGACTTCATCGCCCAGCCGACGCTCGATCTGTCGACCACGCCGACGCTGGACAAGGGCGAGCTGCACGGCCGCCATGTCGACCTGCGGCCGTTCGTCCTGTCGAGCCCTGACGGGGTCAGGGTCGCGCCCGGCGGCCTGACCCGCGTGGCGCTGAAGCCCGGCTCGCTGGTGGTCAACTCCAGCCAGGGCGGCGGCACCAAGGACACCTGGGTGCTGGACGTCTGATGCTCTCCAGAACCGCAGACAGCCTGTACTGGACCGGTCGCTATATCGAGCGGGCGGACTTCCTCGCCCGCATCCTTGAGGCGACCTTGCGCCTTGCCGCCATTCCGACGCGCGGCGACGGCGATGCCGAGACGGTCTGGGCCAGCGCCCTGGCCTCGGCCGGCGCACCCAGGGCCCTGGGCCGTTCGCCGACCGAAAAGTCGGTGCGGGAGTATCTGGCTTTCGCGCCCGACAACGCCTCGTCCATCACCGCCTGCATCACCCGCGCCCGCACCAATGCCCGCTCGGTCCGCACCGCCCTGACGGTCGAGCTGTGGGAGGCGATCAACGGGGCCTGGAACGGGCTGGAGGAACAGGGCCAGCCGACCCGGCGCGACGAGTTCGCGCGTTTCCTGGAGTGGGTGAAGACCGTCACCCTGTCCGTCGAGGGCGCGACCAGCCGGACCATGCTGCGCAACGACGGCTACTATTTCCTGCGGCTGGGCGCAGCCATCGAGCGGGCTGACAACACCGCCCGGCTGCTGGATGTGAAATACCATCTGCTGCTGCCCGAGGGGGAGCGGGTCGGCGGGCAGCTGGACTATTTCCAGTGGACCACCCTGCTGCGCGAGGTCTCGGCCCTGACCGCCTATCGCTGGGTCTATCGCGACAGCGTCAAGCCCTGGCTGGTGGCCGACCTGCTGGTGCTGAACCGGCAGATGCCGCGCTCGCTGGCCAGCTGCCAGGCCTCGATCGTGCGCTACCTGGAACGGCTGGCCAATGACTATGGCCGACGGGGCCCGGCGCAGCGGCTGGCGGCGGAACGGATGCGGGCGTTCGACAGTTCGCGCATGGAGGACATCTTCCAGTCCGGGCTGCACGAATACATCCAGGCCTTCCTCGCCGAGAATGGCCGGCTGGGCCAGGCCATCCATGACCAGTATCTGAGCTGATCCGTGCGCATCAGTATCGACCACGCGACCACCTATGCCTACGACCGGGCGGCGCGTTTCATCATCCAGACACTGAGACTGACGCCCCGCTCTTCCGAGGCCCAGCAGGTCCGCAACTGGCGGGTCGAGACGGACGTCGACGCGCGGCTGCGCAAGTCCGAGGACGCGTTCGGCAACATCGTCCACACCCTCTACACCGAACAGCCGACCCAGAGCCTGACGGTGCGGGTCTCGGGCGAGGTGGTGACCACCGATACGGCCGGGGTCGTTCCGGCGGGGCAGGAGACGCTGTCGCCGCTGGTCTTCCTGCGCGACACCGCCCTGACGCGGCGCGACAAGCTGATCGGGGTCTTCGCCTCGGAGTTCTCGGCCCATCCGCCGCTGGAGCGGCTGCACCGGCTGATGGCCGGCATCCACGGATCCGTGGCCTTCGAGGTCGGGGTGACCACCCCCACCCATACGGCGGCCGAGGTCCTGGCCCTGGGGCGCGGCGTCTGCCAGGACCATGCCCATGTCTTCATCGCCTGCGCGCGGCAGATGGGCACGCCGGCGCGCTATGTTTCGGGCCACCTGCTGCGCCGTGACGGCAGGGACGATCAGGAGGCCGCCCACGCCTGGGCCGAGGCCTGGATCCCCGATCTGGGCTGGGTCGGGTTCGATCCGGCCAACGGCATCTGCGCCACCGACCGCCATGTCAGGGTCGCGGCCGGCCTCGACTATCGCGGTGCGGCCCCCGTGCGCGGGGCCAGCTACGGCGGCGGGGGCGAGCGGCTGGCGGTGCGGCTGAACGTGCGTGATGCCGACATGCAACAGGAACAGCAGCAGGCGTAGGCCATGGGTTATCCGTTGCGGGAATCTGTTAGCCTGCGCGTCATGACGGACGGGCAGTGGGGATTGCGCGCCGCATGACCTATTGCGTGGGCATGCTGGTGGAGGACGGGTTGGCGATGATCGCTGACACGCGCACCAATGCGGGCGTCGACAGTATCTCGACCTATCGCAAGCTGCATGTCGTCGATCGTCCGGGCGAGCGGGTGCTGGGCATCTGCACGGCCGGCAATCTCTCCGTCACCCAGACAGCCCTCGCCATGGCGCGGGAAGGCGTCCATCTCAACGTCGGCGAGCCGGCCGAGACGCTGGAGACGGCACCGACCCTGTTCCGGTGTGCCCAGATCCTGGGCCACGCCCTGCGCAGCGTCCGGCTGTCGATCGCCCCGGCGCTGGAGGCGGACAGTCTGAACACCTCGGCCTCGATGCTGCTGGGCGGCCAGATCAACGGCGGCCAGATGGCGCTGTACCTGATCTACAGCCAGGGCAATTTCATCGAATGCGGCCGCGACACACCCTATCTCCAGATCGGTGAACTGAAATACGGCAAGCCCATCCTCGAGAGCGGCCTCGCCTTCGATACGCCGCTGGCCGAGGCGGTGAAACTGGGTCTGATCTCGTTCTCGACCACGATGCGGTCGAACGTCGGTGTGGGCGCACCGTTCGATGTCCTGACCCTTCGCCGGGACTATTTCAGCGGCGACCAGCGGCGCATCGAAGAGGACGACTCCTATTTCGCCGACCTGCACCTGCGCTGGACCCAGGCCCAGGCCGCCGCACGCCGGGCGATGCCCGAACCGCCCTGGATGAAACGTCCCCGACCCTCGGTGGTCGAGGGCTGAGCGGCACCGGCGGAACCGCGAACGGTCCCGCCGGACACCACAGTCTCCGGTCCGTCAGTGGCCGTGGCCGTCGGTCTCGACCTCGGTTGCCCCTGCCGCCCAGCCTTCGCCGCCGGCCTCGGCGAACCAGAAGGGAGCGCGGGCCCGCTGACGCGGCGCGACCTCGTTCATGCCGGAGTCGTAGACGCGGCCGTTGGCGATCGTGAAGGCGATCGAGGTGGTGTTGCGGATGTTCTCCAGCGGGTTCTGGTCCATCACCACCATATCGGCCAGCTTGCCGACCTCCAGGGAGCCGATGTCCCGGTCCAGTCCCAGGGCGCGTGCGCCGTTCAGGGTGCCGGCGCGGATCACGTCCATCGGGGCCATGCCGCCCTGGGCCAGGCTCCACAGCTCCCAATGGGCCGCCAGTCCCTCGCGCTGGCCATGGGCGCCGATCAGGACGCTGACGCCCTGTTCGGACAGCCGCGTCGCCTCGCGGGCGATCGAGATGTGGTTCCACTCATTGTCGGGCAGGGTCTCCGGCCGCCGAGCGCGGGAGTCTAGGATTCGGCGCGGCACGTATTGGGTCAGGATCGGATGGTTCCAGACCTCGCTCTCCTGGTACCAATAGTTTTCGCCGTAGCTGCCGCCATAGGCCACGACCAGGGTCGGGTTGTAGGCCACCCCCGTCTGGCGCCACAGCTGGTGGACGTCGTCATAAAGACGGGCCAGCGGGATCGAGTGTTCGATCGTGGTGTGGCCGTCGACGATCATCGACATATTGTGCTGGAACAGCGAGCCGCCCTCGGGGACGACCATCATGTGCAGCTGGCGCGCGGCCTCGATGATCTGCTGACGCTGGTCACGCCGCGGCTGGTTGTAGCTCTTGACGCTCCAGGCCCCGGCCGCCTGCATGCGCCGCAGGGTCGACAGGGCATCGTCGAGGTCATCGACCTGGGCGGTGAAGGCCGTGCTGGCCCCGTAGAGAATGGTGCCGGTCGAGAAGATGCGCGGCGCGATGATCCGGCCGGTGCGGCCCAGTTCGCTGTGGGCGAAGATCTCGCTGGTATCGGCCGAGGGGTTGTGGATCGTGGTCACGCCGAAGGCCAGAGAGGCATAGTCGACCCAGCTCTGTTCGGGGATGATCTCGTCCGACCCCATGGAGCCGTGCCAGTGGGCGTCGACCAGGCCGGGCATGATGGTCTTGCCGGCCATGTCCATGACCGGGACGCCGGCCGGAACGGGGGTGCTGGAAGCCGGACCGATGGCCTCGATCCGGTTGCCGTTGACGATGACCACCCCGTTTTCGATGACCTCGGTGCCGTTCATGGTGATCAGCCGGGCCCCGGTCAGGGCCATCCGGCCTTCGGGCCTGTCCGCCTGGGCGCTGAAGCCGAGGTTGATCCCGGCCTCGTCCGGCTTCGGCAGTTCGTCGGGCGCGCCGTCGACGAAGGTGAAGGCCTGGTTCAGGTCGCGGGTGAACAGTTCCGGCCCCAGCGACCATTGCAGCCGCTGCGAGTCGCCTGACCAGCTCAGCCATTCGCCGGCGTCGCGGGTGACCCGGGCCTGCGGCAGGGACTTGCCTTCGGCGCTGATGGCGACGGGGCGGCCCGCCATGACGAAGGGGGCGACATAGGCATTGAACCGCTCGGTCCAGCCGATCCAGTTCCCGTCGGGCGAGACAGCGAACTCGCTGGCCCATTCCGAGGTCAGGTGGGTGCGCTCGTCCTCACCGTCGAGATTGACCGAGATCAGGGTCTGTTTGTCGCCGTCGCGGCCCTGCAGGAAGACCCGGTCATTCTCGGCGCCGAACTGCGGGCTGGAGCCGTCGTCGGTCATGAAGACCGGCGCGCCGCCGGCCGCGGGGATGCGATAGACGCCGGGATCGCGGCTCCACAGGGCACTGGTCAGGAAGCCGTCGCTGACGGTGCGATAGACGATGGTCCGGCCGTCCGGCGAGAAGGTCGGCTCGATATAGTGGCCGGGGTTGGGGGTCACCACGCGACCCGTACCGCCGCTGACGGGCACGACGCGGACCGAGCCGAATTCCTGGTCGTCCCAGGTCGTATAGACGATGGAACGGCCGTCGCGGGACCAGTTGGGATAGAGCTCGAAATGGTCGGTCTGGCGCGTCAGCCGGCGTGCCGTTCCGGTCGGCAGGTCCCGGATCCACAGAGTGCCGAGCGCCTCGAACACCACCTTGGTCCCGTCCGGCGAGGGTCGGGCCCAGCGGATCATGCGGACGTCGAAGGTATCGGGTGCCACCTCGACGGGGAAACGCACCGTGTCCTGCACCCGCCGGGTGTCGGCGACGTGGAAGGGGATGTCCGTCACGGCCTGGGTGCCGACCTCGACACGCTGGATCCGGCCGTCGGCCCAGAAGACGATGGAGCGGTTGTCGGGGGTCCAGCTGATCGCCGGATAGACGCCGTGGATGGCCCAGGTTTCCTGCAGGTCGCGGTCGAGGCCCGAGAAGACCGGCGTCTCACGCCCGGACTCGATGTCCATGACATAGAGCGTCGACTGATAGCGAACCCGGCGGATGAAGGCGATCGACTTGCCGTCTGGCGAGGGCGTCGGGCGGATCGAGCCGCCGGGGCCGGTGATATAGGGATCGATCTCGCCGGTCTCGCGATCCAGACGGCGGATGATGTAGATCTGGTCGTTGACGTCCTTGGAGTATTCGAAGGTCGTGCCCGGCGTGGCGTCGTCGCTGAAATAGACATAGCGGCCGTCCGGCGAGAAGGCGGGCTCGCCCGTGTCCTTCTGCTGGGTCCGGCGCTCGGTCATCTGCACGCCGTTGCCGCCCGAGCGGTGGTACATCCAAAGCTCGCCGGCTCCCAGCGAGCGGGACGAGGTGAAATGCTTCCGCGCCACGATGAACTGGCCGTCCGGCGACCATTCCGGCTGGTTCAGCAGGCGGAAGGTCTCCTTAGACACCTGCGTCGGGTTGGAGCCGTCGGCTTCCATGATCCAGATGTTGTCGCCGCCGGCCCGGTCCGAGGTGAAGGCGATATGGCGGCCGTCCGGCGACCATTTCGGCTGCATGTCCCAGGCCACGCCCGAGGCGATGGCCCGCGCCTCGCCGCCCGAGACCGGCATGACATAGATGTCGCCCAGCAGGTCGAAGACGATGGTCTGGCCGTCGGGGCTGACGTCCAGCGACATCCACGTCCCGCGGGTCACGTCGATCGAGATGTCACGCGACGGGCCGGGCGGATTCTGCACATCCCATTTGGGGGCCTCGGCCGATGCCTCCGCAGGCGCGGCGGCGGGCGCTGCCGTTTCGGCGCCGGCGACCGGCCCGGGCGTCTGGGCCCGGGCGGGACAGGCGAGCGCCAGCAGGGCGACCGTGGTCAGAAAAGCGCGCTTCATGGTGTGTCATCCCCGGGGACAGGTGCGGACGTCTCTCGCCGCCGTCAGCGGCCGCGTCCTTGGCCGGGGGAGATGAACATTGTCGGGGGCCGGAAGTCCAGTGGTCGGACCATCCCGCCCCGGACCGCCTCGTCAGTGACCCTGGCGGAGAACGATGGTGGGTGATGCAGGGTTCGAACCTGCGACCCGCTGATTAAGAGTCAGCTGCTCTACCAACTGAGCTAATCACCCGGACCATTCGTCCGGCGCATGCCACGCAAGGCCCGTGCCGTCTCATCCTTTGCCAGTCGGGAGACCGGTTTCGGGGAGGAGCGTTCGTAAGGGGAATGCCTCTCGCGTGCAAGGAGATTCAGGGTTCCGTTTCGGTTTGTCGCAGGACGGGCTAGGGTCCCGTGAATCAGCCGCCGGGGAGCGGCGACGGGGGAAACGACCATGGCCTTCTGGAACCGCCGGCGCTCGATCGACGCCATGCTGGCCCCGCACGACGGGCCGGCGCTGAAGAAGACGCTGGGCTGGCCGCATCTGATGGCGCTCGGCGTCGGCGCGATCGTCGGCACCGGCATCCTGACCCTGATCGGAGTCGGGGCCGGCCTGGCCGGTCCGGCGGTGATGATCAGCTTCGCCCTGGCCGGGCTGGTCTGCGCCTGCGCCGCCCTGGCCTATGCCGAGCTCTCGACCATGATGCCGGCGGCGGGCAGTGCCTATACCTATTCCTACGCCGTGCTGGGCGAGCTGATCGCCTGGATCGTCGGCTGGAGCCTGATCCTCGAATACTCGCTGGTCGTGTCGGCCGTGGCCGTGGGCTGGTCGGGCTATGCGACCGGATTCCTCGCCGGACTGGGCATCGAGCTGCCGGCCATGCTGGCGGCGGGACCGCATGTCGAGGGCGGGCTGGTCAACCTGCCGGCGGTGTTCATCATCGCCGTGGTGACGGGTTTGCTGCTGCTGGGCACCCGCGAGAGTGCGACGCTGAACGCCATCCTCGTGGTCATCAAGATCGTCGCCCTGATCGCCTTCGTGGCCATCGCCCTGCCGGCCTTCGACCCTGCCAACTTCACCCCCTTCATGCCCAATGGCTTCGGATCGCCCGCCCTCCCGTTCGCGGAGCAGATCACCGGCCAGCCCGTGGTCCAGACCGGGGTCATGGCGGCGGCGGCGATCATCTTCTTCGCCTTCTACGGCTTCGACGCCATCTCGACGGCCGCTGAAGAAACAAAGCGGCCCGAGCGCGATCTGGCCATCGGCATCGTCGGCTCGATGGTGGTCTGCACCGCCCTGTATCTGGTCGTGGCCGCTGCCGCGATCGGGGCCCGCCCGGTGGCCAGCTTCGCCGAAAGCCCCGAACCCCTGGCCCTGATCCTGCGCGAGATGGGGCAGGGCACGGCGGCGCAGTGGATCGCGGTCTCGGCCGTGGTCGCCCTGCCGACCGTGCTGCTGGCCTTCCTGTTCGGCCAGAGCCGAATCTTCCTCGGCATGGCGCGCGACGGCCTGCTGCCGCGCCGTCTGGCCAAGGTCTCCTCGCGCGGCGTGCCGGCGGTGGTGACCATCTTCACCGCCATCGTGGTGGCGGGCCTCGCCGGCGTCATGCGGCTGGACGAGCTGGCCTCGCTGGCCAATGCCGGAACGCTGGCGGCCTTCGCGGCGGTCGGTGTCTGCCTGATCGTGCTGCGCATCCGCGATCCGCACCGCCCGCGTGTCTTCAAGGCACCGCTCTGGTGGCTGGTGGGGGCGATCACCATCGTCGGATGTGTGATCTTCTTCTTCAGCCTGCGGCCCTCGACCCAGCTGTATTTCCTCTACTGGAACCTCGCCGGTCTGGTGATCTATTTCGCCTGGTCCGCCTGGAACTCCCGGCTGGCCAAGGGCGAGGAGACGGCCGGCTGATGGCGCGACGTGACCTGTCCGGCGCGGTCGACTTCGCGGTTCTGGAGCGGATGACCGGCGGCGACGACGCCATCACCGAGGAGGTGCTGGACCTCTTCACCCAGCAGGCGGCGATGTGGTCACCGCTGCTGGATGTGCGCGACGACGGCTGGCGCGACGCCGTCCACACCATCCGGGGGGCAGCGGCCGGCATCGGCGCTGACACGCTGGCGTCGGCCTGCCAGTCGGCCGAGGCATCGGACAAGGCCACGGCTCCCCCGCTGCTGGACCGGGTCAGGAACGCGCTGGAGATCGCCCTGGGCGATGTGGCGGCCTATCGGCATGAGCTCATGCTGCGGTCGCTGAAAGGCTGAGGCGGGGGGCTGCTAGCCGCGCGTCCGGTCGAACGTCTCGAACTCATGCGCGATGCAGCGGTCGATCAGGGTCCGCCAGACCGGCTCGGCGATGGCGGGCGACAGGCCGGCAGGACCGGCCGCGGCCAGCACCTTGGCGACCACATCCTCGATGCGGGCGTCGTCATGCACCACCGACCGGTCCGGCTTGATGCGGGCGGCGGCGTCCATATAGCGCTGGCGCTCGGCCAGCAGGGCGACGAGGGCGCGGTCCAGCGCATCGACGCCCTGACGCACCTCCACCATGGAGCGGCAGTCCTCCGGCGCGGTGCGCGGATCGATCGTGACGCTATCCGACAAAGGCGCGCTCCAGCACATAGTCGCCCGGCCCGGCGTTCGAGCCTTCCGTCATGCCGAAGCCTTCCAGCAGTTCGGCGGTTTCCTTGATCATGGCCATGGAGCCGCACAGCATGACCCGGTCGCGTTCGGGCGAGAAGCCGTGCGGCAGGCCGAGGTCGTCGAACAGGGCACCGGACGTGATCCGCTCCGTGATCCGCCCGGGGTGTTCGAACGGCTCGCGGGTGACGGTGGGATAGTAGGTCAGCTGGGCCCGGGCCTCCTCGCCGATCAGGGGATCGTCGTGGATGCCGGCGGTCAGGAAGTCACGGTAGGTCAGGTCAGCGACATGGCGCACCGTGTGGCAGACCACGACATGGCCGAACCGGCTGTAGGTCTCGGGATCGCGCACCACGCTGAGCCAGGGGGCCAGGCCCGTGCCGGTCCCGATCAGCCAGAGCCGCTCGCCGCCGGTCAGGGCGTCCAGCACCAGGGTGCCGGTCGGCTTTTTTCCCATCAGGACGGTGTCGCCCGGCTGGATCTTCTGCAGGCGCGAGGTCAGGGGGCCGTCTGGCACCTTGATCGACAGGAACTCCAGCTCTTCGGCCCAGCCGGGGCTGGCGATGGAATAGGCCCGGAGGACCGGCTTGCCGCCGTCCGCACCCGGCAGGCCGATCATGACGAACTCGCCGGAGCGGAAGCGGAAGTCGTCCGGGCGGGCGATGGCGAAGCTGAACAGCTGGTCGGTCCAGTGACGCACCCACAGCACTTCCAGCTCATGGAAGGCAGAGGCCTTTGCAGGCGGTGGGGCGGCAGCGGCGTCGGTCATTGCGCGCTTCTTAGGGGGTGAGAGGCGAGGGGGGAAGGGATGCGGATGTCGCGTCGGACATGTTCCGCAGCCACCCGGCCCGATGCTGTCTTCTCGCCCCTGATCATCGCATCCCTTTTCGCCCCTGACCGTGCCTTTCCGCCCCTCGATCCGACCTCGCCCGACCCCCGTTCACCGGCCTGCGACCGAAGCTGACGCACCCCTGTGTCTCTATGTGAAAGGGCCACGGGGACAGGGGATTTGGGCGGTTCGAAACACATCACGACGCTCGCATCGGGATCGACACGCTCCCCCGACGACGACTCCGCGCAGGGCTGCCCGACGGTGCGAAAATTTCCGGCGGCCACAGTGTACTTTCGACCCCTTTGCCGCGGGTGCGGAATCGGGGATGACGCCGGCCGAAACGACCGCTAGCGTCCGCCCCATGCGCAACAAACTCCTCGCCTCCACCCTGTTCCTCGCGGCGCTTTCGCCGTTCTCCGCCGTGATGGCGCAAACCGCAGATCCTGCGGTCCTGACGCCCGAGCGGGTGTTCGCCAATCCGTCACTGGCCGGGCCGGTGGCGCGGGGTGTCAGCCTGTCGCCGGATGGTGAGCTGGTGGCCTTCCTGCGCTCGCGGGAAGACGACGTCGATGTGCTGGACCTGTGGGCCGCGCCGACCGGTGAGGGCGAGCCGTTCAAACTGATCGACGCCCGCGCGCTGGTGCCCGACGCGGGCGAACTGTCGGAGGCCGAGAAGGCCCGGCGCGAGCGGATGCGGATCAGCCAGCGCGGCGTGGTCGAATATTCGTGGGACCAGCAGGGGCGCTACATCCTCGCCCCGCTCGAAGGCGACATCTTCCTCGCCGAGCGAGCGGGCGGGGCGGTGCGCCGCCTGACCGAGACCGCGGCCGACGAGATCGACGCCAAGGTCTCGCCCCGGGGCAATTTCGTCTCCTTCGTCCGTGATCAGGACCTGGTCGTGCTGGACCTGAACGGCAATCGCGAGACGGCCGTGACGACCGACGGCGAGGGCCTGATCACCTGGGCCACGGCCGAGTTCATCGCCCAGGAAGAGATGAACCGCGACACCGGCTACTGGTGGAGCCCGGACGAGCGCCGGATCGCCCTGCAACGCACTGACGAGAGCACCGTCGACATCATCCCGCGGCTCGACATCACCGGCGGCGGGGCCAGTGTGATCGAGCAGCGCTATCCGCGCGCCGGCCGGCCCAATGCCGTGGTCGAGCTGTATGTGCATGACCGGGACTCGGGCCAGCGGACCAAGGTCGATCTGGGCTCCAACCCCGACATCTATCTGGCCCGCGTGGACTGGTCCGCCGACGGCCGCACCCTCTATGTCCAGCGCCAGTCGCGCGACCAGAAGACGCTGGACCTGCTGAGTGTCGATCCCGCGACGGGGGCCTCGCGGGTGATCCTGACGCGGACCTCGGACGCCTGGGTGCCGCTGACCGACGACTTCAAGACCCTCGAAAACGGCAACTTCATCTGGTCGTCTGAAGAGACCGGCTGGCGGCACCTCTATCTCTACAACCGCGACGGCGGCCGTGTTCGGGCGATCACCGCGGGCGACTGGCCGGTCAAGACCCTGAACGGGGTCAACCAGCGCACGGGCGAGGTCTTCTTCACCGCCTCGATGCGTGACGGGGCGGAGCTGCCGATCGAGCAACAGATGTTCCGAGCCAGCCTGCGCCGGACCGTTGCGCCCGTGGCGGTGACGCCGGGCGGCGGCTGGTGGGGTGCGTCGATGAACCGGACGGGCACGGCCTATGTCGGCAACTACACCGACCTGGGCACCCCGGCGCAGTCGGCCCTCTATCGCGCCGACGGGACCTTTGTGCGGTGGATCGAGGAGAACCGGCTGGACGCCGATCATCCGATCTATCCCTATGTCTCGCGCCGGGGCGCAGTGACCTTCGGAACCCTGGAAAGCCATGGCGAGACCCTGGTCTGGCAGATGACCACACCGCCGGGCTTCGATCCGTCGAAACAGTATCCCGTGGTCATGCAGGTCTATGGCGGCCCCTCGGGCGGCGGCGTCCGTCGCAGCTGGCAGGGCGCGACCAATCAACTATTGACCGAGGCCGGTTACATCGTCTTCCGGCTCGACAATCGCGGCGAGGGCGATCGCTCGGCGGCCTTCAAACAGGCCCTGTATCTGCGCATGGGCCAACCTGAGATCGAAGATCAGGTGTTGGCGGCCAACTATCTGAGATCACTTCCCTATGTTGAGGACGACCGTATCGCCATGATGGGCTGGTCCTACGGTGGTTTCATGAGCCTGATGGCCCTGACCGAACCGGACATGGGCCTGGCCTCGGCCATCGCCGGTGCGCCGCCGACCGAGTGGAGCCTGTACGACACCCACTACACCGAACGGTTCATGTCGACGCCGGAACTGAACGCCGCGGGCTATGCCGCCTCGGACGCCATTCCGCGCCTGCCGAACCTGACGGGCCGTCTGCTGCTGCTGCACGGTATGGCCGACGACAACGTCATCCTCGAGAACTCCACGCGGGTCATCGACGCGCTGCAGGCCTCCTCCATTCCCTTCGAACTGATGCTCTACCCCGGCCAGCGCCACGGCGTCCGGGGCAATGAAAGGCAGCTGCAGCAATGGCGAACCTATCTCGACTTCCTGGATCGCACGATCGGTTCAAGGGCACCCGCAGCGCAGGACTGATTGCGGCGGCGCTTGCGGCGCTGTCACTCGGTGCCTGTGCCACGCCCAACGGGGACGGAAGCTGGACCCTGCCCGGTGAGGACGGCGGCCGGATCTTCCAGCCGCCGACTGTCGCGGCGATTGTGGACGGGCATTTCCCGGCCACGGGCGCGCTGGAGGGCTCCCTGACGCTGATCCAGAGCGTCGACAATGTCGGGCCGGAGCCCTTCAACGCCGTCATCGCGGTCAACCCTGTCTTGCTCGGAGACCAGCCGTTGCCCGGCCCGGGTGGCTTGCTGGGCGGCCTGCCGATCCTCCTCAAGGACAATATCGAAACCGCCGACATGCCGACGACCGCCGGCTCGTTGGCGCTGGTCGACAACGCGCCGGGCCGCGATGCCCCGCTGGTCACCCGCCTGCGCGAGGCCGGGGCCGTGATCCTCGGCAAGGCCAATCTGTCCGAATGGGCCAATATCCGCTCGACCAATTCCATCAGCGGCTGGAGTGCCGTCGGGGGGCAGACCCTGAACCCCTATGACCCGGCGCGAACCCCGTGTGGTTCATCCGCCGGCAGTGCGACGGCGGTCGCCATGGGTCTGGCCCCGGCCGCCATCGGCACCGAGACCAACGGCTCGATCGTCTGCCCCGCCTCGGACAATGGCGTGGTCGGCTTCAAGCCGACCGTGGGTCTGGTATCGCGCACCCATATCGTGCCCATCAGCCATTCGCAGGACACCGCCGGGCCGATCACCACCACGGTGGAGGACGCGGCCATTGTCCTGACCGTCATCGCCGGCTCGGACCCGCTGGACCCCGCGACGGTTGAGGCCGATGCGCGCAAGGTCGACTATCGGGCGGCGCTGGACGCCGGGTCTCTGAGCGGCACCCGCATCGGGGTGATGCGGTTCCTGCTCGCCAACTATTCCGCCGAAACGCAAGCCGAGTTCGAGCGGGCGCTCCTGGCCCTGCGCGACGCGGGGGCGGAACTGGTCGAGATCACTGAAGGGCCGGACATGCAGGCGGTCGGTGCCAGTTTTCAGGTGCTGATGACCGAGTTGAAGGTCGATCTGAACGCCTATCTCGCCTCGACCGACCCGACGCAGGTCCCGACGCGGACCCTGGCCGATCTGATCGCCTTCAACGCCGCCGAGCCGCGCGAGACCGTGCTGTTCGGCCAGGAGCTGTTCATCCGCGCAGAAGCGACGACCGGGCTGGAGGACCCGGACTATATCGCCGCGCGCGAGCGCTCGTTCCGGGCGGCCGGGCCGGAAGGCATCGACCGGATGATGGCGACTCACAACGTCGCGGCCCTGATCGCCCCGACGACCTCGCGGGCCTGGACCAATGACCCGGCCGACGACGACCGGTCGCAGGGCTCGTCCAGCTCGCTGGCAGCCGTCGCAGGCTATCCGCACCTGACCGTGCCGATGGGTTTCGACCGCGGCATGCCGGTCGGCATCAGCTTCATCGGCGGCAAATGGGACGATGCCCGCATCCTGTCGCTGGGCTACGCCTATGAGCAACGCACACACGAGCGGCGAGCGCCGACGCTCGCGGCACACGGGGACTGAATGGGCGGCTCAACCCCTGAGGCGGTTCCGGACCAGCGCCAGGATCTGGTCCGCCGCTTCGTCAGGCGAGCACGCGGTCGCGTCCACCCGAAGGTCAGGGTTCTCCGGCGGTTCATAGGCGCTGTCGATGCCGGTGAAATTGGCCAGCTGGCCCGCCCGCGCCTTGGCGTAGAGCCCCTTGACGTCGCGCGCCTCCGCGACCGCCAGCGGGACATCAACGAAGATCTCGATGAACTCGCCCGGCTCCATCCGCTCCCGCGCCATCCGGCGTTCCTCGCGGAAGGGGGAGATGAAGGACACCAGCACAATCAGGCCCGCGTCGGTCATCAGCCGGGCCACTTCGGCCACCCGGCGCACGTTCTCGACCCGGTCGGCATCGGTGAAGCCCAGGTCGCGGTTCAGGCCGTGGCGGACGTTGTCTCCGTCGAGCAGCACAGAATGCAGACCCTCGGCGAACAGGCGCTGCTCGACGCGGTCGGCGATCGTGGACTTGCCCGCGCCGGACAGGCCCGTGAACCACAACACCAGCGGCGATTGCCGCTTGAGCGCGGCGCGATCCGCGCGGCTGATGGTCAGTGTCTGCGGCCGCAGATTGGCCGAGCGTCGCAGGGCAAAGCGGATCATCCCCGCGCCGGCGGTCTCATTGGACATCCGGTCGATGAGAATGAACCCGCCCAGATCGCGGTTGACGGCATAGGGTTCGAAGGCAATCGGCGCATCAAGCGCCAGGGTGCACAGGCCCAGATCATTGAGCGCCAGTGTCGGCGCGGCCAGCAGCTCGCCGGTGTCGACATTGACCTTGTGCCGCAGGTCGCTGATCCGGGCCGGCACCGTCGTCGCGGCCAGTTTGAGCCAGTAGGACCGGCCGGGCAGCAGGGGGTGGTCGGACATCCAGACCAGATGAGCCTCGAACTGGTCCGCGACCTCGGTCGGTGCGGCCGCGGCCGCGATCAGGTCGCCTCGCGAGACATCCACATCCGGCGTGAGGGTCAGGGTCACCGACTGGCCGGTCGAGGCCTCGTCGAGGTCTCCGTCGAGGGTGACGATGCGGCTGATCGTGGCGCTGACACCGGATGGCAGGATGCGCACGGCGTCGCCGGGCCGCGCCCGACCCGCGACGATCCGGCCTGCGAACCCGCGGAAATCCGCGTCCGGGCGGCTGACCCCCTGCACGGCCATGCGGAGCGGCCCCGGCGCGACCTCAGCCGGGGCGACCGACTGCAGATGGGCCATCAGGCCGGGTCCCGTGTACCAGGGTGTCAGGCCGTCCGGGGAGGAGACATTGCCCCCGGTCCGCGCACAGGTCGGGATTGCGGTCACATCGGTGAGGCCGATCTGCTCGGCGAAGGCGCGATAGTCATCGACGATGGCTTCGAAACGGTCCCTCGACCCTGCGACCAGATCCATCTTGTTGACGGCCAGCACAACACGACGGACGCCCAGCAGCGCCAGCAGCCGACTGTGCCGCCGTGTCTGGGTCAGCACGCCCTTGCGTGCATCGATCAGGACGATGGCGAGGTCCGCGGTCGAGGCAGCGGTGACCATATTGCGCGTATACTGCTCGTGCCCCGGCGTGTCGGCGAGGATGAAGCGGCGCTCGCCGATGTCGAAAAAGCGATAGGCGACGTCGATGGTGATGCCCTGCTCGCGCTCGGCGGCCAGGCCGTCGACGAGGAAGGACACATCCGGCGCACCGTCGATCTCCGGCAGGCTGGCCATCTGGTCAGAGGGGACGGCGCCGGCGTCGTACAGCAGACGGCCGATCAGGGTCGACTTGCCGTCGTCGACCGAGCCGCAGGTGATCAGGCGGACGATGTCCCTGGGCCCGGTGTCATCCAGTGCCGCCATCAGAAATAGCCCTCGCGCTTCTTCCGCTCCATCGAGGCCGAAGGATCGTGGTCGATGGCCCGCCCCTGACGTTCCGACAGAGAGGCATCGCTGATCTCGCGCACAATGGCGTCGAGCGTGTCGGCTTCGCTCTCGACAGCCGCGGTAAGGGGCCAGCAGCCGAGGGTGCGGAAGCGCACGCGGCGTATCCGGGCCGTCTCGCCGGGCCGAAGCGGCATGCGGTCGTCATCGAGCACCAACAGGGCCCCGTCCCGTTCGAGAACCGGTCGTTCGGCAGCGAAATAGAGGGAGGGCAGGGCGATGTTCTCGCGCTGGATATAGCGCCAGACGTCCAGCTCGATCCAGTTCGAGAGGGGGAAGACCCGCACGGACTCCCCGTCCTGGAGACGGGTGTTGTAGAGGTTCCAGAGCTCGGGGCGCTGGCGTTTGGGATCCCAGCCGTGGGCTACCGTCCGCACCGAGACGATCCGCTCCTTGGCCCGGCTCTTCTCCTCATCACGCCTTGCGCCGCCGAAGGCCGCGTCGAACCGGCCGACTTCCAGCGCCTGCTTCAGGCCCTGGGTCTTCCAGATATCTGTATGGACACTGGCACCGTGGTCGAACGGATTGATGCCCTCGACCTCGGCTTCGGGGTTGCGGTGGACCCGCAGCGTCATGCCCGCGGCGGCTGCGGCCTGGTCGCGGAACGCGTACATCTCGCGGAATTTCCACATCGTATCGACGTGCAGCAGGGGAAACGGCGGCACCGCGGGGAAGAAGGCTTTGCGTGCAAGGTGCAGCAGGACAGCCGAGTCCTTGCCCGCCGAGAAAAGCAGCACCGGCCGCTCGCACTCGGCCACCACTTCCCGGAAAATCTGTATGGCCTCAGCCTCAAGCGAGCCAAGGACGTCGTCATGAAGCCGCATGGTCTAGCTGTGGCCCCGGAATCGCGCGGTGCCAACCCTCATGCAGGAATGACCGCAGTGGTCTCGATTTCGATCCGGGCGGCGTCTTCGATCAGCCCCTTGACCTCGACCACGGCCATGGCCGGGTAGTGCGGGCCGATCAGCGTGCGCCAGACGGTGCCGATGTCGCGCAGGCTGGCCAGGTATTCGCGCTTGTCGACGACATACCAGGTCATGCGGACGATGTGCTCGGGTCCGGCCCCGGCCTCGGCGAGGACAGCGAGGGTATTCTCGAGGGTCTGGCGGAACTGGCCGGCAAACCCCGTCTCGACAAAGGCCCCCTCGGGCGTCCAGCCGATCTGGCCGGCGACGAAGATCATGCGGCCGGCGGCCTCAATGCCGTTGGAATAGCCCTTCGGGCGCGGCCAACCCTCCGGCAGCAGGACGCGGTTCATTCGGCTGTCTCCAGATAGGGGGCGATGCGGGCGCGCAGGTCCTCGGGCCAAGGCTCGGGCTTCAGGGACAGGCCGACGTAGACAAAGGTCTGGCTCGCCTCGAAGCGCAGTGCGCCGCCGGCGGTGATCCGGTGGCGGAGGCTGCAGGATGAGCGGCCCAGTCTGGTCACCGTAAGGGCGAAGGTCAGTTCGTCTTCCAGTCCTGACGGGACGATGAAGCGGGCTTCGACGGCAGCCGTCGGGACGCTGACCCGGCGGTTGGCATGAAGCTCGCGGAACGAGGTCTGAAGCGGACCAGCGAACCAGTCCTCGACCACGCCGTTCAACATCTCGAAATAGCGCGGGAAGAAGACGATCCCTGCTGCGTCGCAGTCGGCGAATCGGACGCGGCGTTCGGTGGTGAAGACCTGACCGCTCATGCGTCTGCCTTCAGCCGGAAGCGCTGCAGCTTGCCGGTCTGGGTCTTGGGCAGGGCATTCACGAAGTCGAGGGCGCGGGGGTATTTGTAGGGGGCGATGACGCGCTTCACATGGTCCTGAAGCACCGATTTCATCTCTTCCGAAGCGTTATGACCTTCGCCGAGGACGACGAATGCCTTCACGATCTGGCCGCGCTCGGCATCCGGGACGCCGACCACAGCCGCTTCGGCGACCGCGGGATGGCAAAGCAGGGCATTTTCGACCTCCGGGGCCCCGATGTTGTAGCCGGAGGAGACGATCATATCGTCGGACCGGGCCACGAACCAGAAATAGCCGTCCTCATCGAGGCGATAGACGTCTCCGGTGAGGTTCCAGCCGTTCTGGACATAGACGGCCTGTCGGTCGTCATCGAGATAGCGGCAGCCGGTGGGACCCCGAACGGCCAGCCGCCCGGTTTCACCGGCCGGAAGGGTCTGGCCGTCTGCGTCGATAATCCGGGCCTCATAGCCCGGCACGGCCTTGCCGGTGGCACCCGGACGGATGTCATCGCCCGAGGCGGAGATGAAGATGTGGATCATCTCGGTCGAGCCGATGCCGTCAATGATGCGCACGCCGGTGACCTCATGCCAGGCGTCGGAGGTGGCAGCGGGCAGGGCCTCCCCGGCCGAGACACAGGTGCGCAGACTGGAGAGGTCATGCACGTCGGTCAGCTTCATCAGGGCGCGATAGCCGGTCGGGGCAGTCAGCAGGGCGGTCGCGTGGCAGCGCTCGACGGTCTCCGCCAGGGCGTCGAAACCGGGCCGGGGTGCGAAGGCGGTGGCGGCTCCGGCCGCGGCAGGGAAGACCACCAACCCACCGAGCCCGAAGGTGAAGGCGATGGGCGGGGTGCCGATCACGATATCGTCCTTCGTCAGGCCTACGATGTGGTGGCCGAAGGTGTCGGCCATGGCCAGGATGTCGCGATGGAAATGAACGCAGCCCTTGGGCTTGCCGGTAGTGCCCGAGGTAAAGGCGATCAGGGCAGGGTCATCTGCGGCGGTTTCGACGGGGTTGAAGCGGAAGCCTGCCGGAAGGGCCTGTGCCGCCGTCTGCAGGCCAGCGGAGTCCATCACCCGAAGCAGTGAAGGCGCGGCCGCACGTGCTTCGGCCACAACGTCCGCAAAGGTCTGATAGACGAGGGCGTGGCTGATCCGGCCCTTGTCGATCACGGTCGCCAGTTCGGCGGCCCGCAGCATGGGCATGGTGGCCACGACGACGCCGCCGGCCTTCAGGATGGCGAACCAGGCCAGGACGGTCCAGGCGGAGTTCGGGCCGTGCAGCAGCACCCGGTTGCCCGGCACCAGTCCCATCTCCTCGACCAGCACCCGCGCCATGCGGCCCGAGGTGGCGTCGACGCGGGCCCAGGAGAATTCGTGATCGAAATCGATCAGGGCACGGCCGTCGGGCCCCGCCGCGGCAATCGCCCGGCGCAGCAGCTCAACTGCGGCATTCAGACGGTCGGGATAGGCCAGTTCGGGCAGTTCGAAGACAAGGTCGGGCTGCTGGTCCGCGGCAGGCAGATGGTCGAGAACGAACCGGTCGAGGTGCGCGCTGGTCCCCATCAGCGGCCTCCGTCCATCCCGGCAAGAACCTGCCGGGCGATGACGATCTTCTGCACCTCGGAGGCCCCTTCATAGATGCGCAGGGCCCGGATCTCCCGGTAGAGCCGCTCGACCGGGTGTCCGGCAACCACGCCGAGACCGCCGAACAACTGGACCGCCGCGTCGATGACGGCCTGGGCCTCGTCGGTGGCGAAGAGTTTGGCCATGGCGGCCTCGCGGGTGACGCGCGGCGCGCCCTGATCCTTCAGCCAGGCGGCGCGATAGATCAGCAGGGCCGATGCATCGATCTTGAGCGCCATGTCGGCGATCGAGGCCTGCACCAGTTGCAGGTCGCTCATCGACGCGCCGAACAGGTGGCGGGCTTTGGTGCGGGTGGCGGCCTCGTCAAGCGCGCGGCGCGAGAACCCCAGGGCAGCCGCCGCGACGGTCGACCGGAACACGTCGAGCGTGGCCATGGCGATGCGGAAGCCCTCGCCGGGCGCGCCGAGGATGCGATCGGCGTCGATGCGGCAGTCTTTAAACCGGATGGTCGCCAGCGGGTGCGGAGCCATCAGGGGGATGCGTTCGACAATCCCGAACCCGGGCGTGTCCGCATCTACAACGAAGGCGCTGAGGCCCTTTGCACCGGCCTCTCCGCCAGTCCGGGCGAAGACGGTGTAGCGGTCGGCAAGGCCGCCGTTGGAGATGAAGGTCTTGGTTCCGTCCAGCACCCAGTGGTCGCCATCCCGGCGCGCGCTGGTCGACATGGCGGCGACATCCGAGCCGGCATCGGGCTCGGACAGGGCGAAGGCGGCGATGGTCTCGCCCGCGGCCACGCCCGGCAGCCAGCGCGCCTTCTGCTCGTCTGTGCCAAACAGGCTGATCGGGCCGGAGCCCAGACCCTGCATGGCGAAGACAAAGTCGGCCAGGCCGGAGCGACGGGCGAGGGTCTCCCGGGTCAGGCACAGGGTGCGGACGTCCAGCTTGCCGGCGGCGTCAGGCACCGCGTTGCGGAGCCAACCGCCCCCGGCGAGTGCCTTGAGGATGGTGCGGCAGTCGCCGTCGAGGTCGTGGTCGCCGTGCAGGTGCACCGCTTGCGTCCTGTCCGCCCAGGCCTCCAGATCGGTGGCGAAGGTGCGGTGGCGGTCGTCGAAGAAGGGCCAGTCGAGGAAGGTGCGATCCGTCATGGTCAGTTCCCTTCGAATACCGGCTCGCGCTTGGCGGCAAAGGCCTCGTAGGCGCGGCGGAAATCGTTCGTCTGCATACAGATGGCCTGGGCCTGGGCCTCGGACTCGATGGCGGCGTCCAGGCTCATGTCCCATTCGACGTTGAGCTGGTTCTTGGTGATGCCGTGGGCGAAGGTCGGGCCCCGGGCCAGCGAACATGCCAGCTCGAGCGCTGTCTCCATCAGGACCTCACCCTCCACGACCCGATTGTGGAAGCCCCAGCGCTCGCCCTCGTCGGCGGTCATGACGCGGCCGGTGAACAGCAGTTCGGAGGCCCGGCCCTGACCGATCTGGCGGGGCAGGATGGCGCAGGCCCCCATGTCACAGCCGGCCAGGCCGACCCGGGTGAACAGGAAGGCGGTCTTCGTCCGTGGCGTGGCGATCCGCAGGTCCGAGGCCATCGCCATGATGGCACCGGCCCCGACACAGACACCGTCCAGCGCGGCGACTATCGGCTGGGGACAGCCGCGCATGGCCTTGACCAGATCACCGGTCATCCGGGTGAAGGCGAGCAGGGCCGGCATGTCCATTTCGGTCAGGGGACCAATGATCTCGTGCACGTCGCCGCCGGATGAGAAGTTGCCGCCGGCACCGGTGACGATCACCACCTTGCAGTCGTCGGCATGAACCAGTCCGCGGAACAGGTCGCGCATCTCGGCATAGGACTCAAAGGTCAGCGGATTTTTCCGCTCGGGCCGGTTCAGGGTCAGGGTTGCGACGCCGTCTTCATTGACCGACCACAGGAAATGGGCCGCCTTGTAGTCGCGCGACTTCATCCGTTCAGCTCCTCATGGGTGGTCGCGTGTAGCGACCGTTTGGTGCGTTCCAGCAGGCGGGTCAGGTCGTCGGCCTCGGCCGTGGTAAGGTCCGCAAACAGGGCCTCGATCCAGTGCTCATGGGCCCGGGCCATGGCAGTGAAACGGGTTCGGCCTAGGGGCGTCAGGCGCACGCGCTGCACGCGCCGGTCGGTCCCGGCCATGGCCTCGATCAGGCCATCGGACCTGAGCCGCGCGGCCAGACCGGTGACGTTGCCGTTTGAGACCATCAACATACCGGCGGCCTCGCCCATGGTCAGGCCCGCGTCACCCGCGCGATCCAGCGCCGACAGCATGTCGAACCGGGGCAGGGTCGAGCCGAACTCATCACGCAGTCGCTGGGACACGGTCTGTTCGATCCGGGTCGAACAGGTCAGCATGCGCAGCCAGAGGCGCAGCGCCCGCTTGCCATCGGGTGCGCCGCCCAGTCGGTCAGGCAGAAGTCGATCAGGCAGCACGGCGAGGGCGGGGCTCACAGCTCGCCGCCTGCCACCGGCACGGCGGTGCCGTTGACCCCCGAGGCACCGTCGCCGCAAAGCCAGACAATGGTCGTGGCGACCTCGTCCGGCGTGATCAGCCGGCCTTGCGGATTGGAGGCGGACAGGGCCGCGCGGGCTTCGTCCTCGCTTCGTCCGGTCTTGCCGGAGATGGCCTCGATCGACCGGGCGACCAGATCGGTGTCGGTGAAGCCGGGGCAGACGGCGTTGACGGTGACGCCCTTGCTGGCGACTTCCAGCGCCAGGGCGCGAGTCAGGCCGACGAGGCCGTGCTTGGCCGCGACATAGGCCGAGACATAGGGATAGCCCTTGAGCCCCGCCGTCGAGGCGACATTGACAATGCGGCCCCAGCGGCGGGTCAGCATGCCGGGCAGGACCAGGCGCGCGGCCTCGGCCGGGGCTTCCAGATTGAGCGCCAGCATGGCGCGCAGGGCGTCGGCGTCGGTCTTGACGAAGGGGGCCGAGCTGGCGGCACCGGCATTGTTGACGAGGATGTCAATCGGCCCGAACCGGTCGCGTCCGGCCTCAATGGCGGCGGCCAGCATATCAGGGTCGGTGACGTCGGCCGGGGCCGCAAAGGCGAGGTCACCGATGCGATCAGCGGTCTCGCCCAGGCGGGAGACGTGGCGACCGATCAGGGTGACCTGACAGCCCGCTTCGGCGAGGCGCTCTGCTGTAGCCCGGCCGATGCCGGAACCGGCGCCTGTTACCACGGCATGATGTCCGGTCAGGCTCATACCGGTCCCGCCTGCTGCTTTTCGAGGTTGCGGGCCAGCTGGCCGAAGCCGGCGAGATACTGGACCGGCGGCATCTGACCGCGCCAGCCGAGCTCGGCGGCGGCGCGCAGGCTCCAGTTGGGGTCGGCAAGATGCGGCCGGGCGAGGGCGCAAAGGTCGGCGCGGCCGGCGGCGAGGATACTGTTGACGTGGTCAGTCTCATAGATGTTGCCGACGGCCATGGTCGCCACGCCCGCCTCGTTGCGGATACGGTCGCTGAACGGGGTCTGGAACATCCGGCCATAGACGGGCTGCGCGTCGGGCGTAGTCGATCCGGCCGAGACGTCGATCAGGTCGCAGCCGGCGTCAGCAAAGGCCCGGGCGATGACGACGGAGTCCTCGGGCGACAGGCCGTCGTCGACCCAGTCGGTTGCGGAAAGTCGCACGGACATGGGTCGTTCCTGCGGCCAGACGGCGCGCATGGCGGCGAAGACTTCCAGCGGGAAACGGAGCCGGTTACCGACCGGGCCGCCGTACTCATCAGTGCGGTGGTTGGAGACCGGCGTCAGGAAGGACGACAGCAGATAGCCGTGGGCGCAGTGCAGCTCGACCATGTCGAAGCCGGCCTCGGCGGCCCAGTGCGTCGCCTGGACGAAGGCGTCGCGCACCCGGTCCATGTCAGCCCGGTTCATTTCGCGCGGTGTCTGGTCTTTGTCCGTCCACGGAACGGGTGAGGGCGCGATGAGTGGCCATCCGTCCTCCAGCGGTTGATCGGCGCGCGCCCCCCAGGGCCGTTCGACCGATCCCCTCCGGCCGGCGTGGGCCAGCTGGATAGCGATGCGGGACCCCTGGCCGTGCACGAAGTCGACGATCCGCTTCCAGGCATCGCGGTGTTCGGGTCGGTACAGGCCCGCGCAGCCCGGGGTGATGCGGGCGTCGGCCGAGACGTCGGTCATCTCGGTGAAGACCAGTCCGGCACCGCCGAGTGCCCGGCTGCCGAGGTGTACCAGGTGGAAATCGCCGACCAGGCCGTCCTCGGCTGAATACATGCACATGGGCGAGACGACGACGCGATTGGGCAGGGTCAGGCCGCGCAGCTTCAGCGGTGCGAACATGGGGGGAGGCGGATTGTCTGTGGACGGAGCGCCGGCCTGTTCAGCGAACCAGCGTTCGACGCCGGTCAGGAATTCACGGTCTCGCAGACGCAGGTTCTCATGGCTGACACGCTGGCTGCGGGTCAGCAGGCTGTAGGTGAACTGCTGAGGATCGAGGCCGACATAGCGGTCTATGGTCTCGAACCATTCGGTGGAGTTACGGGCCGCGCTCTGCAACTTGAGCACCTCGACCCGGCGCTCGGACTCATAGGCCGCCAGGCCCGCGTCGAGATCGTCGGCTTCGGTCAGGGTCTCTGCCAGGCGGATGGCGTCCTCGAAGGCCAGTTTGGTGCCCGAACCGATGGAGAAATGGGCGGTGTGAGCGGCGTCTCCCAGCAGGACCACCTTGCCGTCGCGCCAGTTGGAACAGGCAACCCGCGGGAAGTTGAGCCAGGCAGAACCGCGCAGGTGTCTGGCATTGCTCATCAGGGCATGACCGCCCAGCCAGTCGGCGAACAGGTCTTCGGCCGCCCGGCAGGTCTGGTCCTGGTCCATGGCGTCGAAGCCGAGGCCCCGCCAGGTCGCTTCCGAGCACTCGACGATGAAGGTCGAGGCACCCGGTTCGAACTGGTAGGCGTGGGCCCAGATCCAGCCATCCGGGGTCTCGACAAAGGCGAAGGAGAAGGCGTCGAAGGACTGTTTCGTGCCCAGCCAGATATACTTGTTGGTCCGGACCTCGATATCGACGCCGAACACTTCGGGGTTCTGGTTGCGGACCCGGCTGTTGAGGCCGTCGGCGGCGACGATGACATCAGCGGGCAGGGCGCGGATGTCGGCGACCTCGTCCTCGAACCTCAGCTCGACCCCGAGCGACCGGGCGCGATCCTGAAGGATGGTCAGCAGCCGCTGGCGGCCGATGCCCGCGAAACCATGCCCGCCCGAACGGATCGTACGGCCATGGATGTGGACGTCGATGTCGTCCCAATGGACGAAGGCCGCCTCGATTATGGCGGCGGTTTCCGGATCATTGGCCTTGAGATTTGCGAGGGTCTGGTCGGAGAAGACCACGCCCCAGCCGAAGGTATCGTCCGGCCGGTTGCGTTCATGGACCACGACCTCCAGTGACGGATCACGCAGCTTCAGGGAGATGGCGAGATACAGGCCACCCGGCCCGGCGCCGGCGATGGCGATGCTTCTGACAGTGCGATCTGACGACATGTTTTAAGCTTGAAATAAAATCCGGCGATAGTCCACAGGCGCTGATGGCCCCGCCCCGGGGGGCCGGGTCATTCCGAGGCTGGATACCTGCGGTCCCCTTGGGGCCACAGTCCGGTGCCGCGGCTCCCGGCGAATCCGTCCGCGCGCGACCCTAGGTCGGCAGCGTATCCCGTTTGCTTGCGGCCCGCAGCAACAGGACGGCGGCGTAGAGGACCACGACCACGACAGCCCAGCGCAACGGCTCGATCGGCATTTCCTTGACCAGGAAGGCGGCGACCAGAACCGCCGGAATGCCGCCGAGGGCCATGCCGATGACAATCCGCAGGTCGATCCGTTCGGCATGGATGTAGCGGAGCCCGGTGGTCGGCATCAGGAAGGCGCAGGCGCTGGCCATGATCGGAAAGGCCAGGCGCGGGTCGAGGCCCAGAAGGCTGAGCAGGATCAGGGCCGGTGCATAGAGGCCGATCCCGAATGACATCAGCATGCCCATGAGGAAATGGCCGGCCACGGCGATCCACATCAGGCGAGGTTCCAGCGCCGTGGCGGTTCCGCCGATCGGCATCAGGTCCAGATTGCTCATGGCATAGAGGGCTGCGGCGATCAGCAGGGCCATGCCGACGATACCCTGAACCACCCGCACCGGAGCCCGCACCATCAGAGGCGCACCCACCACCGCACCGGACACCGCGGCGGCGATGCACAAGACCAGCAGCATGGGGTCGACGTGCACGCCCAGCAGCACGAGAAAGACCGCCGACTGAACCATGGTGGGCAGGGCGTGACCAACGTTCAGGGTCGCAGGAATGAAGCTGTCGGGCGTCATCTTGCGGAACCGCAGCCAGGCGGTGGTCGGGGCGAAGGAACCGATGCCCAGGGTGTCGAAGAAATTGACGACGGCCCCGAGGATGACCGCTTCCGGTCCGGGTGCATCGGTCCTGCGTTTGATCGCCGCCCGGACGAGAACCACGACGAAGGTCGTCGCCAGCAAGGCCAGAGTCGTCAGAAGAATTGTCAGGACCATGATCTTTCCCCCTTGTCGTTCGGCGTTCAACTGAGCACGATCGTATACGATACTCAATCCGACGGCGACGGGAGCAGGCCATGGTCAGCATGTCAGCAATGGTGCCGGCTCCGATCGGCGTGGCCGAGCGAAAGGGGCGTCTGGCCTGGCTGAGGCAGGGGATGGATGCGGCCGGTGTGGAGACTGTCCTGCTCGGTTCAACCTCCAGCCTGCGCTATTTCACCGGGCTGGACTGGTACGCTTCTGAACGCCTCGTGGGGGCCCTGGTCCATGCCTCGGGTGGCCTCGACTACATCACCCCGCAGTTCGAGCTGGAGAAGGTCGAGGGGCTGATCCGCCTGCCGGGCGAGATCCTGACCTGGGAGGAAGACGAGAGCCCCTGGCGTCTGGTCGCCGAACGGATCGGCCCCGCCGGTCGCTTGGCAGTCGACGAGCGGATGGCACTGGCCATGTATCGCAGCCTGCGGGCCGAGTTAGATGATGCGCGCCTCGCCGACGCCGGCCCGCTGATCCACCCGCTGCGAAGCCGCAAATCCCCGACCGAGATCGCCCAGATGCGTCACGCCAAGGCCATCACCCTCGAGGTCCATCGCCGCGCCCATCTGCAGCTTTATGCCGGTCAACGGGCATCCGAGGTCGTCCGCTTCATCGACGATCAGCACCGGGCGCTGGGCGGGTCGGGCAATTCCTTCTGCATTGTCTCCTTCGCCGAGGACACGTCCCTGCCGCATGGCGGAGAGGGCGACCGGGCCTTGACCCATGGCGATGTGGTGCTGATCGACACCGGCACGCGGATCGACGGCTACAGCTCCGATATCACCCGCACCTATGTGTTCGGGGAGGCGACGCCCGAGGTCCGCCGGGTCTGGGAGGCCGAAAAACGAGCCCAGGCCGCGGCCTTCGATGCCGCCCGGCCCGGGGTTGCCTGCGAGGCCGTCGACGCGGCCGCCCGGCGGTCACTGACGGCGGACGGCTTCGGCCCGGGCTACAGCCTGCCCGGCCTGCCGCACCGGACCGGCCACGGGATCGGTCTGGACATCCATGAAGGACCCTATCTGGTGAAGGGCGACACCACGCCACTGGCGACCGGCATGTGCTTCTCCAATGAGCCGATGATCGTCGTGCCGGGCCGGTTCGGTGTGCGGCTGGAGGATCATTTCCACATGACCGATGCCGGGCCGGAATGGTTCACCCGACCCCAGCACAGTCTCGACGATCCGTTCGCCGACGTCCCGGCCTGGCCGGAGCGCTAGGTTTCCGGCAGCTGGGCGCGCAGGTCGGACAGGGTCGCGCGGATATGGGCGCGGGCCTCGCGGCGTACCGTTTCGGTCCGGCGCTCCAGCCAGGCCTGGAGCAGGACGCCGTGCTCGTGGCTGGCGCGGTCGAGGCGGCGGTGCTCGCCGAGATGCACCCGCACATAGCGTTCCGACAAGGCCAGCAGCCGGTCAACGGTCTCGATGGTGACGTCACGGCCGGAGGGACGAACCAGCGCGAGATGGAATTCGCGGTTGCGCCGACCGACATCGGCCAGACCGTTGCGAAGGGCGGCGTCGAGCGCAGCGAAGGCGGCGCGGGCGGCGTCCTGCGCGGCCTGATCCGCCCCGACAGCACCGAGAACGCAGGCGTTCGGCTCGATGCGCAGCCGCAGGTCGAAGACGTCTTCCGCGTCGGTGCGCGACAGCGGCCGGACGATATAGCCGCGATTGGGATGGGAGACGACCAGCCCCTCGCTCTCCAGCCGCGCCAAGGCCTCGCGCAGGGGGATCTTGCTGACCCCCAGTTCCAGTGCGAGGGCGTCCTGACGGATCGGCGCATCGGCGGCCAGGCGACCGGACAGGATCCGCTCCCGCGCTTCGGCAAGGATTTGATCCGGCAGCAGACGCGGGGCCCTCGGTGCCATCTTCAGACGACCTGGAAGCCGTGCGCGAAGACGTCCTCATCGTCGATCCAGATCTCGTTCAGGCCGGTGGCGATGGCCGAGCCCTCGACCGAGGGAATTATGGCGGGTCGGCCGCCGACCTCTGTCTCGGCTTCGACGCGGCCGGTGAACCGGCTGCCGATATAGCTCTCGTGGACAAAGGCCTGGCCGACCGGGAGGCGTCCCGTGGCATGCAAATGTGCCAGTCGCGCCGAGGTGCCGGTTCCGCAGGGACTACGGTCGATGGCCTTGTCGCCATAGAAGACGGCATTGCGCCCGTCGGCCCCTTCGCCCTTCGGTACGTCGGCCCAGAGCAGGTGGGAGACGCCGCGAATGGTCGGGTCGAGCGGATGCACCGGGGTGAAGGCTTCGCGCAGGAGCGAGCGGATCACCGGGGAAAGCTGGAGGATTCGCGCGGCCCCGAGGGCGTCGAGCCCGGAATAGGGGCCCTGCGGCTCGATGATGGCGTAGAAATTGCCGCCATAGGCCACATCGATCGTCAGCGGGCCGAAGTCGGGGACCTCGATCTCGATGCCCTGTTTGTCGAGCCATGAGGCGACGTTGCGGATGCGAACCGACCGGATCCGCGACCCATCCGGCACATAGTCGAGCTCGATGACGCCGGCGGGGACTTCGGCGATGACCTTGCCCGGTTTGCGGGGGGTGATCAGTCCGTGCTCCAGCGCAAAGGTGATGATGCCGATGGTCCCGTGGCCGCACATGGGCAGGCAGCCGCTGGTCTCGATGAACAGGATGCCGACATCGGCTTCCGGGGTCGTGGGCGGATAGAGGAAGCCGCCGCTCATCATGTCGTGGCCGCGCGGCTCGAAACACAGGCCCGTCCGGATCCAGTCGTAACGGGCCATGAAGTCCTGCCGCCGCGCGCTCATGCTGTCGCCGGTCAGGACCGGCGCGCCCTCGATCACCAGCCGCACGGGATTGCCGGCGGTGTGGCCGTCGATGCAGCGGAAGACGTGCCGGGCCATGCTAGAGGACCGGGCGGGTGGCCGCAGCCTTTTCGACCATGGCGATCACCTCGGCGCGGCGGGCACCGACCAGCGGATGCCGCGGGGGGCGGACGCGCTCATGGCCGCGTCCCATGACCTGTTCGGCGATCTTGATCGACTGGACCAGGTCATGGTCGGCGTCGAGGTGCAGCAGGGGCATGAACCAGCGGTAGATGGTCAGGGCGGTCTGCAGGTCGCCGCGCCTGAAGGCATCCCACAGGGCCAGGGACTCCTTCGGGAAGGCGTTGGTCAGGCCGGACACCCAGCCCCGGGCCCCCAGCATCAGGCCTTCCAGCGCCACATCATCCAGACCGGCGAACAGGACATAGCGGTCGCCGAACTCGTTCAGCAGGTCCGTGAACCGGCGGGTATCGGGGGCGCTCTCCTTGAGGGCGACGACATTGGGCAGGTCCGACAGCGCGTGAAGGGCTTCGAAGCCGATGCTGACGCGATAGGCGGGCGGGTTGTTGTACAGCATGATCGGCAGGCCGGTGGACTCGGCCACCGTGCGGAAATGGGCGGCCAGCTCGGCCTGGGTCGGCACATAGACCATGGCCGGGAGGACCATCAGGCCGTCGGCACCGATGGCCTCGGCGTCGCGGGCGAAGGCGGCGGCACGGCGGGTGTCCAGTTCTGCCACCCCCGCGATCACGGGCACGCGCCCGGCCACGGTCTTCACGGTCGCGGCAAGCATGGCGCGTTTCTCGTCAGCGTCGAGCGAGTTGTTTTCACCCACTGTGCCCATGACGATCAGGCCGTGCACACCGTCGCGGATCAGCCCATCCTGCACGGCGGCGGTGGAGTCGAAATCAATCGAGAAATCCGCCGCGAACTGAGTTGTGGCGGCGGGGATCACGCCCTCCCAGGAAATCGACATCGGGTCCTCGCTTTCAGTGACTTGTGTCATTATCGTATACGATCCTGAGGTCGAGGCAACGGCAGTCCGATGCAGCCGAAATCCTATCTCGTTATCGGCGGGGGCCTCGTCGGGGCCGCCTCGGCGCTGCGGCTGCAGGCGGCAGGTTTTGCTGTGACCCTGATCGATCCGGGCGATCCGCGACGCGCGGCCTCCTTCGGCAACATCGGCCATATCGCCGCCGAGCAGGTCTCGCCCCTGGCCTCGCGCGAGAGCCTGCGAACCTTTCCCGGCCGGCTGTTCGGCCTGGGGGGGGCGCTGGATTTCCGCTGGCGTGACGCCGGCCTTTGGGGGCCCTGGGCGCTGCGCTTCATCGCGGCGTCGGACCCTGCGCGACACGCGCGCGGGCAGGCGGCCCTGACGGCCATCCTTGCCCATGCCCTGCCGGCCTGGCGCCGGCTGGCAGAGTACTCCGGTGCGCCCGGCGTCGTCGGACCTGACGGCCACGCCGTGGTCTGGATGTCGGAGCAGGCGGCCGAGCGGGGTCTTCGGACATGGCAGCGGTCACCGACCGGCAGCGCCGCCTTCCGCCCGATGAGCCCGGAAGATCTGGCTCCCTATGCGAGCGTGATGAAGAACGCGCCGGTCGCGGGCATCCGCTTTTCAGGCACGGCCCAGGTCAGTGAGCCCCAGGCCGCCCGCGACGCCCTGATGGCAGCCTTCGCAGCGCATGGAGGGGAGGTGGTCCACGCCCGGGTCGCCCGTCTGTCCAGCCGTGATCGCGTGATCGCCCATCTTGACGGCGGTGGCACGCGCGAAGCCGAGGGTGCACTGGTCGCGGCGGGTGCCTGGGCGGGCCGGTTGATGCGCGGGCTGGATGTTACGGCTCCGGTGATCGGAGAGCGCGGCTATTCGGTACAGAGCGCCGACCACGGCTGGAACCAGTCCCTGCCGCCGACGGTGTTCGAAGAGCATTCGATGGTGGTGTCGCGCTTCACCAGCGGTCTGCGCGCTTCCAGCTTCGTCGAGTTTGGATCGCCCGATGCGCCCGGCGACCCGCGAAAATGGCGCGCGCTGGAGCGGAACCTGTCCGCTCTTGGTATTGCTTTCTCAGGCCAACCGGATCGCTGGGTCGGGCCGCGGCCGACTCTGCCTGACTATCTGCCCGCCATCGGCCGGCTGGAGCTTGATCCGCGCATCCTCTACGCCTTCGGCCACCAGCACCTCGGCCTGACCCTGTCAGCGATCACCGCCGAGCTGACGGCGTCGCTGGCGGAGGGGCGCGACCCGGCGGTAGATCTGTCGCCGTTCCGGATCGAGCGGTTTGGCCCCGGCTTACGCTGAGGGGTGCCGGCTTTCGCGGGGCGGAGCCAGGGGCTCGCTTCAGGCCGCCACCGGCAGTCTTGCCACATTGCAGTGGGTCCACAGGGCGTCCATGGCGCGGACGAGATCGTCCATCATGGCGTCGGTGTGGTTGGGAGACGGGGTGAAGCGCAGCCGTTCGGTGCCCTTGGGCACGGTCGGATAGTTGATCGGCTGGACATAGACGCCGTGCTCTTCCAGCAGCATGTCC